>Ga0302326_10001057_pt1 | contig 72193 bp, 61 predicted proteins | sample Palsa_T0_3_FD_202264 | JGI IMG/M metagenome (GOLD analysis project Ga0302326, IMG submission 202264) | Peat permafrost microbial communities from Stordalen Mire near Abisko, Sweden - Palsa_T0_3 | ecosystem: Environmental > Terrestrial > Soil > Palsa > Peat permafrost | place: Sweden: Abisko... | reverse complement strand
GCGGTTGCGGGGGCGGTGGCCACATCGGGTACCCCGGCGTCACTCCCCCGGCCGGTCCAACGCCACCAGGACTGCCGGGGGGACCCCCTGGCCCCGCGCCACCGGGCCAACCAGGCCAACCCGGCGGAGATCGGCGGCGACGCCTCCGGGTCAGGACGATCGCAACCACGATGACCGTCAGTGCGATCGCCCCGATGGCACCGAGGACGACGAGGCCGAGCTGTTCGGTGCCAGCCGCCACCGTCGTGGTGTTCCAGCTGGGATTGCGCGGGCCGAAGGCCTGCTGTAGCTCGTCGAACGAGTAGTCGCGGGTCAGGGTGGGCCCGGTGCCGTGGACCGTGACGTCGAGAACGTCGAAGCGCTCGTGTAGGTGGGCCCAGACCACAGACGCCACGTTGAGGGCGTCGGCCTGGGTGGGCGCGGCCGATACCGTGACGCTCACATCGATGTCGTCAGCGGCGCCGTTGGTGTGGAACCCGACGTGCACCGACTGGTACCCGGTGTTGTGGAGGGTCTGCTGGGTGTCGAGCAACGCGCTCAGGGCGCTGCAGCCCGCCAGCACGACGATGGCCGTAAGCAAGGTGAGGACCAAGACCAGCCACCGACGGCCGGCCCGGGGGTCGGCCGTCGGGCCGGCCGGACGGGCCGGGCCCGGCCTCACGGCAGGAGAACGAGATCGTCGCGATGGACGATCTCGTGGGTCATGTCCTCTGGCAGCTCGGCGGTCCTGCGACCAGCCATCTCCTTGACCCGCTGCAGAGAGTGGCGGCTCAAGCCCTTGGCGAAGACCCGACCGTCCGGGCCGGCCAGCTCGACCGCGTCGTCGGCATCGAAGTCGCCGGACGCCCCGAGCACTCCAGCCGGGAGGAGCGAGACCCCCCGTTCGGTAAGTGCGGCCCGGGCCCCCTCGTCCACGACGATCGTCCCCGAAGACCCGACGGCGAAGGCTATCCACAGCTTGCGGGCCGGCAAGCGCTGGTCCCTAGGCACCACGACGGTGCCCACCCCCGCCGCTCCGGACAGGGCGTCTGCGAGCACCCTAGGTCGGGCGGCCGACGCGATGACCGCCCGCACCCCCGACCAGGCCGCGATCTTGGCCGCCGCCAGCTTGGACGCCATGCCGCCGCTGCCCCGCGGACTGCCGGTGCCGCCGGCGAGCACTTCCAGCTCGTGGTCGACCTCTTCGATCTCCTCGATCAAGGACGCGGCCTGGTCCACTCTCGGATCCCCTGTCAGGAGTCCCGGTGTGTCGGTGAGCAGGACGAGCAGATCGGCTTTGAGCAGGTGCGAGACCAGAGCGGCGAGGCGGTCATTGTCCCCGAAACGGATCTCGTCGTCGGCGACCGCGTCGTTCTCGTTGATGACGGGTACGACGCCCAGGTCGAGCAGCAGGCTGAGGGTGCGCCGGGCGTGCAGGTACTGTCGCCGGTTGACGAAGTCCAGCGGAGCCAGCAGGACCTGCCCTCCCACCAGGCCGTGAGCGGCCAGCGCCCGGTTGTAGTGGCCGACCAGGTGGGCCTGGCCGACTGCCGACACCGCTTGGAGCACGGCTGGGTCCGTCGGACGCGCCTCGCCCAACCCCAGAAACGGGAGGCCCGCCGCGATGGCGCCGCTGGACACCACGACGACCCGGTCGCCTCCTCGACGCACCTCGGCCACTTCCGCGCACAGCTTGGCGATCGCTTCGGGCAGGATTTCCCCCTCCTCGTCGGTCAACGACGACGAGCCGATCTTGGCCACCACCAACCGACCGCTCATGTCCCGATTCTGCTCCCCGGCAGCTCGTCGGGCTCGTATTCGAAGTCGAACCCACCGACGCGAACCCGATCGCCGGACCGCGCCCCCGCCCTCGAGAGGGCGCGGTCCACCCCGAGGCTCTTCAAGCGTCCCTGAGCGTAAGCGAGCGCCTCCGGGATGGTCAGGTCCGACAGCGCCACCGCACGCGCCGCGGCCCGGCCGAGCACGATCCACGACCCGTCCGTGTCGCGCTGCACCGCCACCCCGGCCGGCTCGGGCCGGTGGACCACGAACCGGGCTGGGCGGGGAAGTTGGGCGCGCGCCTCGTCGACCAACCTGGCCATGGCTCCGAGCAAAGGCCGCAACCCGTCGCCGGTCAGAGCCGAGACCCGGTCTCCGTCCCACACCACGTCGGGAGCGGCGGCATCGGCCTTCGACCCCACCACCAGCCGCGGACGGGCCGCCAGTTCGGGCTCGTAACGGCGTAGCTCCTCGATCAGGATCTCCTCCTGGGCTGCGGGCGATCGGCCGTCGGCCGCAGCCAGGTCCAGCAAGACCACCAGCGCTCGGGACCGCTCGATGTGGCGCAAGAAGCGGTGGCCCAAACCGCGGCCCTCACTCGCCCCCTCGATCAGGCCAGGGATGTCGGCCAGCACGAACTCGTGCTCGTCGAAGCGCACCACCCCCAAGTTCGGTTCGAGGGTGGTGAAGGGATAGTCAGCTATTTTCGGCTTGGCCGCCGACACCCTCGAGATGAGGGTGCTCTTGCCTGCGTTCGGAAAACCGACCAGGGCCACGTCGGCCATGAGCTTCAACTCGAGATCGAGCCATCGCTCCTCGCCCATTTCGGCCTGCTCGGCGAACGCCGGCGCCCGGCGGCGGTTGGATAGGAAGCGGGCGTTGCCTCGGCCACCCTGGCCGCCGCGGGCGGCCAGCCACCGTTCGCCCTCCGTCGCCAGGTCGGCGATGACCGCACCGGCTGCGTCGCGAACGACCGTGCCCTCCGGCACGGAGACTTCGAGATCCGCGCCGGCCCGACCGTGACGGGCTTTGCCCATCCCGTGGGTTCCGCTGCCCGCCCGCCTGTGCGGATGATCTCGGAACCCGTACAGAGATGAGACATTGCGGTCGGAGACGAGCCACACATCTCCCCCGTCGCCGCCGTCGCCGCCGTCAGGCCCGCCCTTGGCTACATGGGCCTCCCGGCGAAACGACACCGACCCCGCGCCGCCATCGCCACCCTTGACATGCACCTGGGCTTCGTCGACAAAGGCGGACATTAACTTTTACCAGCTTTCAATCCCGGCAGGGCCGTCGCCAGCCGCGGAAAAGTGCCGCTCGGGGCCGGCCACGGAACAAACTTGTGACAGCCGGCAGCCTAGGGACGGGGTGACTCCTGGCGGACCCTCAGGCCTCGGTCAGGATGTCAACCAGCTTGCGGCCGTTGCGGCTACCGAACTTGACCTTGCCGTCCTTGAGGGCGAACAGGGTGTCGTCGCCGCCGCGGCCGACGTTTTCGCCAGGGTGGAAGCGGGTGCCGCGCTGGCGCACGATGATCGAACCGGCGGACACCGCCGTGCCGTCGAACACCTTGACTCCAAGGCGCTGTGCGTTGGAGTCGCGCCCGTTGCGAGTCGAGCCGCCGCCTTTGGTCTTGGACATCTTCTATCCCTCCCGGGTGATGCCGGTGATCTCGATGGTCGTGTAGCGCTGACGATGACCCCAGGACTTGCGTCCCCTCGTCTTGTGTTTGTAAGTGAAACCTTTGATCTTGGGTCCCTTGACTTCGCCGACGACCCGGGCCGCGACCTTGGCCGACGCCAGCTGGTCCCGGCTCGACACTACGGTGTCGCCATCGACCACCAGGATCGGATCGAAGCTCACTTCGTCACCATCGGTGGCACCGAGCAACTCAACGGAAAGGGTCTGACCCTCTTCCACCCGCTCCTGCTTGCCGCCAGTCTTGATCACCGCATACACAAGAGGGAAAGTATATCGGTTGGAGAGGTGCCTGTCCCAGCCGGCCGTCGACATGCGAGCAGCGGGGAACACCGAAACGCGCCGCAAGAGTGCTCCCGACGCGGGCGAAGGCTAGAGGAGCGACTCGTCGAAGAGGATGCCGCGACCACCGCAAGTCGGGCAGGTCTCCGAGAAGGACTCGACCAGGCCTTCCGAGATGCGCTTGCGGGTCATTTCGACCAATCCGAGCTCCGATATATCGAAGACTTGAGTTCTGGTCTTGTCCCGGGCCAGGGCGGCCCGGAAGGTCTTGATCACTTCGGCTCGGTTGGCCGAGATCTCCATATCGATGAAGTCGATGACGATGATCCCTCCGATGTCACGCAGTCGGAGCTGACGCGCTATCTCCTCGGCCGCCTCGAGGTTGTTACGGAAGACGGTCTCTTCGAGGTTTGAGATCCCGACGTTCTTGCCGGTGTTGACGTCGATGACGGTGAGGGCTTCGGTCCGTTCGATGATGAGCGATCCACCCGAAGGCAGCCAGACTTTACGGTCCAGGGCCTTATGGATCTGCTCGTGCACGTGGTACCGCTCGAACACCGGAAGGGGGTCGTCTGAATCGCCGGCCCACTCCACCCGATCCGTCAACTCCGGGTTGACGCTCGCTACGTAGTCACGGACCTCTTCATACAGAGTCCGATCGTCTATGACGACGCCGCGGTAGTTGCGGTTGAACTCTTCCCGAATGACCCGAACCGCCATATCCGGCTCTCGGTAGAGCAGGGCCGGGGCCCGCGAGCTCTTGCTCATGGATTCGATTCGGTCCCATTGCTGGGTGAGGCGGGCCACATCACGGCGCAACTCGTCCGCGGTGGCCCCGTCTGCCGCGGTCCGGACGATCAGCCCGTGGCCTGGGGGGCGTACCTCGTCGAGGATCCTCCTCAACCGCTTGCGCTCGTCGTCGGCGAGCCGCTTCGAGATCCCGTAGGTGTCGCTGCCGGGGATCAACACCACGAAGCGTCCCGGCAAGGACACTTCCTGGGTCAGGCGAGCGCCCTTGGTGCCGATCGGGTTCTTGGTCACCTGGCAGACGATCGACTGACCGGTTTTGAGCAGCTGCTCGATGCGAGCGTCGCGCCCCATTCCGGGTATCCGCCCGCGGGTGGGAGCGGCCCCTTCATCGGGCGCCGTCGGGGTCTCCAGGTCGTCTTTGTCGTAGCGGACGTCGCCTCGGTAGAGCACGGCGTTCTTGGGAGTGCCGATATCCACGAAGGCCGCTTCCATGCCCGGCAGCACATTCTGGACTCGACCGAGGTAGATGTTGCCGTCGATCTGGGTCGCGTCGTCGGCCGGGCGGGACACGAAGTGCTCGATCAGGGCTCGGCCCTCGAGGACGGCGATCTGGGTCACACCGGGTTGGGCGTGGACCACCATGAGATAACGGCCCACCGGCCGCCCCTTGCGCTCCTTGCCGCGGCGCCGCTCCAGGGTTTCCTCGTCCAGTTCGACGGGCTCGTCGACGACCGCTTCCACCGGCCGGCGATCGGACGGGGTCCGGGACCTACCGCCGCGCTTCCTCCGCCGACCAGTCCGCTCACCCCCTTCGGAGCCAGGACCCGTTCCTTCCCCTGGCGATTGGGCCCGGCCCCCGCCCCGGTTGTCGCGCCCCGCCGGGGTCTGCGGCCCGGGCGGCGTGGGCGGCGCCGGGCGGCTATCGCCGATCTTGGGCTTCAGGGGTGACGGCGAGGACGGCGGGCGGTCAGCCGCCCCTGGCCACTGCCCCGCAACCGGGGCGAGAGGCGCGGCTCCGGCGGTACCGACACCTGAGGAGGAGGCGGCGGCTGGGCGGGGGGCCGCGGCGGACGGGCGGGGGGCGGCGGCGGCCGGGTGATCCAGGTCCGGCGGGCCGCCGTCTTCGGCCGTCGGGGCCTCGGAGGAGTTCGCTCCTGCAGACCGGCTCCGGTTGCGACCGCCGCGCGATCCGCGTCGCCGCCGACCGGCGCCGCCACCTGTGCCAGCTACACCGCCAAGCGAGCCCTGGGCGTTACCAACCTCGTCTGCTGCTCCGGCGGGCGTCGAACCCTCCGGCGAGCCGGCATCGACTGGCCCTTGGTTGGTGATCGGCCCGGTGGACTCCGGGCGGATCGGCGCTGATTCTGACATGTGCAAGTTCCCTTCTCATGACGCACGCTCCCAGGCGTGCGGCGCATCAGTCGCGACGTCGGGACTGGCCACCACGAGTGGTTCCCTCCGCGCGCCTTCGCGCAAAATCCATTGGTGCGTCCTTCGCACGGACCGCTCCTCTAGATCCGGGCCCAAGGCGAGCAGCACCTCGGATGGTCGGACCGACAGAGGCCGGCAGGCCAGATCGGCCTCCAAGCAAATGCCGTGCATATGGTCGGGCCCGGCGGGCCCGAGTGACTGCAGGTTCAAGATGCCGGACCGGATGTCGTCGGTCTGCTCCGAGCCCTTTCGGGTACGCGTGATGACCGCCGAGGTGGCGGCGAATACCGAAGCGACCCGGACCGCCATCTCGTCGCATCCGACCGGCTCCGAACCCTCCGCTGGGACAGCCACCCAGCGCCACGTGCAAGCCGTGACGTCCTCCTGCAAAGACGGGGTCCCTGGAACGATCACTTCGGCGGCCGTGGCCTCGACCCCCACTGGCAGGGCGCCCGACAGGCGCTCGGGCAGGGCGGGGACATCAACGTCGCGGTGATCGCACAGCTCGACATCCAGGTATTCGGCCACAGACTCGTGGCCGGTGGGGAGGGCCAACCCGAAGCTGACCTTGGGACGCGGGGAGAAGCCCTCGCTGTATGCCAGCGGCAACTGCACCCGGCGGAACGCCCGCTCCCACATGCGGGCCACGTCCCGGTGACTCGTCCATCGGATCTTGCCCATCTTGGTGAATCGGATGCGAACACGAACCTTGGCCGCGCCTGGGGCTTCGTTTGCAGCCCCGCCCGCCACCGCTTGCGTAGCCGCGTCAGGTCCATCCTGGCGGAGGGACGCCAGCCCGCCGTCGGCTGCCGCATCATTCTCGGCTGGGGTTCTCACGTCCGAGCTCCTACAGGCAAGCGGGGCTTGAGGAAGACCGGAACCTCGGAACCGTTGCTCAAATCCTGGCCGGTGCCTTGGCTCCCGCCCGCGGGAGCCACGCTCGACGCGACCACGTGCTCGATGCCGTATCCGGTGCAGGCCCCGCAGTCGTAGCAGGGCGTCCAGCGGCAGTCCGGGGTACCGGCGGCGGCCAGGGCGTCCTGCCAGTCCTGCCACAAGAAGTCCTGGTGCAGTCCGGCGGAAACGTGGGACCAGGGCAATATCTCGCCCAGATCCCGGTCGCGGTGCACGTACCAATCGATCGACAGGCCGTGGGATGCCATGGCCTCGGTCCACAAGTCGAGCGAGAAGTGCTCCGACCACTCTTGGAAGGTGCCGCCCTTGCGCCAGACCTCTTCGATCGCGGCGCCCACCCGACGGTCGCCGCGGCTGGCGATCCCCTCCGCCAACGACGCCTTCGGGTCGTGCCAGCGCAGCTGGACGCCCTTGTCACGTCGCGTGGCGTCACGGAGCAACCCGATCTTGCGCTGCAGGGACGCGATCGAGTCCTGGCCGAACCACTGGAACGGGGTTTGCGGCTTCGGTACGAAGCCTCCGACCGATGCCGTCACCGACGCGCTCCGATTGTGGGCCCTGCCCACCGCCACGCAGTTGCGGGCCAGCTCGGCGATGCCGAGCGTGTCCTCGTCCGTCTCGGTGGGCAGGCCGGCCAGAAAGTACAGCTTCACCCGACGCCAGCCCTGAGAGAAGGCCGACTCCACCGCCCCGTAGAGGTCCTCCTCGGTGATGAGCTTGTTGATCACCTGTCGCATCCGCCAGGTCCCGGCTTCGGGCGCGAAGGTGAGTCCGGTGCGGCGCACCTTCTGGATCTGACTGGCGACCCCCACCGTGAAGGCGTCGACGCGCAGGCTCGGAAGGCTCACCGATACCTGACCGCGACAAGCCGGGTCGTCGATGATCCCGCGGACGGTCTCGTCGATCCCCGAGAAATCGGCGCTCGACAGCGAGGTCAGGCTGACCTCGTCATATCCGGTCCGGCGCAAGCCGTCGCCAACCATTTCGAGGACCTGGGCGGCGGGGCGCTCCCGCACGGGCCGGGTGATCATGCCGGCCTGACAGAATCGGCAGCCCCGCGTGCAGCCGCGGAAGATCTCGACGTTGAGACGGTCGTGCACCACCTCGGTCATCGGCACCAGCTGCTGGCGCGGGTAGGGCCAGGCGGCCAGATCGGCGATGGTCCGCTTCTCGACCCGAGCGGGCACGTCGGAGTACCGGGCTGTGACAGACACGAGGTCGGGCCCGTCGTACTCCACGTCGTAGCAGGACGGGACGTACACCCCGGGTATGCGGGCCAGGTCGTGCAACACCCGTTGGCGCGACCCGGGCGTGCGGCCGGCAGCCTTCCACTCGCGTACCGCTTCGGTTATTTCACCAACCACTTCCTCGCCGTCGCCGATCACGAACAGATCGACGAAGTCGGCCAAGGGCTCGGGGTTGAAGGTGCAGTGGCCGCCGGCGGCGACCAGCGGGTGCTCCGGCCCCCGGTGCTCGGACCGGACCGGCACCCCGGCCAGATCGACGCAGTTCAAGAGGTTGGTATAGACGAGCTCGGCCGACAGGTTGAACGCCAGCAGGTCGAACTCACCCGCCGGGCTGTGGCTGTCGACCGAAAAGAGGGGCAGCCGTCGGCGCCGCAACTCGGCTTCCATGTCCAGCCACGGCGCGTACGAACGCTCGGCCCGGGCGTCGTCGCGCTCGTTGATGATCTCGTAGAGGATCTGGAGGCCCTGATTGGGCAGACCGATCTCGTAGGCGTCAGGATACATGAGAAGCCACGAAACCCGTCCGGCGATGGGCCCGGGCCCGACCGCCCCGTCCTCGCACCCGATGTAGCGGGCGGGCTTTTGCACCCGGGCGAGGATCGGTTCGATCTGGGGCCACAGCGACGTCATGTACCCGATGAGTCTAGCGGTGACCCTCGGCTGAATCGGGACCCCCACAACCGTTTCGGCCCGGCCGGGCCGGAGACGACTTTCAAGTGAAGCGGCGCATGCGAACGTTCAGGACCAGGCCTACGCCGGCGAAGGTTGCGATCACCGACGACCCCCCATAGCTCATGAGCGGGAGCGGTATCCCCGCCACGGGCATGATGCCCATGGTCATGCCGACGTTTTCGAACACTTGGAACATGAGCATCGCCAACACGCCCACGCACATCAGGGTGCCGAGCAGGTCTTTCGACAAAATGGCCGCTCGCCAGGTCCGCCACACCAGCAGCGCAAACAGCGCGAGTAGGAGGCCGGAGCCGATCAGACCCACCTGCTCGCCGACCGCCGTGAATATGAAGTCGGTCCGCTGCTCAGGAACGTATGACAGGTTGGTCTGGGTGCCCTTACCGATGCCCTGACCGGTGATGCCGCCGTCGCCGATCGTGATCTTCGACTCGGCCAGGTTGTATTCGTTGGCACCCGCGGTCGAGCTCAGCAGCGCGGGGGTGACCTGATCCGGCGTGTCGACGAAGGAGGTCAGCCGTTCCTGCTGGTAGGTCCTGAGCACGCCGAAATGGACCACGCCGATAGCGAGGATCACCGCCAGCCCGCCCAAGGCGAGGAGATGGCGCCCCGACGCCCCGCCGATCAGGAGCACGGCGATGAGCACGGCGGCCAGGACCAGGGCCGTACCCAGGTCCGGCTGCTTGTAGATGAGGGCGAACGGGACGGCGGACAGCCCCAGCACCACGAGCAGGCCGCGTCCCGAGAGCTTGCCCTTGGCCGCCGCGCAGTAGCTGGCCAAGGCCACGATGAGCCCGACCTTCACGAACTCCGACGGCTCCAGCTGGTAGGACCCGATTTGGAACCAAGCCTGGGCGCCTTTGCTCTTGTGACCGACCGCGAGCACCGCGACTAGCAGGAAAACGCTGAAGCCGTAGATCGGCGCGGCCCAATCCCGGTATCGGCGGTAGTCGACTGCGGCGACCAGAACCATGACGCCGAGGCCGATCAGCACGAAGATCGCCTGCTTCTCGACGTAGTACAGCGGGCTCAGCCCGGCCGACTCCAGGTCATCGCGGGTCGCGGTGTAGATCATCAGGCACCCAAAGGCCCCGATGAGCAGCACCCCCAGGATCATCGTCACATCTAGATGGCGCCACAACGAGGGCTGCTGGCGCCGGTGGGCCGATCCCGGCGCCATCAGTTCTGGCCTCCGCGGCCCGCCGCCGAGTACGTCACCGGCTCCAACGGGAGGTCGAAGATCGAGTCGTAGATCTCCCTGACCACCGGGGCCGCCACCGAAGCCCCGTAGCCGGCGTCCTCGACGAACGCGTCGACCACGTACTTGGGGTCGTTGGCCGGGGCGAAAGAGGTGAAGACGGACGTGTCCTGGCGGGGCTTGTTCACCTGCGCCGTGCCGGTCTTACCGGCAATGTCCATGGCGGCGAGGGGCGACCCCCTGAACACGCCCGCGGCGGTGCCGTCGCTGCTGTTGGCGACGCCTTCGAATCCCTGGAGGAGGGCGGCCCGCCACGACGGGGCGATGGGTATGGTGCGCGTCGTCTCAGGAGCGAAGGTCTTGACCACCTTGCCGGCGGGGGTCTCGGCGTCCACGACGAGCTGCGGGGTGTACAGCGTTCCGCCGTTGGCGAACGCGGCGTAGGCATTGGCCAGCTGAAGAGGAGTCACCAGGACCTCGTCCTGACCGATGGCCACCTGATCGCTGTTGCCCGGGTACCACTGGGTCTGGGTGAAGACGCTCGGATCCTCTTTGTGATCCTTGATGTAGGACGCCGGGGTCGGAATCTTCCCGGGGGCCTCGTCGGGCAGGGCGATCCCGGTGGGCGATCCGAAGCCGAACTCGTTGGCCACGTTTTGCAGGGCGTCGGGGCCGTAGGTCGACTTGCCGTACCAGAGCTTCAACCCGATGGTGTTGAAGAAGTTGTCGCTGGAGACCGTGATCGCCTGGCTGAGGTCGATCTCACCGTAGGCGGCCCCGTTGTCGTTGTGGGCCGTAAACGGATTCTGTTTGGTGCCGATCTGGATGCTGCCCGTGTCGTCGAAGTAGGAGCCGGGGGTGATCAGGCCGTACTTCAAACCAGCCATCGCGGTGACCAGCTTGAAGGTTGATCCGGGCGCGTACTGGCCCTGGATGGTCCGGTCGAGAAGCGGATCGCTCGGGTTGTTGAGCAAGGCCGAGTAGTTGGCCTCGCTGATGCCCCCGACGAACTCCTCCGGGTTGTACGTCGGATTGGTAGCGAGAGCGATTATCTGGCCGTTGGTCGGATCCTCTACCACCGCGGACGCGGCGGGAGCCTCGAAGTCGCGCCCGGTGACCTTGTCGAAGTTGTGGCGAGCGGCGGTCATGCCCTGAGTAAGAGCCGCCTCGGCCGCCAGCTGCACCCGGCCGTCGATGCTGAGCCTGATGTTGTCACCAGGTATCGGCTTGGTGACGCTGAGCGTCGTCAAAACGTCGCCTTGCGAGTTGACTTGCACCTTCTCGACCCCTGGCGTGCCGCGAAGGAGGTTTTCGTAAGAAGCTTCGACCCCGGCCAGCCCGATCAGGTCGCCGGGCTGGTAGCCCTCTGGCTTGAGCTTGGCCAACTCGGCCTGGCTTATCTGGCCGACGTACCCGACGATGTTGGCGGCGGCCCGGCCCATGGCGCTGTAGGTCCGCTCCGTCATGGACGTGGCTTCCACCCCGGGAAAGAGGGCCTGGTTCTCCTGGATGTACAGGATCTGTTGCGGGGTGGCGCCTGGGAGGACGGGCACCTCGGCGTAAGGGCTGTATTGGGGGTTGTTGATCGCCTGGTCGAGTTGAGGCACGGTCATCCCCAGGAGCGGCGCCAGCCGCGACACCATGGCCGGGTCCGCCGCCGCGATCTGCTGTGTGACGTCGATGACCGGCTCGGTCTTGTTGCCTACCAGCACGTTTCCGTTGCGGTCGAGGATCTCGCCTCGCGGGGCCTGGGTGTAGATGTACCGGATGCCGTTGTCGGCGGCGGCGGCTTGCGCGTTCGGTGCGTTGATCACCTGCAAGAACCACAGGCGAGCGAAAAGCGCGGCAAAAAGGCAGGCGACAACGATTAGAAGGATCGTCAGTCTGATCTGCGGAGACGACTGCTCGGCCGAGGTCACCTGGCCGGGAGTCTCTCGGTGCTGATCATGCCGCCGCGAGGCGGGCCGAGCTGTTCGATGCCCGCCGATCCTCGCGCCGCCCACGCGTAGACGATGCTGACCGGCAAGGAGAGAACGGTGCTCCAAAGGGCTTCGACCAGGGCGACTCGGATCAGCCAGGATCGGCCGGCGTCGAGCAACTGGCTCTGGCCGAGGACGTCGCCCAGGGCGACGAACAGCACCGCGGCCGCCGCGGTGGCGACGAAAGCGACTGCGGGAATCAACGCCCGGTGCTCTTGGAGAACGCCGGCTCGCAGAGCTCCGACGGCGGCACCGACCAAGCAGTAGGTCAAGGCCGACAGACCCAGCGGGGTGGACGTGAGGAACATGTCGGTCGCCAGGCCGGCCCAAAACCCGACCCAGGCTCCGGCTTCGGCGCCACCGGCCATTCCCGCGCAGATGGTGATCAGCACCATAAAGTCGGGCGCCACCTCGGCCACGCGCAGGTCCGATGCGAGCGACGTTTGCACCAAGATGGCAACGAAGAGCAGGAGGCCGACCCGGAGTCGTGCGAGGACGTGGGGACTCACTGAGGCGACCACATCATGACTTGCAAGTAAGACAGTTGCTCGAGGTCGACCAGTGGGGCCAGGGTGATATCGGGCTCAGCCTGCCCGGGCGAGGTCGACTCCGCCGCGATCCGGCCCACGGGGATGTTCGGTGGAAACTTCTCAAAATCCAACCCGCTCGTGACCAACTCCTCGCCCGCTCTGACCTTCGGCGCCGCCAAGTTGGTCGTGTCGACGGTCACCCGCATGGGATCGGTCCTTCCGACGCCCTGGGCGGTACCGATGTTGGCGCCGGGCAGGCGCACGCCCGCCGCGAAGGTCGGATCTGTGAGCAGGATCACCGTGGCCGTGTGCGCGCTCACCGATTGGACGCTTCCGACCAGACCCCCGGCGGCGACAACCGGCTGGCCCACCGCGACTCCACTCGTGGTCCCTTTGTCGATGGTGACCGAGTTTTCGAAGTTGGATGACCCGTTGTCGATGATCTCGACCGAGACGGTGGGGATGCCGCTCACGAACGGGAGGTGCTGTTCGGCCAGGACCTGTTCCGCCGCGGCCTCCTCTCCTGCTGCCTGCACCGACTGCTGTTGAAGCGCCACAATCTGGTTGCGCAGCGTCTGGTTCTCGTGCCGGAGCGAGCCGTAGTCCAGTGCGCCGGTAAGGAAGTTCCCTATCGGCTGCAGGGCGGCGTGGGTCCCTCGCTGGAGGGGGGCGAATCCGTCGCTGACTTTACTGCGAATGTCGCTCAACAATCCGGTGCCGTTGCTGCGAGCGTCGATGGTGACCAGGGTCAATGCTGCGAGAACGAGAACCGCCAGGACGTAGCGGGTACGGGATGGGCGTCGGTAAACAGCCACGAGGGGCAGGTAGCCCTGTCTGCTAGTGACCCTGCGACGACATCAGCACGCCCTTGAGGACCTCAAACTCCTCGAGGCACTGGCCGCTGCCGATGACGACAGAGTGCAGCGGGTTGTCCGCGATGACGATGGGCATGCCAGTCTCCGACACCAAGCGGGCGTCGATGCCGTGCAGCAGGGCTCCCCCGCCGGTCAGGACGATCCCCTGCTCCATGATGTCGGCCGCCAGCTCGGGCGGCGTCTTGTCCAGCGTAACTTTGACCGCATCGACGATCGCCGACACCGGCTCCTCTATGGCCAGTCGGATCTCTTCGGTCGTCGTCACGATCGTCTTCGGCAGACCCGTGACCAGGTCGCGACCGCGTATCTCGGCGTGGAGCTCCTCTTCGAGGGGGCACGCCGAACCGAGCGCGATCTTGATCTCTTCCGCCGTACGTTCACCTAGCGCGAGGCTGTACTCCTTCTTGATGTACTGGATGATCGCCTCGTCGAGTTCGTCGCCTCCGATGCGAACCGACTGGCTGGTCACGATCCCACCGAGCGAGATGACCGCCACTTCGGTCGTGCCACCACCGATGTCCACGACCATGTTCCCGGTCGGCTCGTGGACTGGAAGCCCGGCGCCGATGGCGGCGGCCATGGGCTCTTCGATGATGTGGGCCGGCTTCCGTGCTCCCGCCGACTCAGCTGCCTCCTGAACGGCCCGCTGCTCGACCCCGGTGATGCCGGACGGCACGCAAATGACCATGCGGGGCTTGGCGAACTTGCGGGGCCCTTGGACCCGGCGAATGAAATAGGCGAGCATTTTCTCGCACATGTCGAAGTTGGCTATCACGCCGTCGCGTAGCGGGCGGATGGCCTGGATGTGGCTAGGAGTGCGGCCGATCATGCGCTTGGCTTCCATGCCAACCGCCAGGGGCCGGTCGTCCTTTATGTTCACGGCAACAACCGACGGCTCGTCGAGGACGATGCCTCGGCCCCGCACGTACACCAAAGTGTTGGCAGTGCCCAGGTCGACGGCCATGTCCCGTCCGAAAAATCCAGCTAAAAGGTTGTCCGACACGCGAAAGGGCCTCCTGTCAGGGGGCGTCGGAGGAGACAACGACCAGGGGTGCGGAGAGTCCCTGGCAGGCTAGCTGCCAAGACCCTCTTCGTCCATCCGCCCGGCGTCTCATCCACCGCTGCGAGTGACGCATGCCACTAACCTATCCGGCTCCGAGCCCCCTGTCTGACAACACCAGTCGATGCCGGGGATGAACCGCCCTCGGGGGCGGGATCCGGCGGGAACGGCGGCGCTGCGGGCCGGGGCGAGGGGCGGGGTCCGGCGCCGGCCCGGGGCGCGGCGCCGGGGCCGGGGCCGGGGATGGCTTACGTCCGGGCGCGAGTTCCCACTCTGGGAAGCAAATTCGCGGGATTCCCTGCCTGGATGCTGCCGAGAGTACGAACTCGCGCCCAGAGTCGACCGAAATGTCGCCCGCCGGGCGTCAGCCCAGATCGGGAAAAAAGAGCGAGATCTCGCGCCGGGCCGAGTCGGCGCTGTCGGATCCATGCACGAGGTTCTCGGTCGTCTCGATCGCCAGGTCGCCGCGGATCGTGCCCGGAGCGGCGGCCGCCGGATTGGTGGCGCCCATGAGCGTCCTCACGACCTGCCACGTGTCGTCGGGCCCTTCGACGACCATGACCATCACCGGGGAACGGGTGATAAACGATAGGAGGTCCTCATAGAAGCCCTTCCCTTCGTGCTCGGCGTAGTGGCTGGCGGCGGTATCCCGGTCGAGGACGCGGAGCTCGGCGGCCACCAGGCGCATGCCTTTGCGCTCGAGGCGGGCGATTATCTCTCCGGAAAGGCCTCGCTCGACGGCGTCGGGCTTGCAGATGACAAGGGTGCGATTCACGAGCGGAGGAGGCTAGCCTCCGGCGCTCTCGTCAGTCACGCCCGCTTGACCGCGAGCGCGGCCCGGGCCGCCCCGACCACGTACAGGGACCCGGTGACGAGGACGAGGTCGTCGGGCGCCGCTTCGGCGAACGCGACTTCGAGGGCTTCCTCGACCGAGTCGGTCGCCTGTGCGTCCACGCCGAGCAGCCGGGCCGCGTCCGCCACGACGGTCGCCGATTGGGTGCGGGGCGACGGAGCCGGGCAGGCGACCACCAGTCGCGCCCGTCGGGCGCCGAGGGCCTCGAGCATCTGGGCCGGATCCTTGCCTTCGAGCATGCCGACCACGAGAATCTCCGACCGGACCGCGCCGAACTCCTCGGCCACGGCGGCAGCCGAGGCCAGGGCCCCTTCGAGGTTCTTGGCCCCGTCGAGCACGACCAGGGGCTCCCGCCCCACGATTTCCAGACGCCCCGGCGACCGCACGAGGGCCGCGGCTTCCCTCACCAGGTTGTCGTCGAGGGGCTCGCCGAACAGAGCCTCGGCCGCAGCCAGGGCGGCCGCGAAGTTTTCACCTTGATGGCTGCCGTGCAGATCCAACCACACCCCCTCGTAGGTCGTCCCCGGCGTTCGAAGGTCGAGCGACCGGCCGCCCACGGCCAGTTGGTTGCGCACGCAGCCATAGTCCCGCCCGGCCAGCCACACGGCTTCGGGTCTCTCTCGCTCGAAGATCGGCCGGAGCTCGCTGTCGCGCTCGCCCAGCACCAGCGTGCTGCCGGGTTTCACTATGCCCGCCTTTTCACCCGCTACATCGGCGTGAGTCGGCCCGAGGAACTCCACGTGGTCCAGGCCCACGTTGGTGACGACCGCGACGTCAGCGTCGACGACGTTGGTGGCGTCCCATCTACCTCCGAGGCCCACTTCGAAAACAGCCACGTCGACGGGGCGATCGGCGAACCACAGCAACGCGGCGCCCGTGAGGATCTCGAACCAGGTGAGACGCACGCCGTCACCCAGGAGGGGCTCGATAGATGCCAGCTCGGACAGCACCTCGGCCAGGTCGTTGTCGCTTATGGGCTCTCCGTCGGCCGCGATCCGCTCATTGATGGCTTCGAGGTGAGGGCTGGTAAAAGTGCCGACCCGGAGACCCTTGGAGGTCAGCAGCGAGGTCACGCAGCGCGCCGTAGAAGTCTTTCCATTCGTTCCCGTCACGTGGATCGCCGGCGCCGAGGCCTCAGGGTGGCCGAGCACGTCGACCAGCGCCCGCATGCGACCGAGGTCCGGGGCCACCCGCCTCGAATCGGCGAGCATCCGCTCCATGTTCTGGTGGCTGTCGAGCCAGGCGAGGGCGTCGCCCAGGCTGAGCACCTACCTGGTACTTAGCGGGCTGGTCGACGCAACTCGTGCGGCGCCGACCGGATCCCAGTTGACGGATCGTTGACGTCGGCATCTAATCGTGGGAGCCGGTCCGTCTCGCCCATCTAGGACGCGGCCCGGCGCGAACGGGGCGGAACCCGGTTCATCGCCTCGGCGCGCGGAACCAGGGTCGGAGCCACCCGCTCCAGCACCACGGATCGGTCGATGACGCACTGGCCGATGTCGCTGCGACTGGGCAGGTCGTACATGACTTCCAGCAGCACTTCTTCGAGGATGGCTCGCAAACCGCGGGCGCCGGTGCCTCTCAGCAGGGCCTGCTCGGCGACCGCTTCCATGGCGTCGTCGGTGAACACCAGCTCGACGTTGTCTAGTTCGAATACCCGGCGGTACTGCTTGACCAGCGCGTTCTTGGGCTCGACCAGGATGCGGACCAGGGCCTCTCGGTCGAGGTTGGACACGGCGCCGATGACAGGCAGACGCCCGACGAACTCCGGTATCAGACCGAACTTGAGCAGATCCTCGGGCAGAACCTGGGCGAGGAGATCGCCTTCGGCCCGGTCCTCGGCTCGGCGGATCTCGGCCCGGAATCCGATCCCCTGCCGGCCGAGCCGGCTGTCGATGATCCGATCCAGTCCGGCGAATGCGCCGCCGCAGATGAACAGGATGTTCGTCGTGTCGATCTGGATGAATTCCTGATGGGGGTGCTTGCGCCCACCTTGGGGCGGGACCGAAGCGGTCGTGCCTTCGAGGATCTTTAGAAGGGCCTGCTGGACACCCTCCCCGGAAACGTCTCTCGTGATGGACGGGTTCTCACTCTTGCGGGCGATCTTGTCGATCTCGTCGATGTAGATGATCCCGGTCTCGGCCTTCTTGACGTCGTAGTCGGCGGCCTGGATCAGCTTGAGCAGGATGTTTTCCACGTCCTCGCCCACGTACCCCGCTTCGGTGAGGGCCGTGGCGTCGGCGATGGCGAAGGGAACGTTGAGCATGCGAGCCAGGGTCTGAGCCAGGAACGTCTTGCCACACCCGGTCGGGCCTAGCAGCAGGATGTTGGACTTCTGGAGCTCCACCTCAGCGTCGGCGTACCCGCCCGACTGCACCCGCTTGTAGTGGTTGTACACCGCCACCGACAGGATCTTCTTGGCTCGCTCCTGGCCGATCACGTAACCATTGAGAAAAGTGAAGATCTCTGACGGCTTCGGAAGCTCGTCGAAATGGACCTCGGTGCTCTCGGAGAGCTCCTCTTCGATTATGTCGTTGCAAAGGTCTATGCACTCATCGCAGATGTAGACACCCGGTCCTGCGATCAGCTTTTTGACCTGCTTCTGCGACTTTCCGCAGAAGGAGCACTTGACCAGATCGCTGGACTCGCCGAATTTGGCCACGACCTCGCTCCCCCCAGGCCCTCAGGCGACGCCCGCGGCCTGCGGGACGAGGGCCAGTTCACGTGTTGAGATCACTTCGTCGATGATGCCGTATTCCTGGGACTCCGCGGCGCTCATGATGAAATCACGGTCCGTATCCTTGGCGACCTTCTCCACTTCCTGCCCAGTGTCGGTCGCCAGCATCAGGTTGAGGAGGTCCCGCATACGCACGATCTCCTTAGCCTGGATTTCGATATCGGCAGCCTGGCCGGCCGCCCCGCCGTGGGGCTGGTGGATCAGGATCCGGGCGTGGGGCAGGGCGTATCGCTTGCCGGGGGTACCGCCGGCAAGGATCACAGCGGCCGCGGATGCGGCCTGGCCGTAACAGAACGTCGATATGTCATTCTTCACGAACTTCATGGTGTCGTAGATGGCGAACAGAGCCGTGATGTCTCCCCCGGGGCTGTTGATGTACAAGCTGATGTCCTTGTCGGCATTCTTGTACTCGAGGTACAGCATCTGGGCGCACACGGCGTTCGCTACGTAGTCGTCGATGGCCGTACCCATGAAGACGATGTTCTCCTCGAGCATGCGGGAAAACAGGTCATAGCTCTTCTCCCCCCGGTTGGTCTGCTCGAAGACCCCCGGGATGTGGTACTGGGCGAGAGGGTTGATCACGGTTCTCCGGTCTCTTGGTCCTGGGAGTCTGATGGATCTTCGGCCGAGGTTTCGGAGTTCGGCCCTTCAGCTTCTGGGTCGTAGGCGTCTGGGGTGTTGGGGTCCGGCTCGAGAAGAGCTCGATCGATGGGCTGGCCGTCGGCATCGACGATCTCGACGTGCTCGAGCAGCCATTCCAGCGCTTTGCTCTTCTTCCACTCCGAGCGTACCGCGGGCATCTGGTCTGCGCGGTCAAGGCTTCGACGAAGTTCGGCCGGCTTCATGTTGTTGGAAGCCGCCAGGCGGTCGATTTCTTCGTCAATTTCTTGATCCGTCGGCTCGATCTTCTCTGCCTCGGCCACGGCCCGCAATGCTAGGTCGGCCTTGACGGAAGCTATGGATCCTTCTCGATACGACCCCACCAGCTGATCCGCCGTTTGACCGGTCGCTTCGAGGTACTTGCCGATGTTTGCGCCTTGGGACTCGAGACGGTGGTTGAGGTCGTGCAGGCGCCTCTCCACCTCGGCGTCGATCAGGCTGGCAGGCGCGTCGGCGTCCACCAGCTCGACCAGAGCCTCGACGGTGGCATTGCGCAGAGAAAGCGTCGATTGGACCCTCTTTACGAGGCCCATCCGATGGGAAATGTCGGCCCGCAGCTCCTCCACGCTGTCGAACTCGGACGCCTCGCTGGCCCACTCGTCGGTGACGGGAGGCAGGACCTTCTCCTTGGTCTCCTTGACCAGGACCCGGAGCTTGACAGGGTCGTCGCCCGGCAGGTCTGCATCGAAGGCGAGGATGTCGCCGACCTTGGCCCCACAAAGATTTTCGTCCAGCTCGGCCAGCACGGTGCCGGAGCCGAGCTCGTATAGGAAGTCGTCGGTCGTCAGGCCGGATACGGGTTCGCCGGCGCGGTCACCGTGCACGTCGATCGTTAGGAAGTCCCCGTCGCGAGCCGGCCGGTCGACCACGGTCAGCTCTCCGAAGTTGCCACGCAGTCGGTCCACCTGAGCGTCGATGTCCTCGTCTGTGACAACGGGGCTGGGCACCACGACCCGAAGACCGCCGTAACCGGCTAGGTGCAGATGAGGCCGCACTTCGACGACGGCATCAAAGGTCACCCCACCGGACTTCTCGCCCGCAGTGATATCGATCTCGGGTGGAGCCACCACGTCCACTTCGTTGTCGCGCACCGCTTTGGAGTAATAGCTGGGCAAGGCCTCACGAAGCGCTTCGGCCCGGCCGCTTTCCTTGCCGAGGCGGTTCTCGAGGATCCGCCGAGGCGCTTTACCTGGCCGAAATCCAGGAATTCGGACTTCTCGGGCGATCTTGCGGAAAGCGGCGTCGATATCCTTCTCGAACTCCTGCTCGTCGACCTCGATCGACAGCTTCACCTTGTTGCCCTCGAGGGGCTCGACGACAGATCTCATACTGGGGCCGAGTCTAGGGGGCCAAGAGGGGAACCGGGGTCCCTCGGGCTCCGAGTCACCCGGTTTGCGGTGCGGCTGTAACCTTCCAGCATGGATGCGTCCGGCCGTTACCTTCCGCTCCTCCGACGGATCCATGAGACGGTAAGGCCCCGGACATATATGGAAATCGGCGTCTTCGAGGGCGAGTCGCTGACCTTGGCTCTTCCGGGCACCCGTGCGATTGGAATCGACCCGGGCCATCAGCTCGCCCATCAGGTCACAGCAACCGCGCGGCTGTATCGAGAGACCAGTGACGACTTCTTTGTCAAGCACAACGTCCGTAAGGTGTTGGGCGGCCTACCTGTCGACTTGGCCTTCATCGATGGGATGCATCTCTTTGAGTTCGCGCTGCGAGATTTCATGAACATCGAGGCGCTCACATCGGAAAACTCGACCGTGATGGTCCACGACTGCCTGCCGATCGACGAGACAACCGCTGCTCGTGATAGGACAACCAACAAGTGGAGCGGGGACATCTGGAAGCTCATACTCTGCCTAAAGGAGTATCGTCCTGATCTGCGCATCTCGGTCGTTGACGTGCGCCCGACGGGACTTGCGATGATCCGAGGTCTGGACGCCACCTCAACAGTTCTGGCTGATCGCTACGAGGAAATATGCGCGAAATACGTGCCCATGCCGTTCTCGGTCCTCGACGCCGACAGGGACCGGATGCTCAACGTGTTTCCGGACGACTGGCCCCAAATACGGTCCTTGTTGCCAGCCGAGCCATTCCGTAGCGAGTCGTCCTCAGCTTCCGCCCCGGGGCGGCGCGGGGCAGCAGCGTTGTCGAAGCGAGTCATGCGGCGTCTGGCGCGGGTGGGCCGCTGAGCACTCGCCCGGTGCTGCACGTACGCGACGACGGCCGGGTTCGGGTCGTCACCCTCGACCGGCCGGAGGCGCTCAACGCCTTCAACGAGGCCCTCTACGACGCGGCGGCGGACGCCCTCATCGATGCTGCAGCAGCTCCCGGGGTAGCCGTTGTGGTTCTGACCGGGACCGGACGAGCCTTCTCCGCCGGTACCGACGTCGTCGAGATGGCCACGCTCACCACTGATCCGGGCAGCTATGAGAAGGGCCGGCACGGGTTCCCAGGGCTGATCGACCAGCTCACCGTCTTTCCCAAGCCCCTCCTCTGCGCCGTGAACGGCATGGCCCTGGGCATCGGCGCAACCCTGCTGGGCTACGCCGACCTCGTGCTCATGTCGACCGAGGCCAAGGTCCGATGTCCCTTCACTGACCTCGCCGTCGCTCCCGAGGCGGCCAGCTCGTACCTCTTCCCCTTGCTGTTAGGCCGTCAGGAAGCCAGCTGGCTGTTGATGAGCTCGGCTTGGTTGACCGCCGAGGACTGCGCTCGGATCGGTCTGGCGTGGCGGGTTACTGCGCCTGAAACGCTTTTGCCCGAAACCCTCGAAGTCGCCCACCACCTGGCGTCGAAGCCGATCGCCTCGCTCGTGGAGACCAAGCGCACCGTCGTCGCAGCCCACCGCGATCTCATCGCGGCCGCTCGGGCGCGCGAGGACGTGGCGTTCTCGCGACTCCTCGGTCAGCCGGCCAGCCTCGAGGCGTTCGCGGCACTCGCCGAACGCCGACCGCCCGACTTCACTTCGGTCGACGCCGCGCATCCCGTCGACATCGAACACCACGGCTCCGACTGACCCACCGGCGCCTCTCCTCTGCGAAAAACCCCGCGACTATTGACGCCAAAGGCTGCCATGACATCGTCAAGGCGTCGTTACTAGGTGGCCACCTGGTAAAATTTGGGTTTCGCGACCTGCGCCCGTTGGCGGTCTTCGACCCCGGACTGACGGCACCTGCAAGAAGGTCCGTCCGGGTACATCGAGAGACGAGGACGATTGCCCACCAAGTACGCCGCGCAGCCCGACGAGGACCTCGTGCGCCTCTATCTCAACGACATCGGCAAGTACGCGCTGCTGAGCAAGGATGACGAGGCCCGCTTGGCCCAGGCGGCCGAGATCGGACGCCTGGCGAGGGTCGAACTGCTGGGAGCCGGCCCGCTCACCGCTAAGCGCAAAAGCGAGCTGAAGCGGCTGATCCGCATCGGTGATCAGGCCGCCGATACGTTCGTCAAGGCCAACCTGCGCCTAGTTGTATCCATCGCCAAGAAATACCAAGCCGCCGAGCTGCCCCTCCTCGACCTAGTCCAAGAGGGCAACTTGGGTCTCATGCATGCCGTCGAGAAGTTCGACTGGCGAAAGGGTTTCAAGTTCTCGACCTACGCCACCTGGTGGATCCGACAAGCAATAACCCGAGGAATCGCCAACACAGGGCGGACCGTACGTCTCCCTGTCCACGCCGGTGATCTGCTCAACAGAGTCATAAGAGCCCGTGGCCGCCTCGAAGGCCAGCTGGGTCGGCGTCCTACCGTCCCCGAGCTGGCCGCCGACCTCGAGCTCGAAGAAGCGAAGGTCATAGAGATCCTCCGCCACGCAGCCGAGCCAGTATCGCTGTCTCAGCCCCTCCGCGAGGACGGTGATGCCGAATTCGGCGACCTGGTCGAAGACCGATCCGCGGTATCCCCATTTGACGCGGCCGCAGCAGCCCTGCTCTCAGGCGAAGTCAACAAGATGCTCGACACCCTCGACGACCGCGAACGCGAAATCCTTCGTTTGCGCTTCGGCCTCGACCGAGGTCAACCTCGGACCCTCGACGAAATCGGAGCGCATTTCAGCTTGACCCGTGAGCGGATCCGTCAGATCGAAGCCCGGGCCATGTCTAAGCTGCGCCACCCGTCAATCGACCTAGGTAGCCGCGAACTGCTCATCGATTAGGCCACCGGGCCACCCACACCAGTAGAGATCACGGCTGTTTCTCGGTTTGATCCGCCCGTTATCGGCCTTGCCCGGCGGTCGGATGCTGCCACGCCAGGCGTGAATGGGGCAGTATTTCAGAGTGTCAGAAAGGCCGGGGACATGAGCCCGCTGCGGGTCCATGACGCGGATCGGCTCCGTGATCTGCTCGACGCAGTCCTGGGCATCAATTCCGACCTGTCGTTACCCCACGTTCTGCGCCACATCGTCGAAGCCGCCGTCGAGGTCATCGGCGCCCGTTACGGCGCCCTGGGCGTGCTATCTGCGCAGGGTGACTTCCTCTCGGAGTTCGTCAATGTCGGCATTCCACCGGCAGAAGTCGCCGCCATCGGGAACCTTCCCGAGGGCCACGGCATCCTGGGCCTGCTGATCGTCGACGCTCGGCCGCTGCGGCTGGGCGATCTGAGCAAACACCCCGAAAGCTACGGTTTCCCGCCCAACCACCCGCCGATGCGGTCTTTTCTCGGCGTGCCCATCTCGGTTCGCGATCAAGTCTTCGGCAACCTGTACCTGACGGAGAAGCAGTCCGCGGCCGAGTTCACCGAGGAAGACGAAGGCCTGGCCATCGCCCTCGCTAGTGCGGCCGGTGTCGCCATTGAGAACGCCCGACTCCACGCCCGAGTTCGGGACCTCACATTGGTCGAGGACCGGGAGCGGATCGCTGCAGACCTGCACGACACTGTCATTCAGCGGCTCTTCGCCACTGGCCTATCCCTACAGGCCACGCTGCGCTCCATCGCCCCCCCTGAGGCAGCCCAGCGCGTCGAAATGGCCGTCGTGGACCTTGACGACACCATTCGCCAGATCCGCTCCACCATCTTCGCCCTGCAGCCGCCTCGCGCGACTGGATGGGGCCTTCGTGCTCAGATCCTGGCCCTGGCCAACGAGACGGCCGGCAGTCTGGGCTTCGAACCTCATCTTCGCCTCGACGGTCCCATCGACGCCGCACCCGACGACCAGGTGGCCAACCATCTCCTCGCGGTATTGCGTGAGGCCCTCTCCAACGTGGTTCGCCACGCCCAGGCCACCCGCGTGGACGTGACCGTCGAGGCTTCCGACCGGCAGATTGCGGTGGAGGTTCGCGACAACGGCGTCGGTCCTGGCGACCATTCCCGACCGGGGGGCCGGGGGTTGGCCAACTTGGCACAGCGGGCCGAGGTTCTCGGCGGGTCCATGGGTCTCAATGACGGACCGAATGGTCGAGGCACGGTGTTCAGCTGGCGGGTGCCCGTAGACGGTGGCAGCTCGAGCCACGCTGGGCCGTGATTATTGGCGGCAGCCTGACTATGCCGACGGCTGTTGTGGCGGCGGCTCGCGGCTGAGTGACGGCGGCACGATCCGCAAGCCGGAGAGGACTTCGATACTCATTTCGATCAGGTGCGTTCGGTGTTCGTCGGCCCAGGGCCGGAAGCCGTCACGGACGGCCGCGTCGAGGATGTCGCAATCTTCGACGGCGGCGGCCAGCCCCACCGCCAACACGCTCCAGCCGAGGTGATCGTCCTGATGGAACTCGTCGACTTCGAAGGCCACCACGTTGTGGGCGCGGCTGGCGTGCAGCTTGAGATTGGACGCGCTCCAGAACCTGATTGTGTTGGCGGCCAGGCGAAAGGTCACCGGCACGATCACCGGCAGGGCATTTACTGACACCCCAACCCGTCCCATAGTGGCGGTGCGAAGCAGACCTCGGCACTCGTCATCGGACAACAGCTCAGACCGGTGACCATCCGAAGCCATCGCGGGTCCTCCTGACCCGGCCTCGGCTCGATCGCCCCCAACGACGTCATCGGCCCGAGCCATAGCGCCTTTGGGTTCGAGCAGTTGGATCTGCGTACTCATAGCGTTCCCACAAGTCTCAGTGGACACCTTCCAAGGCCGCTCGCGACAGGGCCAATGGGCTCCTATATGACGCCGGAGCCCGAGATCCCGCATCGCCCCGGCCGTCGGTTACGCCTGCGACAGGCCCGGACCACGCCCCAGAGGATGGTGGCGAAGCAAGTTGGGCTCGGAACCGGCTCAGCCGTGAGACTCAGGACTTGCCTCGTCGGCGCTCGGACAGTCGGGCCGCGTAGGCCGCCGCTTCCGCTCGGCGTTCCATTCCGAGCTTGGCTAGCAGGTGGGAGACGTAGTTCTTGACGGTCTTCTCGGCGAGGAACATGACCTCGGCGATCTGGCGGTTGGTGCGACCCTCCGCGATCAGGTCCAGAATGCGCCGCTCCTGCGGGGTCAGCTGAGCAAGCGGGTCGTCGTCCGGCTTGGGGTTGCGCAACCGATCCAGCACCCGGGCCGTGACGGCGGGGTCGAGGAGGCTCTCGCCCTGGGCCACTCGCCGGATGGCCGATATCAGCTCGGCGCCACGAATCTGCTTGAGGACATATCCGGCGGCACCGGCCATTATCGACGCGAACAGGGCGTCGTCGTCGGCGAAGCTGGTGAGCATCACGCACGCCACGTCCGGGTGGTTCGAGCGAATGTCACGGCAGACCTCGACGCCCGATAAGGATCCCTGGCCCAAACGCACGTCGAGCACCGCCACGTCCGGCCGAGTTTGAGGGATCTTCTCGAGAGCCTCCTCCGCAGTGGTGGCCTCCCCGACCACGACCATGTCATCCTCGGCCCACAGCAGGTCCTTGACGCCTCGGCGTACCAGCTCGTGGTCATCAAGGAGGAATACGCGGACGGGCACGGGCGCCATCCTGCCATCCAAGCTCTCCTTCGACGAGACCGGGCAGCCCGGCCCCCAGTCTCGTTTGCTCCGAGCTCGTGTCCGCCAGCGGAAACCGTGTCGGCTGGGCGCAGGCCGATGGGCCCTACACAGGGGTGTCCTTTGGACCAACAGCAAGGACCTTTGGCCCTACGGGCGCAGCCGCGGCGGCGGTGACAATGCAAGCGAGGCCCGCAGGAACCGGGCCATTGAGAAGAAGGAAGCATTCCAATGACAAGTACCGCTACGTTTCTAGGCAATCCGTCCGAGCGAGCCAATCCACGAGTGTGGGAGCTCCTGAAGGAATCGAAGATCATGGCGGTCGCGTGGACCGCCATGCGAGTCTGGCTCGGGATCATGTGGATACAAGCCGGCTGGGCCAAGCTGTGGGGTGCGGAGAACGGCGCGTTCCTCCACCACAACGGTGCCGGAGTCGCCGGCTTCGCCGCTCACGGCAAGGCCGCTTACACGTGGTGGGGCAGCTTCCTGCACAGCTTCGTGGTGCCGAACTCCGGTTGGATCGGCATCTTGGTCGCGGTTGCAGAATTCACCATCGGCTTCGCTCTGGTGGCCGGGATCTTCACTCGGGTGGCGGCGCTCGGCAGTCTCGCCCTGCTCTTCACCTATGTGATGTCAGGCACCGCCAGCGTCTGTGCGCTTTACGCACTGTTCGCAATCGTGATCCTCGCCATGTGGAGAACTTCGAGCTGGATCGGCGTCGACGGTCTGCTCGCCAACCACCGCAACCATCAATCCGGCCAGCAACATCGCATCCGCAACCTATGGGAGCGGGGCGCGACCGGGACCGTGGAGGCGGTCAAGACGGCCGCCTAGACGGTCCGTTTCCTCGGTCACGGCGACACCCCGATGCGGCCTGCTGAACGCAGGCCGCATCGGCGCGTCAGACGTCATCATCGACCGATCATGAGGTCAGCGCTCGATCCCCGCCGCCAGTCCAGCAGCCGGGCGATGAGGATGCAGGGGGCGCTCCTCATACCTTCATGAGCCGGCTCAGGTTGCCGCCCATTATTTTGGCTCGGTCATCCGGATCGAGTCCGGCGAGCTCATCCACGAATGAGATCGGGTCGTACATACCTTCGGGATGTGGGTAGTCCGAGCCGAAGACCACGTTGTCGACTCCGACGATATCCACCAGCCCGAGGGGGTCCTCCTCGTGGAACGGGTGGATGTAGATGCACCTTTTCAGCGCGGCGATGGGATCCTCGGCGAAGTTTTGAGGGGTGCGCTCGTACAAGCGGGCCAGAGTCGACACGAGGGGTCGCACCCAGGCGCTCCCATTCTCGACTGGGACGATCTTGAGCTTTGGGAACCGGCTGACGAGCTCGTGGCCGATGATCGACGCCACGACGTCGTGTATGCCCCGGTGTTCGGCGTACAGGATGCTCAGGAAGGCGGAACGCTTGCGGGAAAACGGCTTGAACTCGTCGCCGCGCAGACCTTCCCACTCGTTGAGGTAGCGCTGGGAGCCGTCGTCTGACGCGTGCATTCCGACCATGACGTCGGCTTCCTCCACGGCCTTCCAGAACGGGTCGAACTCCTCCAAGGCGAACGATCGCCGGTGGCCGTCGAGGTCGGGCACGGGGGCCGGGCGCACCAGGATGGCGCGGGCGCCGCGCTCCAACACCCATTCGAGCTCGGCGATGGCCTGGTCGACTATCGGCAGGGTTACGACCGGTGTGGCGAAGATTCGTCCCTCGTAGTTGAAGCTCCAGGTTTCGTGCATCCACCGGTTGAGGGCGTGGATGACCACGTGGGTGGTCCGAGGATCGTCAGCCATGCGCTCCTCGATCAGGCTGGCCAGGGTCGGCCACATCATGGCCCGGTCGATGCCCAGCTCATCCATCAGCGCCAGCCGCGGCGCCGGCTCGAAGAACGCGGGAGGTGACTCGATGTACCGGGGTGGTGGTTGGAGCTTCAGGTCCTCCGCACTGGTCTTGGACGATGGGTTCTTCAGCTTGAACTCGATCTCCATGGCGCCCGGAGGAGCCACCTTGTTGAAGGTCGGATTCGGGATGTATTCGCTGATTTGACCCTTGACCGCGATTTTGGTCCGGCCGTTCACTTGAACGTACTGAATGACGTCCTCGTAGCCTTTTGGTAGGAACTTGGTCAGGGCATCGGGCGTCTCATACATATGGTTGTCGACGTCGAACACCGGGAAGTCCACCTGGCGGGATGGCATCAGTCGTTCTCCAATCTCTGTCGGTACGGGACAGGTCCGTTCACGTGATTGCACCGATCTTGAGCCGGAGTATCTGATCGTCGCTGCGTCCCAGCTCGCGCCGCACCTCGTCGGGGTGCTCGGTGAACGTCGGGGCCGGCGCGATAGTAAAGGACGTCTGGTCGAACTGCACCGGCGACGTTTCGTGCGGCTTGGAGCGCGTCACTTACGCGTGGGCATGGTGTTGGTGCGGACTTCCCGGTATGGGCGATCTAGGTCTTCCGCCGCTTCGCGAGGCATGTCGAGAAAGCGCTCGCTGATTATGTTGCGGGCGATCTCGGTCGTGCCTCCTCCGAGACAGGCCCCCTGGCGCCCGAGATACAGGATGCCCACGCGGCCCATCGGGTCGTCGTCCTCCCATGCCACTGCCCTGTCGCCGGCTATGTCCAGGGCGATGACACAGTGGCGCACGCCGCCCATGCCGTTGGATAGCCGGGGAAGCGAGCCCGCCGGGGGAAGCATCCGGCCGGTACGGATGGAGACGCCGATGCGGGCCGTGAGGGCCCGGTGGACCCGGTCCGTCACCCGCGCCTCGCCGACGGGTTGGTGTATGCGCGGGTCGCCGGCTCGACCGGCCAGATGTGACAGTGGGCCGATGGGGACGGGACCGCCCCGCCTCTCCAACGAGCTCGGGCCGACTTCGTACGGTGACGAGCTGCCCATGGCGGATCGCTCGTGCGGCGACCCGCACCCGTCGAGCCGGACCTTGGCGTGTCGCCCGCACCAGATCGAGACCGTGCAACGGAAGACGATCCACACCGGGCGCGGTCGCCGGCACCAGGAATTGCGCCGGTTCGCCACCGGCGCGGGCGGTCACTAGTAGCCAGTCGGCGCAACCCGCCGCCTCGACTGGACTCTTCACCCCTTGGAGCACGTAGCTGTCGCCGTCGCTGATGGCCGTCGTTGACCGGTGTGGGCGGGCGGATCGGCCGTAGCCAGGATGGCACTCACATCGTCGCCCGCCTCGATCGGTCCGGCCCCTCGCAAGGTCGCCCGGCCGAGCCGGTCGATCTGAAGAAAATGGGCACTCTGGTGGGAGTAAACAGCCGGTTTGGCCACGACCTCATGGATGAGCGACAGGGGCGTCACCAGGAAGGTTCCCGTACCTGGTATCTCGTGAACCGGATCAGACACTCGCAGCTTGGCGTAGTAGTCATGCGGGTACTGGACGACGCCGGGGTCAAACAGCGGATCGATCGATGTCGACACGACACTTCTCCTGTTCTGCGACTCGCCGGCAGCATGGCCGTGACTTGTGCCACGGCGCACCCTTCCGACCGATCCCACGAACCAGCCAGATCTCGGGCCTCGATAACGGTAGAACGCTATGATCCTCCAGAGCAAGTCGCATTCTTAGCTTCGAGCCGACGATCCGACGGCGCGTCGACTGGAGAGATCGCTTGCCTGGCATCCAAGGTCCTGGTGGACTGCCGACCTAAGGAGCCGGTCCGCGGCCTCGGACCAGACCAAGATGATCTTCGGGGACTTCCTCGCCCGCCCTCAATGACCGTTCGAAGCTCGGTGTAAGGGTCGCCAAGTCGCCTACGCTGGCTGCGGTGATCGGGTCCATGGAAGTGTTCTTTCTTTGGGTTCGAGAGCCCGTCAGGTGGGAGCCTCACAGCGCTCGCCATTGCCTCTAGGGCTAGCCGCCGAAGGAGCGTCGTGCAAGCGGCCTCCGGAGGCGGATAACCGTAAAAGTGCAGGTCAGAGCGTAGAAATATCCGGGGAGTAGCGCAGCGGCTAGCGCACCTGCTTTGGGAGCAGGAGGCCGGGGGTTCGAATCCCCCCTCCCCGACTCACCCAGGTGCTGGAGTCCGTGGCCGGGTACCAGCCGGCAACTACGCCATGTAGGATTCGCGTTCGAGCTGCGGGTGTAGCTCAACGGCAGAGCACCGTCCTTCCAAGTCGGCTACGCGGGTTCGATTCCCGTCACCCGCTCTAGCGGTACCCCCTCAAGGCGATCGACCCCATGACAATGCTCCGTCCAAGTAGGTCCAAGTGGCGAATCCAGCGCCGACTACTCGGCATGGCGGCAGCCGGGTGGGTAGTAGTCGGTCTGGCTAGTGCCGGGAATCTTCTCAACGGATCGGCGGGCGCCGCCGCTCTCTCCGCTCAAAGTGGGACCACCGCCCAGGTGCGTTTCACCTGGTCGTCGGTACCGACGACCGTCCAGCCCCCGCCTCTCAAGTACTCCTCGGCCGCTTACGACAGCGACAACAACACCATCGTCCTATTTGGCGGCGCCGAGGCCGACGGCTCTCTGTCCGATAACACGTGGGTTTGGAACGGGTCGGAGTGGGCTGTCTACCCCGGATCAGAGATACAAGCACCGCCGGCACGCCAAATGGCCTCCTTGGCTTTCGATCCGCAAATCCACCAGCTGATCCTCTTCGGAGGTCAGGGTATCGGCGGCCAGATCCTCGGGGACACGTGGGCTTGGAACGGAGCCTCGTGGTACCAGCAGACGACGGCGGCAGGCGTGACGACCCCGCCTCCCCGTGAGGCGGCGTCGCTGGCCTATGACGGATCGGGGCAGCTCGTGATGTTTGGGGGGACCGGCCAGGTCGGGCTCAACGGATCCGGACCCGGATCTCTACCGACCATCCCTACGGACCTTCCGTCGACCACATCGACGGTCCCGCCCACCACGACCAGCATGCCTGCGGCCCCGACGGTAACGCTCGGCGACACCTGGTTGTGGAACGGCACCGATTGGACCGAGGCCACGACCGCCGGCCCCGAAGCGCGATCAGGGGCTGCCATGGCGTACGACTCTGCCGACCACGACACCGTCCTCTTCGGCGGCGAGATCACGCCGGCCGACTCGAGCGCGCCAAAGGTGGTCGGAGACACGTGGACCTGGAACGGATCAGCATGGAAGCAAGCGACGTCACAGAGCAGCCCCGACGCACGCGACTGGGCCGGAATGGGCGATGATCTCGCCGCCTCCGGGGTGGTGCTGGTTGGCGGTTCCGGCGCCGACGGAGCCCTCGCCGACACCTGGTTGTGGAACGGCACCGATTGGACCAAGCCATCCACGGCCGGCGCCCCTTCGCCGCGCGCCGGCGCTGCCTCCGCGTACGGGGCCACGAACAATCAGTTCGTGATGTTTGGCGGCATCGCCACGGGAGGAAGTGTTCTCGGCGACACCGCCATCATGACGACCGCACTCACGTCGTCCTCTGGAGTTGCCGTCACGACGGTCGCCACCACCACCGTCCCAGCTCACTCGTCACGTCCTTCGATCCGCCGAGCCAAAGCGGGCGCATCGTCGCGGACCTTGCCGAGCTCGATCACGACCGGGTCCGCTCCCCTCGCAGTCACGGCCACGACGCTGCGTCGAGGCGAGACAGTGACTCTGGCCGGATCAGGCTTTGGCCCCGGATCGACCGTCACCATCACGTTCCATTCGAGTCCGCAAGTCGTCGGGCGGGCAACCGCCGACGGCCGCGGCTCATTTGAAGCGACCGTCTCGGTTCCCGACCGCGCCGCCGGCGGAGCCCACCACTTCGAAGCAACCGGGCGGAACCCATCTGGGCGGATGGCCGAGTTGGCCGTTGCTGTGGATGTGATCGGCGTGCCAGGGAGGTCCTCGGCGTCTACGGCCCAGACCCTTGTGATGGTGGCCATCGCCTTGCTGCTCCCGCTTGCAGCATGGCTGGGCATGGCCGGCGCCGGCTGGGCCCGCTCCCGCGGCCGGCGTAACGCCAACCGAGCGTCGATCTAGAAAATGCCGACATTCGGGCGGCGTCGCCCACAACCGCTCAGCCCCGAGTCGCAGGCTCCAGCCGACGACATGGCGCAGCATTCGGTGCGGCCGCAGGGGCCTGCGGCCAGTCCCGAAGCCGTCATACCGGCAACCAAGACCGCCACGGCGTGGTTCAGCCTGGCGGCGGTGATGATCCTGATCGTGGCCATCCTCTGCTTCATCTTGCAAAACCTGCAGTCGGTGAAGGTCAGCTTCCTGAGCCTGAACTGGAGAATCCCCCTCGGCATAGACCTCCTCTTCGCCGCCATCGTGGGCGGGCTCGTCGTGTTCGCGATGGGCTCGATGCGAATCCTTCAGCTCCGCCGCCTCGCTCGACGCCACGCCCGAAAGCCCCACACGGAGTCAGACCGCTAACGGCTCGCCACGAGGCGACTCGGCTACGTGAAGCTCACGTCGGCGATCGAACAGGCAGGCCGCGTCTTCATCGCCCAGAGCCAACAATCCGAACCCGAGCGCTGTCACAGGCTCTCTCACCGAGATGGACACCTCGACCGGGGCGGTGATCACGACTCTTTCTTAGAGCTCGCTCCCTCCGTCTGATACGACGATGGCAGGGAGAATGAACGTTCGGATATAACGCCGCTGATCGAACTCAGATGAGAGGTCCGGCGTCGGCAAGACGAGGAAGCTCAGGACGACGCGGACCAGGTGATCGGCGACTTCGTCGATGCTGAGTTCGGAACGGATGCGCTTTCGGGCGCCGGAATCGAGCGTCCCGAGCAAGATCCGCCCGAAATGATGCGCTCGCATGAAGAGCGCATCAGAGCTGCCAGCGATCCGACCCGTGATGGCAGCGGCATCCGGTCCGAACAGGATCGAGAGCTTTCTGTTGTCCCTGACGGTTCGCACCGAGATGATTATTCCTTCAGTGATCACGTCTTCGGCTCGCTCAAAGCTCGAAAGTCGGGCTATCAACTGACCGGTGATCCGGTCGACTTCCCTCATCAATACTGCCAGCACCAGCTCGTTGCGGCCGGCGAACGAGCGGTAGAGGGTCGCCCGGCTTATGCCCGCCGCCTTGGCGATGTCGTCGACGGTGCTTCGCGTCACCCCGTCGCGCTCGAAGCGATCCTCGGCCGCATTGAGGATGCGTTCGCGCAGCTCAGCGGGAGTGGCCCGCCGGTTGCGGGCCCGAGGGCTCAAGCCGCGCCCCTCAGGTCGCAGGACGCTCACCATGGAGACATCCTAGAGCATACGTCTCATAGGGGTATTTCAGTTCCGACCGTGTGGCTACTTTGGTTTCGTCATTTGAGCGGAGATTCCCCCGCAACCAATGGCGGTGATGACTTGTGCCCGATGGGCCTCCGGTGGTCTAATCAGAGACATAGGAGTCAGTTCGTCTCTAACAGGTATAAGGAGTCTTCGTGGCCGCGAACACCATTGTCGGTTTCGATCCGTTCGACCCGGAGCAAATCGCCGACCCCTACCCGGCCTACCGCTGGATGCGCGACCAAGCGCCGGTGTACTACGACGATGCGAACGACCTTTGGCTGGTGACCCGCTACGACGACTGCGTGAAGGTCGTGCGGGACCCGTCCACGTTCTCGTCGAAGCTCGGAATGCGCAGACTCATGACCGGCCTCGACCTTGGTCGTCGCACGTCACAGCAATTCGCCGATACCGTCGAGCCGCTTCAGTACCTGACCGACCTGCGGATGCTGATCGCGATGGACCCGCCTGACCACGTGCGGCTCCGGCGACTGGTCAATCGGGCCTTCACTCCGAAGCACATCGGGTTGAGCGAGGACTGGATCCGATCCTTGTGCGAGGAGCACTTCGAGCACCTGCTGGCGGTCGACGCCGACGGTCGGGCCGACTGGGTGGGCGACTTCACGTGGCCGTTCCCCGTCATGGTGATCGCCGAGCTTCTCGGTATCCCGACGTCTCTGAAACGAGACTTCAAACGCTGGTCTGACGACCTGATCGGGCTCTTCGGCGGGAAGGGGGCCGATGCCGAACTCGCGGTCACCAGCTTCATGGAGCTGCTCGCCTTCTTCGACGAAGCCATCGCCCGTCGCCGCGCCGAGCCGGCTGACGATCTGATCAGCATGTTGATCCACAACGCCGAGGAGGAAGACGAACCGCTCAGTTCTGACGAGATGGTCCTCTTCTGCGTGCTCCTGCTCGTCGCCGGCAACGAGACCACCACGAACTTGCTGTCCAACGGAATGAAGGTGCTCGCCTCCACGCCCGGCGTCCTCGAGCGGCTCAGACGTCAACCCACCGCGATCCCCGCCGCCGTCGAGGAGATCCTCCGCTACGACGCGCCGGTTCAGGCCCTACCGAGAGGCACGAAGCAGCCCATAGAGCTTCACGGCACCAGCATCCCGGTCGCCAGCACGGTGCTCGTCTTCTTCGGTGCCGCCAACCGGGACGAACGCCAATTCCGCGATCCTGATCGATTCGACGTCGATCGCGGCGCGACCGATCACATCGCCTTCGGCAATGGCATCCACCTATGCCTCGGGGCCCCTCTGGCCCGCCTTGAAGGTCGAATCGCACTCGAGACGTTGTGTCGCCACGTAACGGAGGTCGAACTAACGGCAGCACCCGTGCCCACCGAGGGACCGCTGCTGCGCGGAGCCCGATCGATGCCCATAACTCTGCGCACGACTCAAGGCGAGCGACTGACCAATCACGATTGATCAGTCATGAGGCGACGTGGCGGGCGCCAAGCGATAGGGTGACGCGGTGGTACAAGCTGCGGTGACTTCGGCGCGAAGACGGGCACGCATCGCGACAGCCGTGGCCCGAGCGGCGGTAGCAGATCGACGCGGGTCCCCACCCGCCGAAGCATTCTCGGGTGTGGACGAGAGTACGTGGGGGTGGCTGCACCTGCACGGAATGGCCAGGTTGCGGCCGGTCGCGAATCTCCTCCCAAAGCTAGCCCCGGAGGACATCCAGAAGCGCACAACCGGTAGCAGCGGTCGAACGACCCTCCGCGAAGGGTTCGGCTTCTACGTTCTGGTGAGAGAGCAAGCTGCACTGCACCTGGGCGGAATCGACCGTTGCACGGTGCTGGACTTCGGATGCGGTTGGGGTCGGATCCTACGATTCTTCGTGAAGGACGTACCGCAGGGACGCCTCTACGGGAGCGACATCGTCCCGGAGCTCGTTTCCATGACACGTTCGACGAACCCCTGGGCCAAGGTGTCGGCGAACAGTCAGCTGCCACCGCTCGACTTCCCCGACAAGAGCTTGGACCTCATCTATCTCTACTCTGTGTTCTCCCATCTCTCCGAGGAAGCGCATGACGCGTGGATCGACGAGTTCGCTCGCGTGCTCCGGCCCGGCGGCCTCCTCATCGCCACCACATGGCAACGCGAGTTCATCGAATGGTGTGCGGCGGCGCGAGAGGGCCGTCCCTCTCCGGTACAGCATCCGTCGGCGTTACGGGCGTTTCCCGATACAGAAAAATCGCTCGCCGCTTACGACGCCGGCCAGTTCTGCCATACGGCGACGGGCGCCAGCGGTGCCACCTTGACGGCCGACTTCTACGGTGAAACATGCATCCCGCGCGAGTACGCGGAGCGGCGTTGGTCGGGCCGCTTCGACGTCATCGATTTCATCGATGACCGGGCTCGTTGCCCTCAAAACGTACTGGTGGGTCGCCGCTGCGGCTAGCGCTGGCTCGACCGGCGTTTGACCCTGATTCAAGCGGCTTCTGCCATGTTGTACTCAGAGCGTGATTGACGGTCTTGGCGGCCTACTTGGCTCTCAGCCCACGAGACAACGCGTGTCCCGAAACGGAATGACGACTTCAGCGGGGCCGTCACCGACGACGCAACGGGGGCTTGCTACGATCAGCCGGTCACCGTGGGTGACCGGATCAAGGAGAAGGGCCCGACATGGGACGGAATAGCATGGTGACGACCACCGGCCGCCGCAGTCGGTTCGCGGCGTTGCTGGTCGTGACCCTCGGACTTGGTGTCGCCGCCTGCGGGGGTGGCGGGTCGAAGACCGCGACCGCTCCAACGACCGCTCCCCCAGCGGCCACCAGTGCTCCGTCGGGGTCTAATACCACGGCAACCACAACGGGTTCGGGGACCAACCCGGGTTCGTCTTTCTGCCGGGACGCTCAGGTCGTCAAGGCGAAAACTGCCCAGCAGACACAAAATGAGTTCACCGACACCCCGGCGCAGTTGCAAGCGTTGTTCAAGCAGACGATGTCTGAGCTACCGGGGTTCGTCAAGGCCGCGCCGTCGCAAATAAAGAGCGCGGTCAACATGGTGGCGTCGCTCGACACGCAGTTTTACAATCTCCTACAGGCCGACGGCTTTAGCTTCACCAAGTTGGCCGCCAATCCAGCCGCCAAGGCTCTGCTCCAATCTCCTTCGTTGCAGCAGGCCAACGTCACCATCGCAAACTATCTGAGCAAGGTCTGCGGCATCAGCAGTTCCACTCCCCCGTCTACCTGAAGCAGCCTCCGCCGCACGGCGGGCCGGGGGCTCCCCCGCCGCGGCCCTAGGGGCGGCTCAGCTCTCGGAGAGAGCCGGGGCGGCTCGATGAGCCGCAGCCGGGTGGAGGTCCCGAGCCGAAGAGACTCGATGGGACCGCCCCTTGTCGAGAAGACGGTTGAGGGATTGTGCATCCACGTCGCCGACCACGAGGAACATGTCCCGAGCCGTTCCATTGAGGGTCCGGGCATGAAGCGATTCGATGTTGGCGCCCAAGGCGGCGAAGGCCCGGCACAGCGACGACAGCAGACCGAGATGGTCGCGCTGGGTGATCGTCACCATCGAGCGGTCCCCACCCGCACCTCCCTGGACGGTAATCCGAGCTGCGCCCTGCGAGCCGATCAGTGGAACCGGCGCTGACCCACAGACGCCCATCACCCTCAACCTCTCGCCCAGTTCCTCCCAGTCCGATGCGTGGAGACACCCCCCGCCTTCGACGACGAACGAGTGAAGAGCCAGGTTTAGGAGCGGCCAGGTCGCGGCCGAAGCGTGCGTAATCGAAAGCTTGCTGGACGCCAGCACCGCGGCGCTGTCGGCGAGGAGGCCGCGCCTGTCCGCGGCGACGACGGTCAACCGGACCGAATCTGAACCTTCTATTGGACGAGCCACCGCCCTCACTTCGCCGGGCCGCAGCTTCGGATGGCACAGGGCCAGGTCACCGGCGAGCACCCCGGCCGACTCGCTCATGAGCCACAGGGGAGGCGCCGAGTCGACTAGTCCTCGCGCCGAGCGACGAGACAGGCTGGTCTGCTTGAGCAGGGCGGTCACCTCTTCCGCTCGGGTCCTGGCTCGCGTCGTGTTGTGCACGGCGACTTGAACGTCAACGACCGCTGCCATCGCCTCACCGAACGAATCAGGATCGGCGAGAAGCCAGGAGTGTCGTCCGCTGACGACCCGTCCGCTGGTTCCGACCGCATCGCACAAGGTCTCGAATGCGTCACGCGGAATCACGCTGTCGCCTTCGCTGGTCAGCACCAGGACCGGCACCTTACTGGCGCGGAGATCGGCTGATTCAGAACGCAGGTCGGCCATTTGGGCCAACCGGGCCACGCGCACCATGCCGACGGGGTTGCGCACCAGGTTCGGCACGACGTCGGCCCCCATGGCTTGAGCCATCTCCAGGGCTTGCGGCAGGGGCCAGAATTCGCGCGCAAAGCCACCCAGCCACTCCCATGGAGGTCGGGGAGCCACGCCGCCGACGGCATTGAGCAGCACGAGGTAGCGGACCAGCTGAGGTTGCAAGTGGGCCAGCTTGATGGCGACTCCGCCACCGAACGAGTGACCTATCACCAGAGCCGGCTCGTCGATCCCTACCGCCGACATGAAATCTGCCACCCACTTGGCGTAACCGTCGAGGTTCCGGTCGGCTGACGGCAGGTCGGCCGTGCCGCCGAACGATGGCAACGCCGGGGCGTATACCTGGCAACCCCTCGTCGTGAGCCGCTTGATGGCCCTTTTGTAGGCTCGGCTTCCGAGGGCCCAGCCGTGCAGGAACACCACCGGGGGGCCGTCGGCGCCGCCGACGCCAAAGGCTGCGGAGCGCCCCTCGACCTGGACGCTACGCCAGGTTAGGTGGTCGTCGAACAGCGCCAATCTCGATGGTGGCCCCCACGCGCACACCCTCATCCAATCGAACATAAGAGCCGGCTCTTGCCGGATGGTTTCGGCAGTGTGAATGGACGGTGTCGATGGCCGCGCCGTGAGGAGCCGTCACGGTGATATGGACCCGACGTCAGCGGGGACGGGGCGCACAGCCACAAGTCCCGGAGGTCAGCATGGTCGCTCAGGCGACCACGATCTGGGTTAAGAGCAGGTTAGTTGTTCATGAACTCGGACCGGGACCCAGGACACCAGAGTGCCGGCATGGCCCGCGGTTCCCGTCACAATTGGATCAGACCAGTAACCGGCGGTCCGGGCCCATAGCGCCGCCTGCTATCTGCGTCTATCGTGATCTCGGCTAAGGCTCGCCGAGCCATAAAGGGAGACGGGCCGTGCGACGTATAGCCTTGTGGCAAGCCACCATGACGACGACTTTCCTCCTAGGCCTGGTTGGAATCGCCAGTTCGACGAGTGTGGCGGCGGCGTCGAGCCCTTTGTTCGTGCCCGCCCAAAAGCAGGTAAATGGGCTCAGCAATTGGGGCGGCTATATCGCGACCGGGTCGGCAGGCGAGTTCAAGTCCATCAGCGCACAGTGGAGGGTTCCCCTCGTCACTTGCCGAGCCGACAAGGACCTCTACGCACCCTGGGTGGGTATCGACGGTGACGGTTCGTCGACGGTCGAACAGACGGGCGTGCAGACGAGTTGCTCGACCGGCTCGCCCGTGCACTCGGCGTGGTACGAGATGTTCCCGAAGCCTGCCGTCTACTTTCCCAACCCGCTGTCGACCGGCGATTCGATCTCGGCTTCGGTGACCTATGCCGCTGGAAAGTTCACCATCACGATCAGCGACACCACCAAAGGCTGGACTCAAACCCTTCAAAGGACGGTGTCCTCACGCCAGAAGATCAGTGCGGAGGCCGTGATCGAGGCTCCGGGCGGCTACTACCCGGCCATCACCAAGGTGAAATTCACCCAGGTCCTGATCAATGGGGCGGACCTCAATACCCTCAACCCGATCACGTCGAAGACCGGCAACTCCCAGCAGGCCTATGGTCCAGGCAGCATCAAAGACGGAACGAACTTCTCCATCAAGCCAACCTGACGTAGGCGGCGTGCCTTTGGGAGTCGACCGCCTTGACCCCGAAGCTGGGATCCTTCGGGAATTTCGTCAAATGCAGCGTCCTTCCGAAGGGAGCCGGATTCGTGTCGGCGTCGCGGCGCGCCAATCTGGGGTGGATTCCGTCACGTTTTCCCTGGTCAGAGGCACATCTGGTGGTCGCGCGGTTTGACCCTCACCGACGGCCTCGGCCGTTGGTCGTCCGTTGTCTTGCCTATGGGTAGCGATTGATATCCACGAACGAGCCTCTGACGAGTCGGGGATCCAACCCGTGCCGAATTAGGCGCCCGCAGAAGGCTCGAGCGGTATCGAGGGAGCAGAAGTGACAGTTGTGAATTGTGCACGGCGGCTAGCGCGCCGGACCTTGTCGGCCCGGGGCGGGATGCTGGGTGTCGTGGCGCGCGTGACCGCCGCCGTCATGTCCCTGATCGGTCTTCTTCTCATCTCCGTGGCCGGGGCGGGTCTCGCCGGTGCCGTCACGCCGAACAGCGGGACGCCATCGACCATTTCCGGCTCCATGGACGGCGACCTGGCCTTCCCGGCCGGATCGTGGATCGCCGGCGGCTACCACTTCACCGGCGGGACCGTCGGTGACCCCGTCACGTTCGAAAACGCAGAGATCAGCCTGCCGGTTTCGTGCACCCTCGGGGGCTCGACCATAGCTGGCAGCATCGTGGTGCCCCTCTCCGTCGGTCCTTGGACGCCGACGGGCACCGGAGCCGTTCCGTGGGTCAATCGATCGAGTACCAATCCGCTTCCATACGAAGGATCCGTTCAGGCTCCGAACCTCTGCAACGGCGACATGTACAACTCTTCGGGCGCCACCTTCACAGCCGACGTCTCGTCGACGAGCACGACGGCGATCAGTGTGAAGTTCCACTACACGGTCCCCGCAGGGAAGAGCGAGCCCAACGCCGACTGCGATGATCCGACAGACGCCTATGCCACTGATTCGGCTGTGTGCAGCTCATCAGAGAGCCAGGCGGCTTCGATCACACCGACACTGACCAGCGAACTCACCCAGACCATCGCCGGGCACATCTATCTCTGCAACAGCGGATCCCAGACCGCCACTGAGATCACAGGCGGGACACTGTCGGCCACCGGCGCCCAAACCCTGACCTCCACTCCGAACCCCCTGGCCGCCACCGACGTAGCAGCCGGCAAATACACCATGGACGCCACCGCCCCCGCCGGCTACCAGTTCGTGAGCTGCGATGGCACCGCCATCTCCCCCGGCTTCAACACCGAGAAAGTCAAAGTCCCCGCCGGCGGCAGCGCCACCGGAACCTTCTACGTCAGCCCGACCAGCGTGCCCAGCATCACTCTCGGCACCAGCCAGACCAATGACGCCAACGGGACCAGCTACGCTAACAGCGAAACGGCCACAAAGGCGGGTGAGAACGTGCCGTTCCGAGTAACGGTAACGAACACGTCATCTGGATCCGTGACCATCAAGTCGCTCACGGATTCTTGGCCCAGCCAGGCGGCGTTCGCCCCGATCTGCGCGACGGCGGTGGTCGGTACTGCACTCCAGCCAGGGGCTTCGGCCACCTGCGACTTTACGGTCGACGGCTACGCGCCCCCTGCCGGTCAGTCCCTCCAAGACACCGTCGATGTCACTGGCTGCCAGTCCAGCGACACGTCGAACTGTGTGACCGTCTCCTCCACCTCTATCGTGACGACGGCCGCCGTCGCCGCCAGCCACTCTGACACAGTCGGCACAACAGCGGGCACGACGGTGCCGACGAACTCGACCGTAACGACGCTGGCTCCGCAAGTGCCGGCCTCGTCCCTTGCCTTCACGGGAGCTCCGGCGCACCTGCGCCTTCTCCTCGAAATCGGGCTCTCGCTCCTGTCCGCGGGCCTTCTGGTCGTATGGATGGCGCGCCCGCGTCGCCGCTCAGCGCGAACGTGAGCGCCTGAGACCCTCGTCGCCGGGATACCGGCGGGGCGGCTTAGGTAACCGGACTCCGACGAACCCCGGAGGGCCGGTCGAGGCGTCGTCGCCCACGCCGGTCGCATACGCTCCGTAGCTTGGTGCCCGGAAGGTAGGGCCTTCGACGAGAGAGGATGCGACGATGCGTGTGCTCGTCACCGGAGGCACCGGGTTCGTGGGTGCGTGGAGCGCCAAGGCGTTCGCGGATGAGGGCCACGATGTCAGGCTGCTGGTTCGCCGACCGGAGCGGATCGCGACGGTGTTCGATCCGCTTGGCGTCACGGGGGTTGAGCACGCGGTCGGCGACATGACCGATGCGGCCGCAGTCAGTGCGGCCATGGACGGTTGCGATGCCGTGCTGCATTGCGCCGCTATTGTCAGCAACGACCGCCGCCAGGTGGACGCCATGAACGCATCCAATCTCCGTGGAGCCGAGGCGGTCCTAGGGACGGCGGTCGCATGCGGCGCCGATCCCATAATCCACGTGTCGAGCATCGCCGCCCTGTTTGACCCGGTCGCGCCCATCATGCGCACCGACGGCATCGCGGCCGGCGCGGGAGCATACGGACGCTCCAAGGCGTCGGTGGAAAACTACGCCCGTTCGCTGCAGGCGGCTGGTGCTCCAGTCACGATCACATACCCGGGCATGGTGCTCGGTCCGTCGGCCGGTCCGGCCTTCGGCGAGGCGGCCCAAGGTGTCGAGCAGCTCCTGAAGATGGGAGTGATACCGACCCACGATGGCGCCTGGCTCGTTGTCGATGTACGAGACGTCGCGGCCGTGCATTCTGCGTGCATGCTCCCTGGACAAGGCCCGAGACGGTTCCTGTGTGGCGGGAGGTTCTTGCCCATGCGTGAGTTGGCACCGATCCTGCGGCGACTGACCGGACGATCGCTGCCGATACTGCCGATTCCCGGGATGGCTCTACGAGAGCTTGGGCGCCTCGTGGACATGGCAGCGCGAGTGGTGCCCATCGAGACGGTGTTTACACGCGGCGCCATGGAACAGTTCACCCGGATGACCCCCTCGGATGACGCGGGCGTACACGACCACTTGGGCGTCACCTACCGTCCGGTCACCGAAACCTTCGCCGACACCGTGTTGGCCATGGTCGTCGAGGGTCGGCTAAGTAAGAAACAGGCTGGCCGGGGCGCCGGCTAGGGCACTCAGGAGAGGGTGAAGGTCGTCGTGGCGAGGATCGCCTTGTTCTTCGGTTCCTTTGCGTACACGGTGTGGGCACCCTTGGCTCCGGACTCGATCCGGGTCGGCATTTTCACGCTGCATGTGAACGTACCGAGGCTACCGACGGTCGCCGCGCAAAGCTTCACTTTCGGCTTGGAGGCGACGCCGGTCTTGTAGATCACCTTGACCTTGGTGCCAGGGGTGAAGCCTTGGCCCGACACCGTGGCCGCGGCCTTTGGTCGCCCGCTGGCAGGCGAGATCGTGATGCTCGGGGCGGTCACGTTGACGGTCGTGATACCCGGGACGGAAAGCGAGGGAGCCACGGCGGACACCACCGCCTGCCCCACGGCCACTCCCGAGAGCAGACCTGAAGTCGACACTGAGGCGATCGAGGGGTCGGAGGACGACCAGTTAACCGTGCCGGTCAGATCCTTGGAGGTGCCATCCGAGTACAGACCCGTCGCCGTCAGCTGCTGAGTGCCCCCCTTGGGTACGTTCGCTACGAGCGGCGACGCCGTAACCGCTACGAGCACGGCTGGCAGCACAGTGATGAGTGCGGCGCCTGAGATGAGCGCCGACGGATCAGTAGCCGTGATCGCACCCGCGCCTATCCCCTGAGCGGTGACAAGTCCTGAAGACGACACCGTCACTGTTGAGTCACCGGAGGACGACCATGTAACCGTGCCGGTCAGATCCTTGGTGGCGCCGTCTGAGTACAGACCGGTCGCCGTGAGCTGCAGGGTATCCCCCTTGGGCACGTTCGCGACTAGGGGCGACACGGCGACTCCTACCAGCACGGCTGGCAATACGGTGATGCTGGAGACAGCCGATATCAGCGACAGGAGATCAGTCGCCGTGACCGAGACCACCCCAGTCGTCAGCGCGGTCACCAGACCCGACGGCGACACCGACGCCGTCGTACTGCTCGATGTGGCCCACTCCACCAGGCTGGTGAGATCTGACGTGGTGCCATCCGAAAACACACCGATGGCCGTCAGCTGCTGCGTTTCACCTGCCGGCAGGCTCAGAGTCGACGCCGACAACGTGAGTGAGTCGAGTACGGCCGGCACAACGGTGATAAGAGACGTGCCCGAGATGAGCGACTGGAGATCGGTTGCAGTTACCGAGACCACCCCGGCCGTCAGCGCGGTCACCAAGCCCGAGGAGGACACCGAGGCCGTAGAAGTATCGGAGCTGGACCAGCCCACCAAGCTGGTCAGATCCGACGTGGTGCCATCCGAAAACAGACCTGTCGCGGTCAGCTGTTCGGTCTCACCCTTCGGCAAGTTGACCGTCGACGACGACAGCGTGAGTGAATCCAGGACCGCGGGCAACACGGTGACGCTGGAGACAGCCGATATCAGCGACACCAGATCGGTCGCAGTCACCGAGACCACCCCCGTCCCCAGTGCAGTCACCAGACCCGACGGCGACACCGACGCCGTAGAGCTGTTCGACGACGACCAGCTAACCAAGCTGGTCAGATCCGACGTGGTGCCATCCGAGAACAATCCAGTCGCGGTCAGCTGTTCGGTCTCACCCTTCGCCAAGCTCACCGTCGACGACGACAAGCTCAGCGAATCCAACACAGCAGGAAGCACCGTGACCACGCTGGTCCCCGAGATCAGCGACAGGAGGTCGGTCGCAGTTATCGAGACCACGCCCGTCCCCAGTGCAGTGACCAGACCCGACGGCGACACCAACGCCGTAGAAGTATCGGAGCTGGACCAGCTAACCAAGCTGGTCAGATCCGACGTGGTGCCATCCGAAAACAGACCAGTCGCCGCTAGCTGCTGAGTCTCACCCTTCGCCAGGCTCACCGTCGACGACGACAAGCTCAGCGAATCCAACACGGCTGGAAGCACGGTGACGCTGGAGACAGCCGATATCAGTGATGACGGGTCGGTCGCCGTGATCGTCGACGTGCCAGTCGTAAGCGCCTGCACCAGGCCGGACGAGGACACCGAAGCCGACGAGCCGTTCGAGGTCACCCAGTTGACCAGGTTGGTCAGGTCCGACGTGGTGCCATCCGAAAACAGGCCGGTCGCCGTCAGCTGCTCCGACTCACCCTTCGCCAGGCTCACCGTCGACGACGACAGGTCGAGCGAGTCCAGCACAGCAGGAAGCACCGTGACGACGCTCGAGTCCGAGATCAGCGAAACCGGATCAGTCGCCGTGATCGTCGACGTACCGTCAACCAGAGCGGTGACCAGACCCGACGGCGACACCGACGCCGTCGAACTGCTCGACGTCACCCAGTTGACCAGGTTGGTCAGGTTCGACGTGGTGCCGTCCGAAAACAGACCGGTCGCCGTCAGTTGCTGCGATTCACCCTTCGGCAAACTCACCGCCGACGACGACAGCGTGAGTGAATCCAGCACCGCGGGAAGCACGGTTACGGTGGAGATAACCGATATCAGTGAGGACGGGTCAGTCGCCGTGATCGTCGACGTGCCAGTCGTAAGCGCCTGCACCAGGCCGGACGAGGACACCGAAGCCGACGAGCCGTTCGACGTCGCCCAGTCCACCAGGTTGGTGACATCAGAGGTGGTCCCATCCGAGAACACGCCCGTCGCCGTCAGCTGCTCCGACTCACCCTTGGGCAAACTCACCGTCGACGACGACAGGTCGAGCGAGTCCAGCACAGCAGGAAGCACCGTGACCACGCTCGAGTCCGAGATCAGCGAAACCGGATCAGTCGCCGTGATCGTCGACGTACCGTCAACCAGAGCCGTGACCAGACCCGACGGCGACACCGACGCCGTCGAACTGCTCGACGACAGCCAGTTCACCGAGTTGGTCAAGTCCAATATGGTCCCGTCTGAGAACACGCCCGTAGCGGTTAGCTGCTGCGATTCACCCTTCGGCAAGCTAAGAGACGACTCCGACAAGCTGAGCGAGTCCAGCACGGCCGGTAGCACCGTGACCACGCTGGTCCCCGAAATCAGCGAAAGCGGATCCGTGGCGGCGATCGTCGCCACTCCGGTCTGGAGTGCCGTCACCAATCCAGTCGACGACACGGACGCAATCGAGGATACCGAGCTGGTCCAGGTGACTGATCTGGTCAGATCTGCCGTCGTCCCGTCGGTATATGTCCCAGTCGCAGTCAGCTGCTGGGTCCTACCCTTGCTCAAGTTCGCCGTCGGCAACGACAGGGTCAGCGCGTCGAGGACCGCTCCCACGACATTCACGACTGACGACCCCGAAATCAGCGACAACGGATCCGTGGCCTGTACGGTCGACGGGCCCGTTGCGAGAGCCGTCACGAGCCCCGACGGGGAAACCGACGCCGTCGAGCTGCTCGAAGACGCCCAGTCCACCGAGTCCGTCAGATCGGATGTCGTCCCGTCCGAAAACAGCCCGGTTGCCGTCAGCTGCTGGGTTTCACCCTTCGGCAGGCTCAGGGAGGAGGCCGACAAGCTGAGCGAGTCCAGTACGGCCGGCACGACGGTTAGGACAGAAGTCCCCGACAGCAGCGAAACAGGATCAATGGCGGTAATCGTCGCCGCGCCAGTCCCCAATGCCGTCACGACTCCGGACGAGGAGACAGATACCTCGGAGGGGTCGGAGCTGGACCAGGTAACCAAGTTCGTGAGAACGGAGGTCGTCCCGTCCGAGAACAGGCCCGTCGTCATAAGCTGCTCGGTCTCGCCCTTGGGCAGTTCCGCGTTCGACATCGACAGAGTCAGCGAATCGACAACTGCCGGCAGGACAGTGATAACGGCGGTGCCAGGGAGCAAAGCCCCGCTGTCTACGGCCATGATCGTGGCTGCGCCAGTCCCCTTCCCCGTTACCAGGCCGGTCGACGAGACGGTGGCTGTCTTATTGCCAGAGCTCGACCAGGTGACCGCGCTCGTAAGATCAGACGTCGCCCCATCGGAAAACAGGCCCGTCGCGGTCAACTGTTGTGTATCGCCTACGGGCAGGTTGGCAGCCGTCGGCGAGACGGTTACGGCCAGGAGTATCGCCGGGACGACGGTGATGTCGGCAGTGCCCGAGATTTGCGAAGCAGGATCGGTCGCGGTGACCGTCGCGGAGCCCGTTCCCAGAGCCGTGACCAAGCCCGAGGAGGCCACCGATGCCGTCTCGCCGCTCGACGATGACCAGGTCAGCGAGCCGGTGAGATCCTTGGTCGACCCGTCGGAATACAGCCCGGTCGCGGTCAGCTGCTGCGTCGCACCCTTGGGCACGCTCGCATTCGACGGCGAAACGGTGACCGCAACGAGGACGGCCGTACCAACGGTCAGTTCTGCCGAACCCGAGATCTGAGATGACGGATCTGTCGCGGTGATTGCGGCGGAGCCTGTCGAATTCGCCGTCACCACGCCCGACGGCGACACCGTCGCCGTCGAACCGCCCGAGCTAGACCAGGTCACCGATTTGGTCAGATCCTTGGTCGTCCCATCGGAATACGTCCCGGTGGCGGTGTAGTGTTCCGTCTCTCCGAGCGCCAGCGCGGCCGTCGACGGCGAGACGGTCAGGCTTGCGAGCACGGCGGGGCCGACGGTCACCACGGCGCCACCCGAGGTCGAAGACGAGGGATCCGTGGCCGTGACCGTCACGGACCCGCCACCCTGACCGGTAACGAGGCCCGCCGACGACACCGTCGCCGTCGACCCGTTCGAGCTAGACCAGGTCACCGATTTGGTCAGATCCTTGGTCGTCCCATCGGAATACGTCCCGGTGGCCGTGAGCTGTACCGTGGCGCCCTTGGCGACGTTGGCCGTACCCGGCTGCACTGTCAAGCCGACAAGCGCCGCGGCGCCGACCGTCATGACGGCCGTGCCTGCCAAGAGCGAAGATGGATCCGCGGAGGTGATCGTCGCTAGACCCGCAGCCTGCCCTGTCACCAGACCGGTCGACGAAACTGAAGCTGTCGACGCGCTCGACGAGGTCCACGTCGCCGAGGTGGTCAGGTTCTTGGTCGTCCCGTCCGAGTAGAGCCCGGTGGCAGTGAGCTGCTGGGTTTCGCCTTTGGCCACGTTCGCCGTGGCCGGCGACACCGTGACGGCGAGGAGCACGGCTGGTAGGACTGTCACCGCCGCCGTGCCAGAAAGGAGAGCGGCCGTATCGGTCGCAGTGATCGTCGCCACGCCTGTCCCGTTCGCGGTCAGCAGACCTTGTGAACCCGACGCGTTGGATACCGTCACGACGGCCGTGCTCGAGGACGACCAGGTGACCTCGCTCGTAAGATTCGCGGTCGATCCGTCCAGGTAGTGTCCCGTCGCCTCGAACTGCTTCGTCTCCCCCTTCGGCACCGAAGCGACCGCCGGGGCGACGGTCACGGAGACCAGCAACGAGTCGGCCGACGCCGGCACCTCGCTCGCGACGAGGACGCCGGCGACGAGGACCACCCCGAGGAAGCCGACCCCAGCGCTCCGCACGAAACCGAGCCGTCGCGGTCGAGACCTCCCGGCCATCCTCATGGTGCCCCTCCATCCGACCCAGCCGCGGCACGAACGGCCTGACTGGTGGACAAATCATATCAATCCAGCAGACGTTGTGCCCACAAGAGGATCTCCGGCTTTGCCGACTTTACGCGTGCGGGAATGTCACCTTTCGCCGGGCGGGTCGAGGCACCTCGGCCCGCCCGGGTCGATCGCGGTCAGGTATTAGGCCGTTACACGTCGGCCGGGCGAATCGCTCCATCGGTCGCGAGCTCGTCGAAGGATTCCTGAATCCAGTCGGCTACCCGCCATGCGTCGGGCACCTGCCCTTCGTCGGCGGCGATCCCGTAGTGGGCGTGGCCGCCGTAGACGATGGACGTGATGTTGAGGCCCACGCCGTCGAGCACGATCGAACATGGATAGATGCCCGTCACGACGGCGCCGGCGAATCGTACCGGGAGGGGTGGTCCGGGAACGGTTGACACGATCAGGTTCTTGCGGTCAGCCGTCGGAACCGCGCGGCGGCGAAGCGTCTGGCGGGCGCGGTCCAGGATTGGCGGGATGATACGTGCATCCAAATCGCTTTGGTATCTATCTGAGAGAGCCTCTCCCGGATCTCGCGTGAAACGGAGGCTGTCGTGGGTGAGACGGAGCCGCTCGATCGGATCGATCTCCTCCGTGTGAAACGGCGCTAGCACGCAATAGAAGTGGTTGCCGAACACCATTCTGCGATCGTTGGCACGCGTCGAGAGTGGCAGCATGGTGACGAGAGGCGACCTCACGAGCTCGTCGTGGGCGAGAAGCCATCGCCGGACGGCTCCCGCGTAGATCGCGACCACGACGTCGTTGGTCGTGAACCCGTGCCGGCGCCTGATCTCGCGGATCTTGCTGACGGGTAGCCGGCCGTATGCGAAGGCGCGCCCGGCCGAAGGTGACCCGTTGAAGCCGGTCGTCGGCGGAATCGCAGTACCGTCGACGACCGGTTGCGGGCCCGCTTCCGGTTGAGATCCCTTGGCATGAGCGCGTATCCCGAGGTCGGCTCGGCGGTGCTCGGGCAGGCGCATCAGGCGAGCGACGCAATGAAACACCCCGTGCCCCGCCATTCGTACGTCGCTCGATCTCCTGGCAGGGCCGGCCACCGCGGGGGGCCCCACGCGGCGACTGGGCCCGTCCACCAGCAAACGGATGACTTCGACCGCAGATTCGCCGTCCATGCTTGCGTGGTGGAATTTGAGGAGTACACCCGTCTCGCCGTCGGGCAGACCGTGCATGAGATGCACTTCCCAGAGCGGCCGAGAGCGGTCCATCGGGCGAACTACCTCACGCGCTACGTGGGCCGCTACCGCTTCGGCGTCAGATAGCGGCGGAAGCTGCGTCTCCCGGACGTGATGCGCAACGTCGACGTCTGGAGCCTCGACCCAGTACGGATGGTCGAGCTCCAAAGGAACTCGATGAAGCTGCCAGCGAAAGGGCGGGATCTGCGGTAGCCGCGCCGCTACCCTGTCTCGCACGTCCTCCAATCCCAAAACGCCGCCGTCCGGTGCCGGCGCGAGCGTCAGGAGGATGGCCACGTTGCCGCTTTGGAGCCCGTCCTCCCTACTAAGAAACTGTGCGTCGGCTGCGGTGAGCTGTCTCACAACGGGCCTTCGTGTCATTTGCCGCCTGACCATCGTTTGCTCGTGAGCTACCGAAGTTTAGGCGAGAGTTGCGGCACAAACCGGACCTAACGTGCCCAGGGGAGCCCGCCGCCAAAGTCCTGATCAGTTCTCAGGGGCCGGTCAGTCGCAGGCAACCGTCGGGGATCCAGCTGGGACGCGGAGCTGGTCCTGAGCCTGTGATCTGGAAGAGATAGGCCCCGCCGGTAGCGCCCGAAAGCTCATAATGGAGCAAAAGGTGTCCGACACTCATGAAGTACGACAGGAAGATTGCTTCGGCGTCGATCGGTGTGTCCGAACCTCGAGAGTCGAAGTACACCCATACTCGCTCGCCGACTGGCAGCTGCGATACGCCCGGGACGGCATTGCAACCAGCCGCGGACGCAACGAAGCTGAATTCTCCGGGGCTGGGGAGTCGGTCCCGCACTCCGTACCAGTCCCATGCCTCCGTGGCCCACGGGTCCTGGATGTAGATCACGTCGCCCGGTTCGATGTGCTTGACGATGAAAGCGGCGGACTGACGCCCGGAGGTGACATCGAGGGGCCGACCGAAAATGCTCACGCCTCGCCATAGTCCGGACCAACTAGTGGCCGCGACCGCTGCCACAACCAGAACGGCCACCAAGCGTTGACCGCCCAGAGGGACCCTCGGCCGGACCGCCTTGTTGAGGGGCGGGATGCCCGCGCACATTAGGATGAAGATGAAGGGGAAAAGATATAGCCCAAGGCGTTGGCGCAAGGGATAGACGCGCAGAAAGGCGAAGACCACCCCAAGCACGATCGGCAACACCACCAACGGGGTGGTCCAGCGGCGAGACCTTTGGGTCACCAGGACCAGAATGCCGACCGCCCCCAGCAAGAGCACGAGCGCGGGGTGCTCGAGCCGGCCGGGGTCAGCGAACAGGGCGTTGACGTCGTGGTATAGCCAACGCGCTGACTTGGCGACGCCGAATGGCTTAGGCGGATACCCGGCGACCCAATAGTTTTGAAGCAGGCTGGATTGCGACTGCTGGCGCAGGGCCGACAGGTAGTCCTCCAAAAGCACGACCAGCGGCAAGAAGGCGGCGACGCCGACCCACAGCAGGCCCCGGCGCTGGCGTACCCAGCGCAGGAACAGAACCACGCCGCAACCGGCCGCGACCAGGATGCCCGGCTGGGAGAACCAGATCACGCAGGCCGCCGTTACCGCCCACCAAGCGGCCGGCCCAAAGGCTGGGGAACGTTCGAGGACCGCGATCGTGACGGCCACGATCAGCAGCGCGCAGGTGATGTCGCTGCCGTACTGTTTGACGTCTGATGAGTAGAAGATGATTTGGGGCGACATCGCGAAGACGAGCATGGCAATTGGCATCACCCAGCGGCCGGCCACTTTCCACGCCACGTACGGAAACAGCCCGAGCGCGAGCAGCGAAGCCACGAACGGCACCAACCGAAGCGAGAACTCCGAAATGCCGAACACATTCGTCGATAGACGCTCGGCCCAGAACCATCCGATCGGCGCCGCCTGCCCGTTTGACGTCGTATGCATGAGTTGGCCAAAGGAACGGCCAACTATGTCGCGCACGACCGCGATTTCGTCCGGCCACAGGGAACGGTTGTAGATGTACTCGCGCGAGCGGAGGCCCACACCGACTAGCGCCGCGATCAGCGGGAACCATCCGCAGTAGACCCGTTCCCATACCGAGGGCCGCTCGCGACGATGGGCGGCGCGGCCACTTCGCGAACGCTGGAACGCCAACTCAGCGGGGGCGGTCATCGCGTTCTTCTAGTCGGAAAGTCGTTCGATTGCCACCGGAGCTGCGGCCATGCCGTGAACTTTAACCATGGGAACGCCGGACGGGAGCGACCGCCGTCGGTTCCCTCCCTGTGCGTGTTATAGGGGGCCATGCCGTGACCGAGGGTTCGACCCCCTCGGCCACTCCCTGGCCCCCGCAGGGCGACCCCCATCGCCACGTTCCCGCCCCTGTCGAGTCACCAGAGCTAGGCCTTGGCTAGGCCTTGGCTAGGCCTCGGCCAGCCCTCGGCGGCCGCTGATTGCGAGCACCGCTCCGATGACCACGAGCACGGCGCCGATCGCCAGGCCCACTTCGCCCCGGCTGGTGTGTTTCGCCTTGGCGTGCGCGATGTATCCCGGAAAGAAGCTCGGCAACGAGTGCGCCGGCACGGAGACGTACAGGATGCCCCCCGCGATGGCAAGTATTCCGACGACGATCACCAATGCTGACACCCAACGCATAGGGATTCCACCTCCGCGACCGTGTTTGCGGTCGAATCACAAAGCTGAGATGAACGGGGCTTCGGACTAACGGGGGCGATCCTAGCGGCTTCACTCGCCGGCCGGTCCGGCTGCCGCCAAGCGATGGTCATAGACCCCTCCGAGTTGGCCGATCTTGAGTGGGACTACGCCCCCGAGCGGGTCCGGACTGGACGAATCCGACATCGATACGCCGGCTGAAGTCTGATCTCGTACCGTTCGGCCCAGTGACGCCACGAACAACGCCCGTCAGATGCTTCGGATTAATCCGGAGGCGCCGCTGCCCTCGGGCTTGGATCCCGTGTTAGGCGGGCAGCGGCAATCGGTCGGGGCTTACCCACTCATTGCGGGCGAGCTGACCCGCCAAGGTCCGGCTTTTCCAGTGCACGGCGGGAAGCCCCGAATCGAGCAGCCCGGGGTTGCGGCTTATGAAGCCGGTAAATCCGGCTTCACCTGTGTCGCGGTCCAAGTGGCGTTTCGTCAACTCGACCCAAGCCAAGGTGAGCGTGCGGTGATAGCGCTGAGGCATGTCGTGTCTTTCGGCGATCTCTTGTAACCACGAGCAGAGCACCTCTCCGGCGTCGCTACCCTTCGACCGACAGGCCAGCCAGGCCAGGTGGACGTGTTCGCGGTGACCGAATCCTTGCGCTCCCGCCATCACCTCTGCCAGAGCGGTGTCGAGACCGCGGAGACGGTCGGAGCCGTGCGTTTTGGACACACTGTGATGGTGCCACAAGGTCGGCTGGCTGGGAAGGCCTGCTTCACTCGGCCTTCTGGGCGTCAACCCCGGCTCCACCGGCCATCGCCTTCGGTATCAGCGGTGCTCACCGCAGGTCGCCAGCGAGTCAGCTGTTGTACTCGACGAAGTACATACTCCCCGGCGTAAACGTACACAGCACCCCCGAAGGCATCGAGTCGCCGTACTTATCTGCCGCAAGTCCGAGAGCGTGCTCCATGGAGCCACCCGTCGCAATCTCGAAATGACCCTCTCCGTGCAGTTCGCGACGCTTGCCCCAGTCGTCCTTATAGTCGTCCACCGTAAACGCGAGGTGGCCGCTCTCCTGGAGGTTGCGCAGCAGGATCGACCCCTTCCGAGCGAAGAAATACACGCGCTGCTCGTCATTGACATACGGCGCAGTATTGGCGTGAGGCATACCGGTGAATGACGATGTCGAGAGCGTCAAGGTGTGATGCGTATTGAGGTAGGTCACTACCTCCGACGTGAACTCGGTCTTTACCGTTTCCATCGTGCTCCAATCCGGGACTTCAAATGACCTGCGGCTTGCTGGCAATGCTACTCGTCATCGGGGGAGGCGAGGCCTGTTGCTATACCTTGCCGGCTTGGCCGGTGCAGCCCTGATCGGGTACCAGAAGGTGCCAAGGCCTCGGCAGTGCGCCCGGGCCGGAGCCGGACCAGTCCTCCGCGGGTTTGTCCCGCTTGGCCACCGGCTACTCCTCGCCTGGTTGGGTTACCAGGTACCGGTCGAGGTGCTCAAAGTCAGGCTGGCCAGTCCACCTAATGATGCGCACCCAGTCGCGACAGCCCCGCCTGCACCGGGCCAGTTCGCATCGGACAGGGTCGCCTTCGGGTTCGGAAGGGGCGCAAAGGACTGAGCCACCGCGCCGCGCTTCACGGCGATATCGGAGAGGTTCGCGGCGCCGGTTACCTTGAACGCTGACGGCTGTGTCCACTTGGTCGGGTTGCTGCCCGCGGGTGAAGTCCAGGTCATCTTGAACTTGCCCGCAGGAGCAGGAAGCGTGACGCCGCTGAAGATGGTGGCGCAGTTGTTGGCGCTATTTGGGATGCTGAATGTGAGCTTTCCGACGATGCTTCCCAGGGCCACGAAGCCCGCATTCGTGATGCATGGGCTCGCCGAGTTCCCCAATGCCGCCTGGACGGTGAATGTCTCAGTGCTGGCGGTTCCGCCGTTCATGAGCGGCGGGGTGAAGGTGATGGTGCCGTTCCACACACCGCCAGCGGGGCTGCAGGTCACCTTGCCTGGGAGGTTGGTCCCGTACGTGACGGCATGGGCGGCCACGGAGTCGAGTCTGACCAACAGAAGCGACATCAATACAGTTGTTGCGAGGATGAGAACAAGCCTTCGAGCCATTCAAAGCCCCCCGTTCGGACCGAGCCCCGTGAGTCGAGTGGCTCTGCCTGCAGTATGTCCCACCGTCACCGCCCGAACAAGTGACGGACCCTCTACCGCGTCGGGAGCAGGGTTCGGTGGCATGATTGCGGCGTCACTGCCGCTAGAGATGAGGAGGTTGACCCATGCACGCCACCGTCGTCCACGCCAACATCAACGATCTGGCCGAAGCGAAGCGCGGACTCGACGAACAGGTACTACCAACGTTGAAGAGTGCGCCTGGGTTCGTTGGGGCCTACTTCGTTGCCCTGGACGAAAGTCATGGCGTCTCCGTGGCGGTGTTTGAAACCGAAGAACAGGCAAAGGCCGGTGCTCCCCCCGAGGGTGCAGTGGCCCCTGGTGTCACTATGGACACCATCCAGTTCGGCGTGGTCATCGGGGCCGCCTGACGTCCGACGCTCGACATCGATGACCCGGTCCGGAGGCGGTCCGGTCGATCTCCTCGTCGTCGGCTTTCCGGGATCCGGACGCGGCGAGCCGCGGGTCGGGCATTCGGGTGAGTAGGCGAGGGACGGCTCGCGCCGCTGTGGCTGCCGGTTGAGCTTGAATCGGAGGGCGGGTGGCGTCGTCTTCCAACGGATCTACCGGGTTCATGAGGTCCTCCAGTCGGGCGTCCCGCAACCACAGGAGACCCGATCTCCGGCAATGACTTAAAGACGGTGGGCGTCACTGTCTCGTGAAGCCCGGCGAGACCGTCAAAGTCTTTCACGGGCGATCTGCGGGTCAGGACAGGTGCCCAGGTGATTCAGGTTGCGTCAGCACCGAGTTGGAGAAGAACAAGGCGGCTGTCGGTTTGTATCCACTCTTCGGCAAGACGGCCATCGTCGTCGTAGCGGAAGATATCCGTTAGCTCGAAGGTCACCCGTTTCCGACGATGCCCCGCTTGATGGTCAGATCGTCGAAGGCTGCCCGAAGGGCCGCGAAGTAGTTTTCGAGACCCTCGTGGTCCCACTCGCGTCCGTCTTGACCGTGGAACTTGAAGTCGGGCGCGAAATAGGCATCGACCTCGGCTTGGCCTTCTCCGGTGACCTCCAGTTCGCCGATGCGGATCAGCCCACGGACGAGTTCATCTCGGCTCAAGGCTGCGACCATCTGTCCTCCCATCCGCGCCTTCAGGGTGATGTTACGGTGGGCTCATATTGTTTGCGGAGATCCTCCTGAGGAGCCAGCACGGCGTCCAGGAGACGACGCGTGATTCGGCCTGGGTTCAATCCTCGGCGCCCGAATGGATTCCGGCCCAGTCGGCGATCACGCTGAATCGGCCCAGGAGACGGCACCGCTCCCGATCTTCTATTCTGTCAAATTCTCTGAAGAGTCCAGATCCGGGGGCCTGACCATGAAGTTTGCAACGATCCGCAGCCATGGCCGCGGTAAGGCGGCACAGATATCGAACCCGAGGAGGTTGCGCGCGATCTTTGCGGGCGGCACTGCGCTCGCTGTGGCAACGGCCGGGTACATGTTCGCCCCGACGACATCGGCCGGTGCCGCGGGCGCCGCCGGATCCAGGCCCGAGTTCGACTCGCCGTCCGGCCTGGCCGTCGCCGGAGGCGAGCTGTGGGTGACCAACAAGCGCGGGAACTCGGTCACCGAGATCGACCCTGCCAACGGTTCGCGGGTCGCGACCCTGCGCGGGGCGAGCTACGGGTTCAACAGGCCGATCGCCATAACGAGCGCCGGATCGGACCTCTTCGTCGCCAACCGCAGGGGTTCCGGCGGCTCGGTGACCGAGATCAACCCCACCACTGGCGCTGCCGTAAAGGTGATCTCAGGGTCCCAGTTCCAGTTCGACAAGCCGGTTGCCATCACGGCGAGCGGCTCCACGCTCCTAGTCCTAAACCAAGGTGACACCAAGAAGGATCCCTCGGCGCTGGGCTCCATCACCGAGATCGACGCCTCGACCGGTGATTTGATCCAGGTCATCTCGGGATCGAGCTACGCGTTCGAGGATCCCGTAGCTCTGGCAGTATCCGGATCCGACGTGTTCGTAGCCGATAACACCAACAGCGCTGTCACCGACGTCGTCATCTCCGGTGGCTCGCTTGAGAGCGTCATCACCGGTGGCGGCCTGGACGGCCCGAGCGGGATCGGTGTCTCGAGCGGCTACGTCTGGGTCTCCGACTCGGTTAGCTCCGCCGCAACACAGATCGACGCCTCGACCGACGCCGTCGTGGACACCTACAACAACAGCGACGGTGCCTACGGGTTCGGCTCCCCGTCGGTAGTGATTGGGACGACATCCGACGTGTACATCACCAGCCCGTTCGGCTCGAGTCCCATGGTCACAGATGTCGATGCGACCTCGGGCACCCCCTACTGGTTCGAGTGCGATACCAACTCGCCCGACCCTTACTTCAGCTTGCTGTCGGCCCTGGCCGTCGACGGAAACTACCTCTGGGTGGCCAGCCGCTCCGGAGCCAACAACCCCTACCCCGACGCCGCGACCGGCTCGCTCACGGAGATCGAGTTGAGTACCGGAGCGGAAGTCCTCAGAGTCCCCTCCTCCTAATGATGGGAGTCCGCTCGAGAGGGGCGAGTGTCCGAGTCGTTCGCGCCAGAGGCGCAGCCTTAGTAGCGGAAACGGCTTTAGCAGGCGATGACGGCCACGGGGGAACGCTGGCGTCTCTGTTGATTTCCGACGTGATCGGGAGTCGGGCGACAGGTGCCTACGGACACTCGCCGTACGGGTCCCAGGTTCGGCCGCTTTGGACCGCCCCGGGAGAGATCACGGCTCCGGACGAGAAGTTCCAGTAGGAGTTGGAGGCTTCGTTTTCGTAGCTGATCGGGCAGGCCGGGTCGGCGATGATGATCTCGGGAACGCCGTCGGGGCAAGTGAACCTCGTCCCCGGCACACAGGTGTAGGCGACGGCCTGAGAGATGCCGACCGTCAGAGGCCGCGGCCGGCAGTAGTGGGCGAATCCCGGTTTGGCGTGGGCCGCCAGATAGGTGAGGGCCACCGAGCACTCGTCGGCCGTCGTCACCGCCACCGCAGTCGTTACCACGACCTTGGGGGGCGCTGCAGTTGTCGCGGCTGCAGACCTGATGGATGCCGCTGTTGTCGTCGGCGTGGTCGTTGGCGGAGGCGCAGCGGTGGTCGGCGAGGTCGGCGACGTTGCCCGGGCACCGACGGACGGAGAGGTGCTCCGGTCCGAGACGCCTGGCGCGGCTGTCAGTTGTGCCCTTGCCATGAAGATCGAAGCCTTGGCATTGGTCCGGGCGCCGCCGGTCAGATTCAAGGCGGTAGCGACGGCAAAGACAGCTACTACGGCCGCCGCCAGCATCGCCCCGTAGGCCAAAGCGGGATGACGGTAGCGGCCCTCGTCTGTTGGCGCCGATGAGGGGAGCTCGGGCCTGGGACGACCGTCATCGACGATCTTGCCCCCTTCCGATCCAGGATCGATCCTTGGCTGGGACCGGACAGCAACCGGACTTCCGCGCCGCGCGCGGAGATAGAGCGATATCCACTTCACCTGTCTTATTCCTTTTGGTTAGACAGGCGAGGTGGGGTTCGTGCTCGCTCCCCTTCGGCTCCACGACCAACTACCGCCGAAGGATCATTACGTCCCTCACCCTGTGTACAGCCATCGTACGCCCTCACGGAGCCTGAATACGACGGGGAGCCCAATTGGCGAACAACTGCGATTCTCCCGCAAATCGGTCGGGCCACCGCCGCACACAGGCACCAGCACCCGAAAGGACCGGCGCTTCCGGCGTCCTTATCGGACATCAACGAAGCGCTCTTAAGGTCAAGACCTCGACGGCCGACGTAGTTGAAGTACCGGATTAACGCCCCGGCCACCGCGTCTCACCGCGATGGCAACCTGGAGAGAGCGTCGCACGCCTCTGTGCTGCTCCACTTTGCGCAGCCGCTCCGACCGAAGGCGGATCCATGACAACTCGAATCGCCCGCTTCCCGCTCAGGATCGCGGCCGCCGTCGGGCTGCTAGTCGCGGCCATGATCGCAGTCACCGTCACCGACGGGAGTCCAGCCGGCGCCGCGCAAGCCCCCGTCGGTCTGGGAACAGCCGCCAGTTTCGCCGTCCTCGCCGGCACCACCGTGACCAACACCGGCCCGTCAGTCATAAGCGGTGATGTGGGAGTGAGTCCAGGGACGGCCATCACCGGCTTCCCGCCAGGCATCGTGGTCGATGGCAGCCTTCACGCCGCCGACGCGGTCGCGGCCGGGGCTCAAGCCGACACCACCATCGCCTACAACGATGCCGCGGGTCGCACACCAGTCACCACCGTGACCGCGGACCTCGGCGGCCGAACGCTGGTATCCGGCGTGTACTCCGGAGGCGCCCTCGGGCTCACCGGCACCGTAACCCTCAACGCCCAAGGCGACCCTAACGCCGTGTTCATCTTCCAGGCTGCCAGCACGCTCATCACCTCATCAGCCAGCGTCGTCGCCCTCGAAGGTGAAGCCAGTGCCTGCAACGTCTTCTGGCAAGTTGGCAGTTCGGCCACGCTCGGCACCGGCTCGGTGTTCGTCGGCACCGTCCTGGCCCTGACCTCGATCAGCGCTACCACCGGCACAACAGTGGCCGGTCGACTGCTGGCGCGCAACGGCGCCGTCACCCTAGACACCAACACCATCACCGCACCCATTTGCTCGACCCCACCCACCACCACTACCACCGTGCCAGGCACTACCACCGTGCCGGCCACGACCATCCCGGTCAGCTCCACGACCACCCCGGTGTCGCCCACCACTATCCCGGGCGCCACGACCGTGCCGTCATCGGCGACTACCACCGCCGGAGCGAGCACCTCGACGGCCACCACATTGGCTGGCGGAGGCGGCGCCACGAGCGGCGGAGGTGGAGGCGGTGCCACTCTTGCCAAAACCGGGCCACTGGCCGCCACCGGCACCAACGCCATAGCCACCCTGACCGGCGGCCTGCTGGCGATGGGCATCGGCGGAGCGGTGCTGTTGACAACACGGCGATTTCGAAGGACACGCACCTAATGGACGACAGGCGCAACCGATCGGCTCAACGAACCAGCGTTCCTGGTACCGGTCAAACGCCGGCGAACAGAAATCAGGTCACCCAATGATACGAAAGCTCCTTGTCCTTGCAGGCACCGTCGTCACACTTACAGCGGCGACCGCCCTACCCGCCGCGGCTGCCACGCCAGTTAGCTTCACGCTGACGGCCGGAGCGCTATCGATTAGCGCACCCACGGCGGCGGTCTCCCTCGGATCGCAAGTGGCTTCAACCACTTCGAGCATTATGAGCGGCCAGATCGGCATCGTTACCGTGACCGACCAGCGGGGCGGCACCACCACGTGGACGGCGTCGGTCATCTCCACCGCGTTTACTCCTACGGCCGGCCCGGCCGACCCCGCCGTCAACGTCAGCTACGGGGCGGGTCTGATCACCGTGTCCCCGACCGTGGTCGCGACCGGGATCGCGGCTTCGGATCTGACCGGCGTGTCGACGGTCGTGACCGGTGCCAGCACCGGGATTAGCTCCGCCAGCTGGAATCCGACCATCTCCGTGACGGTTCCCGCCAACTTCGCCCCCGGCGTCTACGCGGCCACGATCACTCACTCGGTCGCGTAAGCAAGCGAATATCTGTCTTGCCCGGCCGGTCAGTTGTCCTAGCGCTGCTCCTCTTGACCGCGGCGACCGTTCCGGCTACCAAGGCCCTCGCGTCGCCTGGCGTCGGTCCCAGCGCGACAACGGGCGGTATCGGGATTCAGCTCGTCGCCGCGGCGGAGACCCCGCCCGCTGACCCTCTTGCCCGCAACTACGTCGTCGACCAGCTGTCACCGGGCGCGAGCATCAGACGCATCATCGAGATCAGCAACACCACCCACGCCAACGCCGATGTTGCGGTGTACCCAGCCGCCGCAGCCATCGTTGGGGGCAGCTTCCAGTTCGCTCCCGGCCGCACCCAAGACGCGCTGTGCAGCTGGGCATCGGTCCGCCGCGGCATCCTCCACTTGGCGCCGGGTACCGAGGCAACCGACACGCTGACCATCAATGTGCCCACCAACGCCGTCTCCGGCCAGTACTACGGAGTCGTTTGGGCCCAAGTATCCTCGCCGCCGCCGCCTGGAGGCGGCGTCACCCTCACGAACCGAGTCGGCGTCCGCATGTACCTGTCGGTGGGGCTCGGCGGTGCACTGCCGTCAAACTTCGTTATCGGCGCGCTCACCGCGAAGCGCTCCTCGACCGGCAAACCACTCGTGGCAACGACCGTCCACAACAGCGGGCAGGCCACACTCGACATCACCGGGAATCTGATGCTCTCCAATGGACCGGGTGGCCTGAGCGGCGGCCCATTTGCCGTCAAAGTGGGATTGGTTCTCGCGCCGGGCGTTTCGGAGCCGGCCACCGTGGCGCTCGACTCGGGACTACCTCGCGGGCCGTGGCGAGCTGACCTCTCGCTCGTCAGCGGGCTGACGAAACGTACGGCCGTGGCGACGATCACCTTCCCTTCTAACGCCGCCACGAAGACGCCGGGAATGAAGGTTGGACTACCTGCGCTGCTCGTCGTCATCGCTCTCTTCGTCTTGCTGGGGATCACCGCGACCGCGCTCGGGGTCTCGCGCCGCCGCCGCCCGAAACCGTCATGACCGTCTCGAGCCCGGCGACAGACAACCAAGATGCCATTCAGATGGAAGCCGAACTACGGCTAGTAGAGCGCCAGACCGCGGAGACGCTGAGGTTGCTGGAGGCACTGCTGTCCAAAGCGCCGGTCGGCTTCGGGTTCGTGGACCGTGACTTCAATGTGGTTCGCCTGAACGAGACGTTGGCCGAAATCAACGGATCGACGGTCGCCGAGCAACTCGGCCAACCCGTGGCCGCAATAGTTCCGCTGCTCTGGCCACAGATCGAACCGCTTTACCACCGCGTCCTCGACAGCGGCGAAGCCCTCCTCGACATCGAGGTCCACGGTCCGTCGGCAGCCGACCCGGCAGGGACTCGGCACTGGCTGACGAGCTATTATCCGGTCTCGTTGGAAGAGAAGGTCATCGGGATCGGCGTCATCATCATCGACATCACTGAACGCCAGAAGGCCGAGGAGGCTCGTCGACAGCTCGCAGCCATCGTCGAGGGTTCTGGTGACGCCATTTTCGGCGTGACCACCGCCGGCATGGTCACGTCTTGGAACTCAGCCGCCGAGCAACTGTTCGGATACACCGCCGAGAGGATCGTCGGTCAGTCATGGGGTGTGCTTACTCCCGCGGGACTGATCACTGAGCACGAGGAGATACAAGTTCGCCTCAACGCTGGCAATCCCGCGGAGCACATTGAAACGAGGCGCCGCTGCAGTGACGGCAGCGAGGTGGACGTGCTCGTCACTTCTTCCCCGGTCAGGGATGACACGGGGCAGGTCGTGGGACTGTCGGTGATCGCCCATGACATCACCGAACGCCGCGACGCGCAGCGAGCGTGGGACGCGAGCCAGCGCCGAATGGCCGAGGCTCAGCGAATCGCTCACCTCGGCAGTTTTGAGCTCGATTTCAAGACCGGTGAGATGGCCTGGTCAGAAGAGCAGTACCGGGTTCTCGGAATCGCCCCCGGTTTGCAACCGACGGTCGACATGATCCTGTCGATGGTCGATCCCGCCGACCGACCACCATTAGCAAAGGCGTGGGCGGACGCCACCGAGCTCGGCGTCGCCTTCGATCTCACGTTCCGGATCACCCGCGCCGACTCAGAACAGCGTCACATCCACGCCCGCGCCGTGCCCGAGACGGCCGAAGACGGCACCGTCGTCAAGCTATTCGGCACCTTCATGGACGACACCGAGCGAGTCGAAGCCGACCGGGTGCAGTTAGCAGCAGAGACCCGCTTCGAGATCGGCTTCGAACAGGCCGGGATCGGAGCTGCCATCTTCGATCTCGAGGCAGTCCCGGTCCGCGTGAACCGGGCCGTCTGCTCCCTCCTCGGCCGGCCGACGGAACTCCTGGTCGGCCGACACTGGACCGACTACACCCACCCTGACGAGGTGCCCCTGTGGCAGATGCTCCTCGCCCGGGTCGCCGCCGGTCACGACACGTACGCGGACGAGCGGCGCTACACCCGACCGGATCAAACCGTAGTGTGGGCGTCGGCGCACGTGACCCTGGTGCGAGACCAGTCGGGCCAACCCCAGTACTTCTTAGCCCAGTTCCAGGACATATCGGAACGGAAGTCTTTGGAGCAGGAACTCGTTCATCAGGCTCTTCACGATTCCCTCACCGGTCTCGCCAACCGGGCCCTGCTCACCGACCGCTTGGCCCAAGGCCTAGCCGGCTCTCGGCGTCGCGGCTCGCGCCTCGCCGTGATGTTCATAGACCTTGATCGTTTCAAGATGGTCAACGATCACTTCGGCCACATCGCCGGTGACGACCTGCTCAGGCATGTAGGCGAACGAATCGCCGGGGCGATCCGACCAGGCGACACTGTCGCACGTAATGGCGGGGACGAGTTCGTAGTGGTCTGTGACGACGTCTCGCTTCTGGCGACGACACAGATCGCGGAGCGCATCCGAGACACGATTGGTGAGCCGTTCTCAAACAAAAACAACCAGATCACGGTCACGGCAAGCCTCGGAGTCGCCGTCGCCGACGATACTGCCACCCCGGAGAGCTTGCTGCGTGACTCCGACACCGCCATGTACCGAGCCAAGGAGCGCGGCCGGGGACACATCGAAATGTTCGACGCCGCGCTCCGTACCAAGTTCGAGCGCCAATGGTCGACCGAATCCGCATTGCGTCGCGCACTCGAGCGCGCCGAGCTCACCGTTCACTATCAGCCGGTCATAGACCTCTCCACAGGAACGATGGTCGCAGCTGAGGCTCTACTGCGGTGGGAGCATCCTGACCGCGGTCTCGTCAAACCCGACGAGTTCATATCGATAGCGGAGGAGACAGGCCTCATCGTCCCCATCGGCGCTTGGGTGCTCGAACAAGCGTGTCGGCAGCTGGTTCGCTGGCAGCAGATTAATCCGATGATGTCCGTCGCCGTGAATCTCTCGGTGCGGCAGATGTCCGCTACCGACATCGCCGGCGCGGTCGAGGATGTGCTGCAGCGCACCGGAGCTCGGCCCGAGAACGTCTGTCTAGAACTCACCGAGAGCATCTTCATGGAGGACGCTGTCTATTACGGGAGAACGCTAGCCAGTCTCAAGACCCTGGGAGTCAAGCTCGCGATCGATGACTTCGGAACGGGCTACTCGTCACTCAGCTACCTCAGACGCTTCCCTGTCGATGCCGTGAAAGTCGACCGAACATTCGTCGACGGGCTCGGTTCCGACGCTCACGACTCGGCGCTCGTCGCAGCAATTGTGGCAATGGCTGAGGCGCTCGACCTCGAAGTCACAGCCGAGGGCGTCGAAACCCACGATCAGCTAGTCAACCTCAAGAAGCTGCGATGCCGACTCGCCCAAGGCTTCTACCTCGCCCGACCGATGCCTCCAGCCGATCTGGATCGGCTCATGACGGGGTCATACCGATGGGACGTCGACTAAGCCGAGAACAGAAGCGGATAGGCGGGCTCGGGTATCGACACTGACCCACGCCAATAGTGCCACCGGCGATGCCCACAGGCGTAGTGGCAATCGGCGTGTACATTCGGGTACCTACCGGGCCAGCGACACTCCGCCGCGGTGGCCGCGGCGTGTCCCAGAACCGTTCTGTCGCGGCTCGCCGCGGCTCGTCCATTTTTGCTGGACACGCATATGAGTATGCCGGTGATCCCTGATGCTTTCGTGGAGTCGGTTCGTGCTTGGAAGGTATGAGGAACGGCGGGTTCCGGTGCGGTGTCGTAGCAGCGTCGATGTAGAGGGACTGTTGGTGGGCGAGGGCGCGAGGTACAGTGCCCCGAGGGTGTGCGCTTCTGGTCAAGGAGGCGGTCAGATGGTATGGAATTCGGTGGGACAGCCGGGTGCTGTAGCCCTTCGGGGTGGCTGGGGGCGGGTGGTCGTGTCCGGGTTGCTCGTCGTGGGGGTCGGCTCTTTGGTGGGAGCGGTTCCGGCGGGGGCTGGGGCCTTGAACCAGATTCGTGGGGGGTCGGCTCAGGGGTCGGGGTGGAGCGTGATGGGCTCGCCGGAGCCTGGGGGTACTAACGGGTCGGGCGCGGAGGTGTCGTGTAGTGCTTCTAACGTTTGCGAGGCGGTGGGCTCTTACACCGACCTCGCCGGAGAGGTCCTGCCCTTGGCGTGGGGATGGGATGGCACCACTTGGTCGCTGCAGGCGGTCCCTCTGCCGTCGGGTGCTTCCACAGGTGTGTTGTCGGGGGTGTCCTGCCTTTCCACGGGGGTCTGCGAGGCGGTCGGGTACACCGGACCGTTCTCCGGTAGTACGGACGACGCTTTGGCGGAGGTGTGGGACGGGACCTCGTGGAGCGTCCAGGCGACGCCGCCCGAGACCAGCACGAGCCGCTTGCGGCGGGTGTCGTGCGTGGCGTCTGACTTCTGCGAAGCGGTGGGCTACTTGTCTTCCACCACGACCCTGGTGGACACCTGGGATGGTACGGAGTGGACGGTCCAGTCGACCGCGGGGGGAGGAGATCTGTCGGACGTGTCGTGCGTGTCGCAGGACTTCTGTGAAGCCGTGGGCGGTGAGTACGGCGTGGGAGGCGTCGACGGGGGGCCTCTCGCTTTCGCCGAGGGGTGGGACGGCACTAGCTGGACCACCCAGTCGGCGACGGTGACGGGGAGCACCGACGGTTCCCTCGACGGGGTGTCGTGCAGCACATCCGACTTCTGCGAGGCGGTCGGCTACAACAGTCCCAGCTCCGGGGGTGAGGACACGCTCGGCGAGCAGTGGGACGGTACCGGTTGGACGGTCCAAGCGACTCCGAACCCGGCTTCCACCAACTACGTCGACCTCCAAGACGTGTCGTGCCTGAGCTCCGATGATTGTGAGGCGGTCGGTTATTGGACCGCAAACGTACTCGGAGAGGCGACGCTGGTTGAGGTCTGGGATGGCTCTGAGTGGGCGGTGCAGTCGTCGCCGAACGTTTCGCCTACTGGTGAGTACGCGGGTTACGCGGACAACGACCTCGACGGGGTGTCGTGCCTGGCGTCAGGCGATTGCGAGGCGTTCGGGACCCTGAAAACGACTAGTGGCACTCCGATGTCGCTGGCGATGGGGTGGGACGGCACCGCGTGGACGGTCCAGTCGTCATCGAACCCTGCCGGGGAGGTGTCCAGCTCGCTGGAGGAGGTCTCGTGCGTCTCATCTACGGACTGCGAGGCGGTCGGTCGTTACTACGACGACACCAACGCTCTTTCTCTGCCGTTCGCTGAGAGTTGGAACGGCAGCTCGTGGACCCTTCAAGCGATACCGCTGCCAGCTGACGGCGACGGCGGTGATCTCAAAGCAGTCTCCTGCGGGGCCGCTGACTTCTGCGTAGCGGTCGGCTATTACTCCCTCACGACCAACGAATTCGGGGGGCAAGCTTCGCTCTCGGAGGTGTGGAACGGCACGTCGTGGACCTTGGAGTCGGTACCCCAGTCCGTCAACGCTCACGCGTTGAACTCTGTGTCGTGCGTCGACTCCTACTACTGCGAGGCGGTGGGCGGAACCCCCACCGGCACCTCGATAGCAGAGGTGTGGGACGGCACCCAGTGGTCGACGCAGACAACGGCGGCGGTCAGCGGGGGGATGACAGGGGTCTCGTGCGCCGCGGTGAATGAATGCGAAGCCGTAGGCTACTCCTACGCCAGGAAGTCACGTATCAGCTACGACTACACGCTCGCCGAGAAATGGAACGGAGCGAAGTGGAAGGTCCAGTCCACGCCGAACCCGTCCGGCGAGGATCAGAACGAGCCCGACGGGGTCGTCTGCACGGCAAAGAAGTCGTGCGAGATGGTCGGAGGCAGCGCCCCAGGCGGGAGAAAGGATGCGGGCTACCCGCTCGCCGTGGTGCGGGCAGGCAAAGGGTGGACGGTGCAGTCGATCTCCGGGTCAGGCCGACTCGAATCCGTGTCATGCACGGCGGCCGATGACTGCGAGGCTGTCGGCACCAGCGACGGCTTAATCCCCTCCACCGCCACGGCCGCCGCTCAAGGATGGGACGGAAGCGCCTGGACGTCACAGACGACATCGAGTCCCAACGGCGCAACCGGCGATGACCTCTATGGCGTCTCGTGCGTAGCCGGCGGGGGCTGTTACGCCGTCGGCACCTACTACTCGGGTGCGCTCTACTTCAACCTGATCGAGTCATACAGCTGATCGCCACCCCTCTCCTTCCGCCAGACCCCAACCACTACGACCACCCCACCCAGTCGACAGTCAGCCTTGCTGGCCGGAGCAACCAAAGCTCCCGGCCACGGGCGGCATAACGATTCATCTCGTACCAGGCGTCTCTCTATTTCGCCACCCGGGAGAGGTGGGAGTTCTTCGCAACCGCTGCCAAATAGCCGAATAACGGAGACGGCGCCCCCGTCCGGCAAGTCGAAGACTCTGCGGGAGTCACAAATAACGGCACCGCGCGGACCTCGGGCTTTAGGCTTGGTCAACCGGCTGTATGGGTATATTTGGAGCGTGACTCAAGTGCCCGAGGATCGCCTCCGAGCAGGCGAGGAAAATCCGGCCGAGCATCACCATGGGGACGTGGAGATTACCGACGAGTCGCTCAGCCACCATCTGGCTTTGAGCCACGGCCTGGTAACACCGGAAGATTTGAGCTTCGGGGCGCTCCAGGGGATCCATGACCGGTTCCACGGCGAGGCGCACGCCGTCGATAACTGACGGGAGACGGCGCTTCTGATTACGGCAACGACAGACCGAGAAGCAAATAATCGGGCCCGGTTCGGGCCATAGAGTTGAGCCGCGGGTGGGCCAGCACTAGTCCGTCGTGTGCCACGTTCGAAGGGGACGGGACCGGATGACTTCTCCGCGGTGCCGTCGTCAAAACAGGGTCATCGCCATCTCGATCCTGGCTGTGGCGCTGGCCGTGAGGGTTGGTTACGTCCTGGCCACCTCCGGCTACACGATGCGCCACGACGATCGGGTCTATGACCAACTCGCGCTGGGAATTGCCAGGATGGGCGCGTACCCCGACATCGGCGGACACGCCACTGCCTACCGGCCGCCCGGCTTCCCATACCTGCTCAGCGCTGTCTACGCGGTCTCCGGGGGCGGCCATGCCCGCGTCGTGGCGGGCCGTATGGCGCAGGCGGTGCTCGGCGTCGTCATCGTGGCCCTACTCGGTGCACTGGCCAGTCGTCTCTTCGACCGCCGGGCGGCAATCTGCACGATGGCCCTGGCGGCGGTGTACGTCCCCCTGGTGGCCGCCGGCACATCGCTCCTCGCCGAGCCGCTGACCATTGCTCTGGAGTTGGGAGCGCTCCTGGCGGTCTTGGCCTGGCGACGTCAAGGACGACTCAGGTGGGTGGTCGCCGCCGGGGCGATGGGAGGAGCTCTGACGCTCACCCGCTCCAACGCGTTCGTCGTCGTCATCGCCCTCGCGGTCGGGGTGTGGCCCGCCCGGCGGCGTCTTTGGTCGGGCGTCCCCAAGTCGGCGGCCGTCCTCTTGGCGACGGCAATGCTGGTGGTGGCGCCGTGGACGATTCGCAACGCCGTGGTTCTCCATTCGTTCATCCCGGTGTCGGACGAAGCCGGCGGCACCCTGGCTGGCACATACAACTCCGTGTCGGCCGACGACTCGGCCGCGCCCGCATTCTGGCATCTCCTCTCGCAGATACCGCAGTACCAGAACGAGACCAGAACTCTGACCTCCGGGCCGGAAGCCCCGTTCCAGAGCAAGCTGGTACACCTGGCGCTGCAATACGCCCAGCGCCACCCTCTCTACCCGCTGAAGGTGGCGCTCTACAACACGATGCGCCTTTTCGGCTTCAACAGCCTCGCCCTATCGGACTTCACGGCGACTGATGCAGGCATCTCGTCTCCGGGCGTCGCCAACGCGGGTGTGTACAGCTTCTGGGTCGTGTGCGCGATGGCCTTGGCGGCCGGCTTGAGCCGCCGGGTGCGCAGTAGGGTCCCCGGCTTCGTGTGGCTGGCCCCCGGCCTGCTTTTCCTAAGCATCGTGTTCGTCAACACCGAGGCGCCTCGCCTCCGGCTTCCGATCGACCCGTTCGTCCTGCTGCTCGCTGGCGCGGGCATGGCAGCCATCGCCCGCCGCTGGACGGTCTCGAAGGCGGCGCTCGAAGAGCCGAGCGCCCTGGCCGTTCCCTAGGCGCCAGAGGCGCTATGTGTTGCCCTGCAACTCGTCGAACATGTGGTTGGGGGGTCGATTGGGCATCCGTTGCTCCCCTTGCGACAGTCCGATCGTTGTCTGCGTTCCGTCAGCAGAGGGTGTCTCTCGCTCCGAGTTCTCCGAATCGAGACCGATCAGCGCAAGCTTCGAAGATTCCGTCTCGCGCTCCTCGCTTGGCGGCGACCCTTACGCCGTATTCGGTTGGTCTGGACGGTCGCAGCCGCCGGTTACGACCTCGTGGCTGGGACCGGGGCGACGATGTCATAGGGCCCCGCATCCTGTGTGCACAGCGTCCCGGTCAGCTTGATCGGCTTCAGCCCGGAGCCGACCGGACAGGCGGTGTTGTTGTTCGGGTAGGCGGAGGTTCCTCCAGGTAGGTAGTCGTATGGCACACAGGTTGCGAGACCGTTGGTCTCGCCGAAGTAGGAGGAACCAGCCGGACACTTCCCTGTCGGAAACGCGATCGCTGACCAGGAAAGGACCGATGCGTGCGGGGGAAGCGGCAGCTTCGATGACGGGCACGGCCCTCCCGGGTTCGAGCAGGTGTTTGGGCCAGGCGGAACCGGGGCCACGATGCCGTTGTTGTTGTCGCACTCCACGGGTCCCATGCTCATAAACGAGCCTGCCGGGCAGGCTGTGTTGTCGTCGGGCTCCGAAGCCGTGCCGCCGAACACGTAGGGGTACGGGATGCAATCGCCTGCTGCTTCGCTCCCTGGGGATAAAAAGTAAAGACCTGCCGAGCAGGTGAAGTTGGACGGAACTGGGAGCGACTCAAGATTGAGCGGCGGAAGCGTCCGCTTCGCTGCGGTGCTAGTCGTGCTGGTTGCTGTCGTGGTCGGTGGTGCCGTCGAGGTACTCGTTGCTAGGGCCGAAGTCGTCGGGGCGCTGGTCACGGCCGGTTTGGCGCTGTGCTGGCTACTGGAACAGGAGGCGAGTGCCATGGCGGCGACGCCAACCTTCACGGCGCTGCGGAAGAGGCGGATGTAGTGGCGCCTCTTCACGGCGACTCCTGGAGGGCGGATCGAGCGGCAGCGGCCAGTACGGGGCGAGCCCTTGATTGCGGACCGGATGTCACTGTTCGCGTCTTGACCACGAACCTCATACTCCGCAGGAGGACACAAGGTTCCATCTTGCGCTCCGACACTCCAGCGGCAGCCGACTCATGGAACCGACGCCAGAGTCGATCGGTCGCCTCAGCCGATGGGCCTTGGGGCTTCGTCAGGTCCCTTCGCCGAGCACCGAACCCCGCGCCGCAAAGCCCCGGCCTGGACATCCCATCCGTAGCGCCGACCCAAGCCGAGTATGGCGCTGTCGTCCCCGGCCCTCGACTGAGAGGTCGAAGCGCGAGATAGAACTCTGGCGCGACCTGGTGACGCCTGGTCACTTTGCAGCCGGCATAAGACCACCACTATCGAGCTACGTCCGCGACACCAGCGTTTAGTTGGTCGAGAAGCTCGATGCGATGGCAGCCAGGTTGGGGTCGCTGCCGGAGAGGGTCAGCGCGTAGAGGAAGCCGTTGGCCCCTACGAAGTACTGTGTCTCGTTGACGTTGACGTGGGTGCCAAGCGGGGTATTGATAGACAGGGTGGCGGACAGGCGAAGGGCTTGGTGGCCGTCGAATGTCAGGTAGGAGGTGCCCGTGATCGTTCCACCTAACTTGGCGTACTCGGCAGGGAGGGAAGCGGCGAGTTGGGACAGGTCGCTGGCGGAATACGTCAGATCGGGTTTGGCTTCTACGTTGATGTTCGAGGCGAAGCCGTCGGGGTTCATCACCGTGTTGACGGCCATCAGGACTATGCCCTGCTCGGCCAGCTGGATGGCGTTCGTGGCGAAAGATGACTGCAAGTCCGGGTTCGACTGTTCGATTTCGTTCATGGCGGCCTGAGCCCCTGGGCTGGTTGGGTCTACTGCCTTCCACGTGTTGGGTATATCGATAGTGAACTGGTCGGCCGTGCTGTGGAAGGCGGTGAAGCCCGGCGGGGTGGTCGGGCTGTTGACTGGCACCGCTGATCCCCTGTTCGAGGTGAGCACGTTGACCTTGTGCTTGTTGGTCCCGGCGATGGCCCCTATGACTCCCAGCACCACAACGACGACCGCCGCAGACCCGGCGGCTATGGCGATCGTTTTCCCTGTGCGCCGCCTCGGGGGTGAAAGCGTGGGCGGAGGCCAGTTCCCGGAGGAGTCGGCGCCTGCCGGAGGCGGCGACGACCACATCGGGGTTGGCTCGGGGTTCGGCGATCCGTAGAAACCGGTTGGAGATTGGACCCCAGGACCAGTCGGGGCCGGCCAGGCCGGAAACGGCTGCGTTGGCGCCGAACCCTGGCCTAGGGAGGCACCACTAGTCACCACACCGCCTGACGAGGCTGCCGGATTCGGGCCGGCCCAGGCGTCCGGGTGAGCCGAGGCGGCTTCTCGCGGGCTGCCCTCAACATGGGGCCCCGGCATTGCATCCTCTGGCCGAGCCAACGGCGGCGATGTCGCCGGAGTAGGGGAGGGCGGCTCCGGGGCCGCGAAGCTCACGTCCGCCGCGGCTTCCCGCAGCATCCCTACGATCTGTACGCACGCGGCGATGCGTTGGTCGGCCGCCTCAGGATTCTTGGACCCGTCGAGCTTGATAGCGAGCAAGTGCTCCCTGGTCTGCGACAATGCCGCCGCCAGTTCAGCGGTCATGGGAAGCGTCCCGGCCCGGTAGGCGTCATGGATGTCGCGGACCTGGCGTGTGGTGTCGGCCACGAAACTCAAGTCGTCAGCCCCGCCTACCACCGTATCTGCCATCGGTCAGGGCACTGCCGGCCGGCTGGCCGCGGGGCGGCAACCACAGCAGACAGGCCTAGCGAGGGCTCCGACACTCCAACTCAAGACGGGTCCTTTCGCGCCACTGACAGCGCTGTCGCCCCACAGCAGTTAGGGACGGTATCGGCCGAGTTTCAGTGAACCTGAAGCACATCTATCCATTCATCGCTGGGGATTGAATCCACGACCACTCCGGGTAATTCAGGCGATCGAACACTGGAGCAGAGATCCGGACACTTAACGACGACTCGGAGCGGGTGCCCGACCACGGTGGTACGCCCAGTCAAAATCCAACAGCCACGCGACCTGGTCGTTCTGCTCGCCTCGATCCGCCCCCGCCCGGCTCGGGTCATGCCCGATAACTCCGATTCCGCGTCAGGTCTGGCGCGGTCGGGATATCGACCGCCGTCGTGGTCCAGCTCGCCCCAGATTCTGTTCCCGTTGGCACGGCTCAGATCCTGGTCAAGCTAGATCCCTGACCGTCCGATCCATGCGAAATGGACTCACCACCTCCAGATCCGGAAGACGTCGAGGTTGATCTGTCTGATCATCTCAAGTTCGACGAAGACGACAACCTCCGTGCACTGAACTACCTCTGGAAGAAGGGGTTGCTCTCAGAGCATTCCAAAGAACGACTAGTTGAGTTGCGTCTTCGGGACCGAAGGCAAGAGGTCCGTGAGCTGCGAAAGCTCGGCGAAGAGGAACCTCCAGAAGACCTAACGGAACCGCTCTAAGCGGAAACCCGGAGTCTCTCCAGCACCCCCACGCCCACGTCGCCCAGCACGGGCCATCAATAGATCTCCGACACTGAGCAGCCTGTCCGTTGTTCCTGGCGTCGCGCCGAGGTGACGTGTCATGTCATCGGTGTCGATCGCCGTCGAGCTTGCACCGCGTTTGGCCTGGTCGGGGGTCTTTTTCTCGCCAGGCCACTATCCCCACTTGACTTTCCATACTAATAGTATGTAAGAATACGTACTGACAATATCTATACGGCATACCTTAGGTACGGCGATTCAGTAGGGGGAGACCGATGACCACGACCACCGACAACACCAAAAAGTTCAGCCTGCGCCGCGAGAGCCTTCAGGAGCTGACCACCGCCGACTTGGAGCAAGTTGCCGGAGCCCGCCGATACCTGCATCGACGCTTCGATGCAGTAGGCCGTGAAAACGTCGACGGGGTGACGGTCGCCGAGGTTGGCGCCGGGCGAGGTCAGAAGTGGCGAGCGGCGGTCGTGGCCCTGGCGGGCTTGAGCGCAACCCTGCTGACCGTCGCTGCGGCGGGGGGCACAACGGCCGCAGCTAGCACTCCCGCCGCTCCGATCCCGAGCGCCCAGGTGGCCAACACTGAAACCGACTCTGTTACTCCGATCGATTTCGCCACCGGCAAGGCAGGAACGTCTAGCCCCCTCGGCTCCGGCGCTTCGGCGCCAACCGGGACTCTCGCACCGAACAGAGCGGCCACGCTGCCGCCCAGGTTGGCCGGCCGAGTGTTCCCGCCCGCCAGCGCGGGATCGTATCGGCCGTCCACCGGGCTCAGCTCCCCGAGTGCGGCCGCGCCAGGCCCGCCAGTGGCTGACGGCGGTTGGAGCGTCGTGTCCTCCCCCAACCCCGAAGTCAACAACTACTCGAACGGGGTGGCGTGCCCGTCGTCGACCGACTGCGAGGCCGTGGGCGACTACTACAACAGCTCGAGCGTGCAGGTGACATTGGCCGAGGGTTGGAACGGCACCACATGGGCGCTGCAGACGATTCCCAATCCCAGCGGCGCCACCGACAGCAGCCTGGACGGGGTGGCGTGCCCGTCGTCGACCGACTGCGAGGCCGTCGGCGACTACACCAACAGCTCGGGTATGCAGGTGACATTGGCCGAGGGTTGGAACGGCACCACATGGGCGCTGCAGGCCAGCCCCAATCCCAGCGGCGCCAC
>Ga0302326_10001056_pt1 | contig 72229 bp, 68 predicted proteins | sample Palsa_T0_3_FD_202264 | JGI IMG/M metagenome (GOLD analysis project Ga0302326, IMG submission 202264) | Peat permafrost microbial communities from Stordalen Mire near Abisko, Sweden - Palsa_T0_3 | ecosystem: Environmental > Terrestrial > Soil > Palsa > Peat permafrost | place: Sweden: Abisko... | reverse complement strand
TGGACCGTGTGATTCAGATTCTCTGCCGCCGGACTAAGAATAATCCCGTGCTGATCGGCGAACCGGGCGTCGGCAAGACCGCCATCGTCGAAGGTCTGGCGCAGCGCATTGCCGACGGCGAAGTGCCATCGTTTCTTTCCGACAAGCGCATTCTGGCGCTCGACCTTTCGCTGATCGTCGCCGGAACCAAATATCGCGGCCAGTTCGAAGAGCGCCTTAAGACCATCATGAAGGAACTGATGGAGTCGCAGAATTCCATCATCTTCATCGATGAACTGCATACGCTGGTCGGCGCCGGCTCGGCCGAAGGTTCGCTCGACGCCGCCAACATCCTGAAGCCAGCGCTTTCGCGCGGCGAGATTCAGTGTATCGGCGCGACCACGCCCGGCGAGTATCGCAAGTCGATCGAGAAAGACCGCTCACTGGAGCGCCGCTTTCAGGCCGTAAAAGTTCCACCTCCGAACGAGTCGGATGCCATCAAGATTTTGTTCGGGATCAAGGATCGGTACGAAAAATTCCACGCCGTCACCTACACCGACGACGCCATCAATTTCGCGGTCTCGCACTCGAACCGTTACATTCCCGACCGCTTCCTGCCCGACAAGGCTATCGATCTCGTCGATGAAGCCGGAGCCCGCGTCAAACTGCGCCAGACGTCCCTGCCCGAAGAGCTGACTGAAGTCCAGAAGCGCATCAAGTTCATCGTGCATCGCATGGAAAACGCCATCGCGAACCATGAATTCGAGAAGGCGCGTTTCTACTCCGACGAAGAGCGTAAGGAGCGCGATAATCTGCGCGCGCTGCGAGAGAAATATCATCTCGATGAATCTTCCACCGGGGTCGTGAACCGCGAAGACATTGAAGACGTAGTCTCGCGCTGGACCGGCGTTCCCATTACCTCGATCAAAGAAGAAGAAACGCAGAAGCTGCTGCGCATCGAAGAAGAACTGCACAAGCGCATCATCTCGCAGGACAAATCGATCAGCGCCCTGGCCCGCGCCATCCGGCGTTCGCGCGCCGGACTCAAGAATCCGAACCGCCCCATCGGCTCGTTTCTGTTCCTCGGACCCACGGGCGTCGGCAAAACCGAAGTCGCCCGCACCCTGGCGCAATTCATGTTCGGCACCGAGAAAGCTCTGGTCCGCTTCGATATGTCCGAGTTCATGGAGAAGCACTCGGTCTCGAAGCTGATCGGCTCGCCTCCGGGATACGTCGGTTACGAAGAGGGCGGTCAGCTCACGGAGCGCGTGAAGCGCGCACCGTATTCTGTGGTGCTGCTCGACGAAATCGAAAAAGCGCATCCGGATGTTTTCAACATCCTGCTGCAGGTGTTCGAAGACGGCCAACTCACCGACGGACTCGGCAATACGGTCGACTTCAAGAACACGATCATCATCATGACCTCAAACATCGGCGCGCGCCACTTGCAGAGGCGCGAAGGGCTGGGCTTCGCCTCGACCAAGGAAGACGCAATCGCCGAAAAGGTCGAGGACTTGGTAAAGAACGAAGTCAAACGCACCTTCAACCCCGAGTTCCTGAACCGCATCGACGAGATCATCATCTTCAACGCGCTCGGCGAGGGCGACCTGATCCAGATTCTCGAGCTCATGGTCACGCAGCTCAACGCGAACCTGGCGCAAAAGTCGATCACCGTAACCGTTGCCGATGAAGCCAAGAAGTGGATTCTGAACCAGACGCTCACCGACCGCAGCTACGGCGCGCGCCCGCTGCGCCGCGCGCTGCAGAAGTACATCGAAGACCCGCTGTCGGAGGCGCTGATCCAGGGCACCATCACCACGCGCCCCGCCTTCATCGAGGTCTTCCTCGAAGCCAACAAACTGTTCTACCGCCCGGTGGATTCGCAGGAAGCCGCTGGCGTGCTGCTGTACGGAAATTAGGAGCCATCAGCTTTCAGCCGTCAGCCGTCAGCGAAAAGCTGGCGGCTTTTAGTTTGCTGGTGAGTTACACTTCTACCCAACCAATAAAGAGGATCACTTACGAGTCCAAGAGCATCGAGCGGCTTAGGGCTCAGCATTTTGCCTCGGCCTTCCCCCCAACTTCCCGTTCGCCCGCGCCGCCTGTTTCTTCGCGTCGGTTCTGGCCGAGCCTCCACGCTTCCCAATCTTCGCCATCCATAGCTTGTTGCCATAAATGCCGCGCAGCGCTGCAGGGACGTAGAGATCGGCATCCAAATCTGGCCAGTGGATGCCGGTCCCACCGCCGACAATCTCCATCCGCGCAAGCTGCTCCCGTGTCCCGGATTGCAGGCCCTGCAGTTCTTCGCGGGCCAGCACACGACGCCGGCCGTCAGTCAGTTTCAGAATGAACAGATCGAGACCCGGCCCCGGCATGTATTCGATTTCCGACACCAGAGGTTCGTCGCGCAGCCGCTTCGCGCGTTCGATGGCGCGGTCGATTTCCGCATCGGTGGTCTGGACTCTATGCCGCAAAATCTTATTTCGTTTCGTCTTCTTTTCCGCCACGAGCTTTTTCTTATAGCGCCGCTGGCTCGTCGAAATGTCGAGCCGCAGCCTTCAGAGCCTTCTTTACGTCCCACCGCTTCGCATTCGCGGGACGAATCGCATCCTCCCGGTTCGCCAGGGCAACGTTTCCGTCGGCATGAAGATCGACGATGATCTGCGTCTCGCCAGAAAAGCCGTGCACATGGCGCGGCGGATGATCGTTCGAATAAGCGACGAATCGAACTCCGCCGAACCGTAACGACACCACAAGCCTTTATTATAACCCAAGCGGTGCTTGGGTTAATTATTACCCAAGAGCTCGGCCAAGTTCGCGGGCTCGCCGCGAAATCACCTCCCAGGCTCCGGCTTGGTATCCTGATGTTGGAGTTCCACATGGTGACGACTTACGAGACTGCGGTGGCGAACCTGTTTGCGCTGGGGCACGAACTGACTCAGACGCCGTCTCACAAATTCGACCTGACGCACATGCGGGTGCTGCTCGGGGCGATGAATCATCCCGAGCGAACCTTCCCCAGCGTTCTGATCGCGGGCACGAATGGCAAGGGCTCGACTGCGGCTACGCTGGCCTCGATCCTGCGCGCGTCCCAACTGAAAACCGCGCTATACACCTCGCCGCATCTCATTCGTATCAACGAACGCATTCGAATCGACGGCGAGGCCATCGCCGACAACGATTTTGCGGCGCTATACCGCGAGACCGACGATCTGGCAGGGCGGCTCGTCGCTGGCGGGGACTTACCCTTGCATCCCAGCTTTTTTGAGATGATGACGGCGATTGCCTTTGCCTATTTTGCGCGGCAGCGCGTCACTATTGCCGTGCTGGAAGTCGGCATGGGTGGACGCCTGGATGCCACCAACGTGGTCGAACCGCTGGTCAGCGTAATCACCGATATTTCTCTGGACCATCAGAAATTTCTGGGCAACACGGTGAGCGAGATCGCGCGCGAGAAGGTGGGCATCATCCGTCCCGGGGGCGTGGTGGTAACGCTGCCGCAACAGCCCGCCGCCAACGACGTCATCGGCAACACGATTCTCGATCTCGACGCGGTGGGTGTGAGCGCCGTGCCGTACGTGCCGCCGGTTTCGCCCCCCAGTGCCCAGTACTTAGTACCCAGTACCCAGAAAATACATCTCACCGCTGAAAACGCAGAGGGCTCCGAGAGCGACCAATTCCTATACCGATATCCGTTGTCCGTGATGAATAAGCAAATTCTGATTGAGACGCCGCTGGTGGGGCGGCATCAGTTGCGCAACGTTGCCCTGGCCATTGCCGCAGCCGAGCAAATCAGCATGAAGGGATTCCCCGGAATCACCCCGGAGTCAATTGAACGCGGAATTCGCGAGACCCGCTGGCCCGGGCGATTTCAGGTCTTGGCTCGAAACGCCGAACACCCGGAGATTGTTCTGGACGTGGCACACAATCCGGCAGGAGCGTGGGCACTGCGCTCGGCCCTTTCGGAGCGTTATGACGACCGTCCGCTGATTTTCGTTTTTGGCGCGATGCGCGATAAGGCAATATCGGAGATGACGGAGATTCTGTTTCCCTTGGCAGACCGAGTCATCGCCGCGATGCCGGCAAACCCGCGCGCTGCGTCTCCGGATGAAATTCGGCAGGCCGCCATCCGCACCGGCGCCAGCATCGAAACAGCTGCCGAGGTAAAGGCGGCTCTGGATCGAGCCTGTGCAACCGCCGGGCCTGGTTCCGTCGTCGTAGTGACAGGATCAATTTATCTGGTTGGGGAAGCCATGCAGATCCTGGGCATGACTCCATGAATCGCAACTGGCAGTTTTGTCTTAGCGGGCTTTGCCCTAGAATGCTCTAACGAGTATGCCGGAAGTAAATTCATCGCTCGATGAGGTGGAAAGAGACCCAGCGGTTGGGGTCGAGGCGAGCGACATCCCGCACCCGGCGGTCGAGATTCCATCTCGGCCAGTCGTGCTTCCGCGGCAGCGTCCTCACGCCACTCCAGAAGTCGAATACGGCTGGTTGAGCCGGTTGCGGTCGTACTTCATTTTCGATCCGCTGATCTGGTCGTACACGCTTTTAACGGGCTTGGGATCGCTCTTCGCCGGAGCCGGCGCCAGCGACGGTCGACGTCAACATTGGTGGGCGCGCGCCTGGTCATGGCTGATCATGAAGACGATCTTCTCGCCGGTGAAAGTCACCGGGCTCGACCAGATCGACACCTCGAAGCCGCACGTTTACGCGGTGAATCACGCCTCGGCACTGGATATTCCCGTGCTCTACGTGAATTTGCCGTTCCAGTTCCGCATCGCCTTCAAGAAAGAGCTGCTGTCGTATCCGGTGGTGGGATGGCATTTGCGGCGCTCCGGGCAAGTCTGCATCGATCAGCAAAATCCGTCGCGATCAATCGGCAGCATCCGCGCTGCATTGAAGGGACTGAAGGAAGGCATGCCGCTGGTGATTTTTCCCGAGGGCGGCCGCACGCCCGACGGCGAAATCAAGCCGTTCCTGCCGGGCGCGTTCTTTCTGGCGATCAAGGCGCAGGTGGATATCGTCCCGGTCGCGCTGGTCGGAACTTACGAACTCCTGCCCATGAACACCTACCACATCAAAAGCCGTCCGCTGGAGATGCGCGTGGGCGAACCGATTCCGACCAAGGGCCTGACGGTTCGAGACCTGGAGGCGCTGTCACAACGCGTCAAGACCGCGATGGAGAAGCTGTATTACGCGCCATAAGGCGAAGATGCCGCACCGGAGTTACGCCACCTGGTTTTTCTCGTCGCATAACTGCTGGTAGTGTTCCCGTCCGCGCTGGTACCCTTTCGTGAAGGGCGCTTCGACGTCGGCTCCGGGAAACTGCTTCTCCACATCTTCGAGAGCCGCGTCCATCGCCGCCGACACCTGATCGAATTCCAGGCAGCGCGTCCGGGCATGCATGGCGGCCTGGAATCCCAGGCGAAAGAACTGCTCATCTTCTGAGAAGTTCCTGCCGGATTCGTGGTATCGGCTTTCTTCCGTACTTCGCAGGCCGGTCCACCACTGATCGCGGGCGGCATCGATTGACTCCGCCTTTTCTTGTTTCAGCGCATCGCGGACCGCCGATGCGGAAGCGTCATCCTCTGCCAACGCAACAACCACGCTGTGGCCTTTGCGCAGCGCATCTTCGTACACGAAGATCTCATCTTCCGGCAGCCCCTCGGTCATGGAGTTCTCGACCTTATCGCCGGCGGCCGCGCCTGCGGTGGCGCCAGCGGCGGCCAGAATTCCGGCGCCCAGCAGTCCAAGGGCGGTTACCGCTCCCACGCCCGGAATCAGAGCCATCAGGACTGCGCCGCCCGCCAGTCCCACGCCGCCGCCCATCAGCGCGCCAATGGCGCCGCCCATGCCGGGTTGTTCCGTCGTGTCGATAGGAACGGCTTCCACTTCTTTTCTGATCTGGTCGGCGGTTCCCGGAGTGAGGAGCGTAATCTGGTCGGCAGGAATGCCCCTGGCACGCACTTGCTGGACAGCGCGCTCGGCGTCGGATCGAGTCTCAAAAATTCCCGTGACTGCTTCCATGAAGCCTCCGTTTGTAGGCCCTGAGATGGGCGGACCACCAGCTTCAGATTCTAAGCTAGACCGTCATTGGCCGCTACTTTGATGCACAACAGCACGGATCGGACGTGGCTATTTCGAAGATTTTGTGTTTTTGACTCCTGTGGCGTAACCTTTTCTGGCCCCTAGGCGTTATCCCTTTGCAAGGCAAGACCGCGGAGAACTCGTTGAAGGCTCTGAAGAAAGAAGCGGACGAGCGGCTTCTGATCGAAGCTGCGCAGAAGGACCCCGCCTGCTTCGCCGACCTTTATGAGATCAACTTTGAGCGGGTTTACGCCTACATCGTCAAGCGCGTGCAGGATCGGGCTGAAACCGAAGACCTGACGGCGGAAGTGTTTCACCAGGCGCTGGCCAACATCAAGCGATTTGAGTGGCGGGGAATTCCGTTCTCGGCCTGGCTGTTCCGCATCGCAGCCAACCTGATTTCCGACCGCTGGCAGCGTTCCGGACGCGAAGTCACCGACGATACGGCCCTTGAACTCGCGCAGGCGACTGCGGGGGAGATTGAAGAGGTCGAGCAGCGCGCCACTCTGTTTCGTCTGGTCGAGACTTTGCCGTCCGAGCAGAAACGCGTCGTGGTCTTGAGATTTGTGGATCAGAAAAGTATCAAGGAAGTGGCGACGGAAATTCGTAAGACGGAAGGGGCAGTAAAGCAGTTACAGTTTCGCGCTCTGAGCACGTTGCGGGCGCGCATGGAGGGTGCCGATGCCTAAGCGCTCTCTGCATCCAGGAAGCGGCGAACCGAACCGCTCTGAATTGAAGAAGGTCGAGCAGCTGAATCGGGCTGTGGATGCGGTGTTTGCCCAGACCGACAGCAAGCGCCCCAAAGTGGAGAAGGAGATCGAGCCACTGGTCCGCATCGCGGCGGAATTGCGCAATCTGCCGAATGCTAAATTCAAGGCACGATTGAAATCCGAACTGGAAGGGAAAAAGCGTATGAGCAGTGTTGCCGAACCGATGGTCACGAAATCTGTACAGAAGCCCGCAGCCGCCCGCATGACTGCAACTCCAAGGTTAGCGTACCGAGATCCCGCGAAAGCGATTGAGTTCTACCAGCGCGCTTTAGGTGCGAAAGAAACGTTCCGCTTCCAGGTGGGAGATTCCATTCCGCATGCCGAGCTCATGATCGGCGAATCGGCCATCGATGTGACCGGTGAATGGCCGGAGGGCGGCCGCTTCAGCGCCGAAACTCTGGGACACTCGCCAATTTCGATCTCCATTGCCGTGGACAATGTAGATGCCTTCGCGGAACACGCCGTGGCCGCAGGCATGAAGCTGGTGCGCGAACCCAAGGACCAATTTTACGGGCACCGCGACGCAACCCTTGAGGATCCTTTCGGCTATACCTGGGCCGTGTTCACCGTGAAAGAAGAAATGTCGGCCGAAGAAATGCACCGGCGCATGAAGGGACTGACCCATGGTCCCGAGGGCGGGCGGATGCCGGAAGAGAAAGCGCCGGGCGTACGCCCGATTCCGCAGGGCTTCCGCATGGTTACCCCGTATCTCGTCGCCGCGGATGGTTTAGCCTTGATGGATTTTGTGAAGCAGGCCTTCGCCCCCGAGGAAACTGAGCGCGTGATCATGCCGACCGGGGTGCATGGCGAAGTCCGCATTGGCGACACGATGCTAATGATGGGCGGCGGCCTCCCGGGCAAGGAGTTCCCCTCAGACAAGTTGCAGCCGGGCGCATTGCACGTTTACGTGAAGGATTGCGACGCGGTCGTGCGGCAAGCGCTGGCGGCGGGAGCAACTCTGATCAACGAGCCGCGAGATCAGGATTACGGCGAACGCTCCGGCACGGTGAAAGATGCGGCCGGTAACTTGTGGTACGTTGCCACGCACAAAGGCGAAAGCTACAAGCCCAAGGGTCTGCATGATGTGAATCCGTATCTGCATCCGCGGCGTGCCGAACCGTTGATCGCTTTCCTGAAGCGCGCTTTCGGAGCCCAGGAAATCGCGAAGTATACGTCTCCCGACGGCGTGGTGAATCACGCAGAGATTCGCGTCGGCGATTCCGTCGTGGAGATGGGTGAAGCGCACGGCAAGTACGAGACCCTGGCCGCGATGTTCTACCTGTACGTGCCGAATATTGACGCGGCCTACAAGCAGGCGTTGGCTGCGGGCGCGATCTCATTTCAGGAGCCCGCGGATCAGCCCTACGGCGACCGCAATGCCGGCGTGAAAGATACGTTCGGCAACAAGTGGTACCTGGCCACACACGTCAAAGATGTGCGGATGTAGCTCAATCGTCGCACAAGCAAAAAACCGGGTGAGGGGTATGAGTCCCCCACCCGGCTTGGCCGAACTGGCCAGAGTGCATTGAATCTAGCCCGTGCGCCGATGCAAAGTTTTCGCTTCTTCGTCCTCGGCGCTTGGGTCGTCGGCTTTCCGCGCTGGTTTGGCGTTTTCATCCGACTTTTTCACTGCGTCTTTCGCCGCATCTTTCGCCTTGCCCCAGGCGTTTTGCGCTTTGCCTTCCACCTGCTTCAGCGCGCCTTTTGCCTGCGCCTCGGTATCGCCTGTCCATTCGCCAACTTGCCGCTCCACTCGTCCAGCTACATCCTTCACCTTTCCTTTAACACGGTCCTCGTTCATGATTCCCTCCGTTTAGTGTATGGATCGCAGATCAGCGTCTCTTTGGATCGCAAATCAGCGCTAACCGCTAGGAAGCGATTTTCTCCTCGCGCCGCGGCTGTTCACGTTCCTCACTGCCCGGGCCGCTTTGTTCTTTCTTGCTCGTGTGATGCGCATTTCTTTCGTGCTCCTGAAGTTCCTGCTGACTGCTGAACGACTGGTTGCAGACTTTGCACGTGTTCTGGTTCATTGCGAATCCTCCGTTTCGTGTATTCGTCTTGGTGGACGTTCGAGACAAGCGTCACGCCACCGGTCTGCCTTGAATCAGACGAATCAAGACGGCCACGATGGCGAGCACGAGCAAAATGTGAATGAAACCTCCCAAGGTGTACGCACTGATCATCCCGAGCAGCCACAGAACCACAAGCAGCACTGCGATGGTCCAAAGCATTGGCGACCCTCCGTTGCGACGAACGCTTCTTCGTCTCGGCCCAAGACTATCGGGAGGCGTTGCGCGCAACCATCCGGTAAAGGCGGTAGCAAGCGGTTTCGATTCCTCTAGATTGAATAAGCGATTCCAAGGTTGGAGCCCTCAGGGATGCGCGGGAACATGGTGTAGTTACGGTTCTGGGACGAAACAAAAAGGACGACCAAAAAAATCAGCGCACGCGCTGAGAGTATGGGCGTGCGCTGATCTTGTGAACACAGTGCCCGACGAATGTAAGCGCCTCTCGGACGAAACGCTCTAGCGATTGACCATGCGCTGAATGCTTTCCGGATAGCGAGCGCCCTGCACTTGCACCTTTGAACTGATCTCCTCGATCTGGCGAAGATCATCGGGCGTTAGCTCAATGTTGACGGCCCCGAGGTTCTCTTCCAGACGATGCAGCTTGGTCGTGCCGGGGATGGGAACGATCCAGGGCTTCTGGGCGAGAATCCACGCCAGCGCGATCTGAGAGGGCGCTGCTTTCTTCTGCTGCGCGAACTGGGTGAGCAGATCCACCAGGGCTTGGTTCGCCTTGCGATTTTCCGCCGTGAACCGGGGCACGATGTTGCGGAAATCGGTTTTATCGAATTGCGTATCTTCCTTGATCGCTCCAGTAAGGAAACCCTTGCCCAGAGGACTGAAGGGAACAAATCCAATCCCGAGTTCTTCGAGCACCGGCAGAATCTGCTCTTCCGGTTCTCGCCACCAGATTGAGTATTCGCTCTGCAGGGCAGCGACCGGCTGAACCGCATGGGCACGGCGGATGGTCTGCACGCCTGCCTCGGACAGACCGAAGTGTTTCACTTTGCCCTGCTGAATGAGATCCTTCACCGCGCCGGCGACGTCTTCGATGGGGACGTCGGGGTCGACCCGGTGTTGATAGAACAGATCGATAACGTCGGTCCTCAGGCGCTTCAGCGAGGCTTCGGCTACTTGCTTAATATGCTCCGGCCGGCTATTTAGGCCGGTCTGTTTGTTGTCCGCGTCAAACTGGAACCCGAACTTGGTCGCGATCGCCACGCGGTCGCGGTAGGGCGCGAGGGCTTCGCCTACGAGTTCTTCATTCGCGAACGGGCCATAAACCTCAGCCGTATCGAAGAAAGTGACTCCGCGCTCAACTGCCGCACGAATCACTGAGATTCCGTGATGCTTCTCTACGGCTGGACCGAAGCCAAAACTCAGACCCATGCAGCCGAAGCCGAGAGCCGAAACTTCCAGATTGCTTTTTCCGAGCTTGCGTGTATTCATCGCGTGTCCTTGTGTGGGAAATATGTTTGCAGAATATATATGCAGAATACGCCAAAACACCCGTGTGCGTTGGATACTGTGGAATCGATAGACCGTCTCTCTCAGTAGTTTGACCCTCCCTGAGGCCTTCTTTAGACTAAAGGATTCAGCACCTCAGCAGGACTCAACTATGGCAGACAGCATTCATATCAAGCTTCCCGACGGCAGCACGAAAGAAGTTCCCAAAGGCACGACCGCGCTCGACGTTGCCAAGTCCATCAGCCCGCGGCTGGCGGATGCGGCGCTCGCAGCCAAAACCAATGGCGATCTCATCGACCTCACCCGGCCTCTGGAGAAAGACACGGATCTACGCCTGCTGACCGATAGAGATCCCGAGGCGTTGGACGTGTACCGGCATTCGTCGGCGCATCTGCTGGCTGCGGCCGTGCTCGAGCTTTTTCCCGAGACCAAGCTTGGTCACGGTCCCGCGACCGAGAGCGGATTCTTCTACGATTTTTACCGCGAGACTCCGTTCACGCCCGAGGATCTGGAAAAGATCGAACACAAGATGCAGGAACTGGTGCAGCAGAACCTTCCCTACGCGCGCGAATTTCTGCCTCGCGATCAGGGGCTGGCCGAGTTCAAGAAAGACGGCGACTTTATGAAGTGCCACTTCATCGAGCAATTCACCAAGCCCGATGAAAAGATCTCGATCTACCGCACCGGTAAGTTCACCGACTTCTGCCGCGGGCCGCACCTTCCTTCGACCGGCAAGATCAAAGCGTTCAAGCTGCTCAACATTGCCGGCGCCTATTGGCTGGGAGATGAAAAGAATCCGCAGCTGCAGCGGATTTACGGGACTTCATTTTTTTCGAAGAAAGATCTGGACAATTATCTCCATCAGGTTGAGGAAGCGAAAAAACGAGATCACCGAGTGCTGGGCCAGCAGCTCGATTTGTTTTCCATCCAGGAACTGGCCGGGCCGGGGCTGATTTTCTGGCATCCCAAGGGCGGGATTATCCGCAAGGAGATGGAAGACTGGATGCGCGAGCAATACATCAAGCGCGGCTACTCGCTGGTTTACACGCCGCACGTGGCACGGCGCCAGTTGTTCTACACCTCGGGGCATGAGGGCTACTACTCGCAGAACATGTTCGACGCCATGGAACTCGACGACGCCGAATACCGCTTGAAGCCCATGAACTGCCCGGGGCACATTCTGATTTACAAGGATTCTCTGAAGTCGTATCGCGACCTGCCGGTGCGACTGGGTGAACTGGGCACGGTGTATCGCTACGAACGTTCGGGCGTGATGCACGGCCTCTTGCGGGTTCGAGGATTTACCCAGGATGACTCGCACATCTTTTGCACGCCCGAGCAGGTCGAAGGCGAGATTACCGGTTGCCTGGAATTTGCCCTGGACGTGCTGAAAGATTTTGGCTTCGAGAAGTTCCAGACCGAACTTTCGACCTGGAATCCTGACGATCGCAAGAATTTTGTCGGCAGTGAAGAACAATGGATCAACGCCATCCAGTCTCTTGAAAATGTGCTGAAGCGCCAGAATGTGGAGTACAAGACCATCCCTGGCGAAGCGGCGTTCTATGGGCCGAAGATCGATATCAAGCTGGTGGATGCAATCGGGCGCTTGTGGCAACTCTCGACGGTACAGGTGGACTTTAACCTTCCGCAACGCTTCGGCCTTGAATACGTCGCCGAGGATGGTTCACGCAAGCAGCCGGTGATGGTGCATCGCGCTCTGTTCGGCTCGGTGGAGCGCTTTTTCGGCGTCTTGCTTGAGCATTATGCAGGCGCGTTCCCGGTGTGGCTGTCGCCGGTGCAGGCGGTGATGATCCCGATCAGCGAGCGGCATGCGGAGTACGCGAATAAAGTCGCGGCACAGCTCAAGGCAATCGGTGTGCGCGTGCAAGTCGATGCGCGCAACGAGAAGATGAACGCCAAGATTCGCGAGCATGCCCTCCAGAAAGTGCCGTTCCTGCTGGTGGTCGGAGATAAAGAGGCCGAGGTGGGGAAGGTGAATGTCCGCACGCGCGGGAAAGAGAAGACCGAAGACATGCTGGCGACGGAGTTCGTGGAGAAGATTCGCAAGCTGATCGCGGAGAAGAGCGCGAGGATCGACTAACCTGCGCCCATAACCATCCCACCATAAAGTTACCCTTGAAAATCCTCCGCTAACCGGTGGATTTTCAAGGTAAAGCTATTTGAGTGATTTCGCGTCCTTCCGATCTCGCTCTCATCCGTACAGCGCTACGGCGCAGCCGCGTGGTGGCCCTTCTGGGGCCACGCCAGTGCGGAAAAACCACGCTCGCACGTGAATTCGTCAGTCCCGGCTCCCAAAATTATTTTGACCTGGAAGATCCTGCCAGCCTGGCCCGGCTCAGCCAGCCCGACACTGCTTTGCGGCCGCTGCGCAAACTGGTGGTTATCGACGAAATTCAGCACCGCCCGGAACTGTTCTCATTGCTGCGAGTGCTGGCCGACCGCAGGCCGTTGCCCGCGCGCTTCCTCATTCTGGGCAGCGCGTCGCCGGAATTGCTTCGCCAGTCGTCGGAAAGCCTCGCTGGACGGCTGGAAACGGTCCCTCTGGAAGGCTTTCGGCTTTCCGATCTGAAGGCGTCGGCGCAGTCGCGGCACTGGGTTCGGGGCGGCTTCCCGCTGTCCTACATTGCGCGCACAGAGACGGATTCGCTCGCCTGGCGCCGCCAGTTCTTGCAAACATTTCTGGAACGCGACATGCCGCAACTGGGCGTCACCATCCCGGCAGAAGCTCTGCGGCGCTTCTGGACCATGATGGCGCATTATCACGGCCAAATTTGGAACGCCTCCGAGTTGGCCCGTGCCCTTTCGATCGGAGAGACTACGGCACGCCGCTATCTCGATCTGATGAGCCGGGTGTTTATGATTCGGCAACTGCCGCCATGGTACGAAAATCTCGGCAAGCGTCAGGTCAAAGCGCCCAAGGTATACGTGCGCGATTCAGGACTGCTGCACGCTCTGCTGGGAATTCGGGATGAAAGAGAACTCGAACTACATCCTAAGGTCGGCGCATCATGGGAAGGCTATGCGGTCGAAGAAGTGCTCAAGTCGTTTCGCCCCGAGCAAGCCTATTTTTGGGCTACGCACAGCGGAGCTGAACTTGATCTGCTGCTGTTCAAGAATGGCCAGCGAATCGGAGTCGAGTGCAAGCGCTCCGACGCGCCCACGCTGACGCCCTCGATGCGGATTGCTCTGGCCGATCTCAAGCTGGATCATTTGTATGTGCTGTATCCGGGCGAACGCGGCTATCCGCTGGCCAAGAATGTAGAAGTAATGCCGCTGGCTAGTTTCATCAAGGCGAAGTAGCTGCGCTACGGTACGATGTTGCCGTGCATTCCCTGGCACAACACGTGCTTTCCCATATCCGGCGGCAAGAATTCCTGAAAGCCGGAGATCGTGCCGGCGTTGCCGTTTCCGGTGGGATTGATTCGGTTGCGCTGCTGCGGCTGCTGCTGGAGTTGCGGGGCGAGTTGGGAATTGTCCTTTCTGTCGTTCATTTCAATCACAAATTGCGCGGGGCGGAGTCGGATGGGGACGAGCAGTTCGTCGCGAATCTGGCGCGGGAGCATAACCTGGAGTTTTTCAGCGACAGTGACGATGTGGCGCAGCTCGCGGCGGACGAGCACATCAGCGTAGAGGCAGCGGCGCGGGATGTGCGGTATGGATTCTTGCGGAATCTTCTTGGGGAAAGCGATGACCCGCAGGGGCTAAAGCCCAGTTCAGCAGGTACGACTTTACGCGGCGCTGAAGCGCCGCTCTTCCACGGAGCTTCCGGCGGCGCGGTACCGCCCGTACCCTTCTCGAATCGTGTAGGATCCGATCCCAGCAGCCAAAACCCCCGCGCCCCCCTCGATAAGATCGCGACTGGGCACACGCTTGACGATCAGGCCGAGACGGTTCTGATGCACATGATTCGCGGCACGGGGATGCGGGGCCTTGGCGCGATTCATCCGCGAATTCTGGTGGAGGATGACGACGGAGAACTCTGTGGCGAGATTGTGCGGCCCCTGCTGGAGTTTCGGCGGCGCGAGCTTGAGCCGTATCTGAGAGAGATCGGGCAATGCTGGCGCGAGGATTCGTCGAACGCCGACGCGGCGTTCACGCGCAACCGGGTGCGCAAACTTCTGGTTCCGCTGCTCGAAAAGGAATTCAATCCCAGCGTTGCCGAAAACCTGGCGGAGCTGGCCGAAATCGCCCGCGGCGAAGAAGACTACTGGGAAAACGAAGTCGCGGGATGGATGGGCACGGCGGTGCATTGGTCGGAGCCGGAATGGGCGCGCGTTCGGTCGGATGCGGATCGGCTGGTTCGGATCGCTGCACCCGAGAATATTTCAACGAAAAGCCCAGACGAGGCTGATCTTCAATCCCGAATTGACGCCGCTCCCTGGTTGGTTGCGAATGCTTCCGTCGATTGCATGTGGTTTCTCGGCGAACCGGTCGCAGTGCAGCGCAGGCTGGTGAAGGCCATTGGCGAGCATGCAGGCATTCCACTCGAGTTCAAGCATGTGGAAGAAGTTCTGGCGTTCGTCGCGAGGACAGAACCAACCAAGCTATTGTCGCTGCCACTGGAATGGACAGTCATGTGTCGGGAGAATGAGTTGCTGTTCCTGACTCCCGATCTTCGCCGTCCCGATCTTCGCAATCCGGGTCCGCCGCCAGACCAAGACTACGAGTATCCGCTTACGATCCCCGCGCGCATCGATATTCGCGAAGCTGGGCTCACCCTCGAGGTTCAAAAGATTCCCGCGGACGATGTGGCTCGCCACAATCCGGACGCACTTCTGGATGCAGAATCCCTATCCGGCGCTTTGCGAGTGCGTAACTGGCGGGCAGGAGACCGCTTCTGGCCTGCCCACACCAAATCTGCAAAGAAGGTGAAAGAGTTGCTGCAGGAGCATCACGTACCAGCACAGGAACGAAAACTCTGGCCGGTCGTGGTTAGCGGCGATGAGATCGTGTGGGTCCGAGGCTTCCCCGCGTCCGCCAGATTCCGGCCCAAGCCGGGGCAGACAGCGATTCTGATCACTGCCTCTCCTGCCGCTGGTACTTCCGCCCCGGCCGTTTCCAGCGAAGAAAAGCGCACCACCGGGCTCTGCGACAAGTAGAATGATGGCACCTGCCGGGAGGCATGGTAAGTGCATGAACGGTGCCAGAGGCGAGCCCCTTCGTCAGGTCATTACACGGGAGCAGATTCAAAAACGAGTGAAAGAACTGGCCCGCCAGATTTCCGACGACTACCGGGGCGTAATCGCCGAAGGGCAGGCGATTCAAATCGTGGCAGTTCTGGAAAACGCTTTCATGTTTCTGGCCGATCTGGTTCGGGCGCTCGAAGTGCCCGTAGTCTGCCAGTTCATCAAGCCGAGATACAGCCGCCCGTCTGGAGCTGCGACTGAGGTGATGGAAATTTTCTTCAGCCACGATCCTGAAATTCGTGGCCAGCACATTCTGCTGGTCGAGGGGCTGGTGCATTCCGGCGTGACCAGCGATTTTCTTATGAATGACCTGCGAGCGCGGGGAGCGGCTTCCGTGAAGCTGGTCACTTTGCTCGACCGGCAGTCGGCGCGGCGAGTGCAGTTACAGCCGGATTATTTCGGATTTCTGGTCGACGATGCTTTCCTGGTCGGCTATGGCCTGGGTGCGGTTGAGCAAACCAACCGGAATCTACCCTATCTGGCGACGGCAAGTTCTGGCCTTGCAGTAACTTAAGTTATTGCCGATCAGAACGCCCGTTGGGCTCAGAACACGGTAAAATAGAACGTCACAGGATTTCGCCGATCAAAGACACGGCCTCGGGCATCTAATGCGATAAGGCGTGCGCTGTATTTTCAAAGTCGGCTTTGGAATTCAGGAGTCTGCCAGGTGAATTCAACAGTTAAGACAGTATTGTTCTGGTTGCTGATCGGGGTCTCGGCCCTGCTTTTATGGGAAGTGGTCAAGGGAGCCCGCGAAGGCCAGAAAGACAAAGAAATCAACTTCTCGCAGTTCATGACGGACGTAGATCAGGGCAACATTCGCGAACTCACCCTGACCGTCAATCTGAACGTGATGGAAGTCCGCGGAAAGTATCGTGATGGGTCGGCGTTTCACACCACCGCGCTGGCCACCTACTTTACTCCTGAACTGCTGAATAGCCTGAATCACAAGGGCGTCATGATCACGCCCCGGGATGCCAGCAACGGCAGCCTGCCTTTGCAGTTGTTGGGGACCTGGGCTCCGCTGATCTTGCTGGGCGCTCTATGGTTCTTCATGATCCGGCAGATGCAGACCGGCGGCAACAAGGCCTTGTCATTCGGCAAGAGCCGGGCGCGCCTGCTCTCCATGCAGCAGAAGAAAGTCACATTCAAAGATGTGGCGGGTGTGGAAGAGGCCAAAGAAGAGCTGCGCGAGATTATCGAGTTCCTGCGCGAAGCGCAGAAGTTCCAGAAGCTTGGCGGACGCATCCCGAAAGGCGTGCTGCTGGTCGGACCTCCAGGCACGGGCAAAACGCTATTGGCGCGAGCGGTTGCGGGCGAAGCCAATGTACCGTTCTTCTCGATTTCCGGTTCCGACTTCGTTGAAATGTTCGTCGGCGTCGGCGCCAGCCGCGTGCGCGACTTATTCGAGCAGGGCAAGAAGAATGCTCCCTGCATCATTTTCATTGATGAAATCGATGCGGTCGGACGCCATCGCGGCGCTGGGCTCGGCGGCGGACATGACGAGCGCGAGCAAACTCTGAATCAATTGCTGGTGGAGATGGACGGCTTCGAATCGAACGAAGGCGTCATTCTGATGGCCGCGACCAACCGTCCGGACGTGCTGGATCCCGCGTTGCTGCGGCCCGGCCGTTTTGACCGGCGCGTGGTGGTGAGCCGGCCCGATGTGCGCGGACGCGAAGAGATTCTTCGCGTGCACACCCGCAAGATTCCGCTCGCCGAAGATGTTGATCTCTCTGTGCTCGCGCGCGGAACGCCGGGATTCTCCGGCGCGGACCTGGCCAACATGGTGAATGAAGCCGCGTTGGCCGCTGCGCGGCAGAATCGCAAAGCCGTGCTGCAATACGATTTCGAGCTCGCCAAAGACAAAGTGCTGATGGGCGTGGAGCGCAAATCTCTCCTGCTCACGGACGAAGAAAAGAAAAACACTGCCTACCACGAAGCTGGACACGCGCTGGTGGCGGTGAAGCTTCCCAACTCCGATCCGCTGCACAAAGTCACGATCATTCCGCGCGGCATGGCGCTGGGCGTGACCATGCAGTTGCCGATCGACGACCGGCACAACTACTACAAAGGCTATCTGGAGACCGAAATCGCGATCCTGATGGGCGGACGCATCGCTGAAGAAATATTCCTGAATCAGATGAGCACCGGCGCCGGCAACGACATCGAGCGCGCTACCGACATGGCTCGCAAGATGGTCTGCGAATGGGGCATGAGCGATCTGGGTCCGTTGACCTTCGGCAAGAAGGAAGAACAAATCTTCCTGGGCCGCGAAATCGCGCAGCATCGCGACTACAGCGAAGATACGGCGATCAAGATCGATCAGGAAGTGCGTAAGCTCGTCAATACGGGCTACAACACTGCAAGGCAAATCCTAACCGACAACCGAGACACGTTGGAGAGGATCGCGCGCGCCCTGATTGAACGCGAAGTTCTTGACGCGAATGAGATTAAGCTGCTGGTCGAAGACAAGAAGCTTCCGCCGCTGCCGCCTCCCACCAAGCCGGACGACGGCGTGCAGCACGTGATCAAACCAGACCTGCAACCCGGCCGCGCCAAAGGCGGCGAACGGCCAGCGACAGCGTAACATCGCCAGCGAGAAAGCCTTGGGCGGCTGCACATGCATCCGCCCATTTCTTTGGTCTGAGCTTTTTCTTGCGCGTCCTGGAGGCGCCCCGCCCGCGCAACTGACAACTATTGGGATGTCCCGCCCGCCGCGATGCTCAAAATTGTTTCCAGCTAAAGGAACATCCAGGCATCCTTAACGCCTTCAGAATCCATGCGTTACTGACTCGATTCGGCAGCCCGAGCGGGGTCGAGAAGGGTCCGCTTTTGTGCTATAATTTCATTAGTCGTCGTCGATCCTAAGTATTAGAAATTTCAATAACTTGAAGCTGATTTCGCCGGCTTCGATTCGATCAGATCGCGACCGCATTTCCAGCCAAATTCCAGGGCGTTAGTAAGACGGCATCAGAGTTAAAGTTCGGACATTTGCGCGGAGCCAATGGCGACTAAAGAGATTCAAACTCCCATCGTCGATACGAATACAAAAAACGGCAAAGTGACTCCCATCAGCACAGCGAACGGCGGCAACGGCAACAGCGAATACACCGCCGACTCCATCAAGGTGCTCGGGGGCATGGAGGCCGTTCGCAAGCGTCCAGCCATGTACATCGGCTCAACCGGTGAGCTGGGATTGCACCATCTGGTGTATGAGGTCGTCGACAACTCCGTTGACGAAGCGCTGGCTGGATTTGCCACGAAGATTGACGTCACCATTCACCTCGACAATTCCATCACCGTCATTGATGACGGCCGCGGCATTCCGGTCGATGACATGGAGATCGACGGCGAAAAAGTTTCCGCCGCGCAGGTCGTGATGACCACGCTGCACGCAGGCGGCAAGTTCGACTCGTCCACCTACAAAGTTTCTGGCGGATTGCACGGCGTGGGCGTGTCGTGCGTAAACGCGCTGAGTGAAGATTTGGAACTGGAGATCTGGCGCGACGGTGGGACCTGGCAGCAGACCTATTCCAAAGGCGAACCCACCAGCAAGATGAAGAAAACCGGTGTCGCCAAGGTGAAGACGGGAACGAAGGTTCACTTCCTGCCCGATCGCTCTATCTTCACCGCCACCGAGTACAACTACGACACACTGGCGCAGCGGTTGCGCGAGTTGGCATTCCTGAACAAGGGGCTGCTGATCACGCTGACCGACGAGCGGGTGACCGATCCCAAAACCAACGAAGCCAAGCAAACCGAATTCAAGTACAACGGCGGCATCGCGGAATTCATCAAGCATCTCAACCGCGGCAAGCAACTGCTGCACGACAAGCCCATCTACATGGAGGATGACCGCAACGGCGTTCACATGGAAATCGGCCTGCAGTACAACGACGCCTACTCGGAATCGATTTTCAGTTTCGCCAACAACATCAATACCATCGACGGCGGCAGCCATCTTTCCGGATTCCGCACCGCCCTGACCCGCACCATCAACTATGCCGGGCAGCAGATGGGCCTGTTCAAAGACGTGAAAGAAAATCTGACGGGCGACGACGTGCGCGAAGGCCTGGTCGCCGTCATCAGCGTGAAGCTGCCGCAGCCACAGTTTGAAGGCCAGACCAAAGGCAAGCTGAATTCCGACATCGCCGGCACGGTCACTCAGTTTGTGAACGAGAAGCTGGGCGCGTTCTTCGAGCAGAACTCGACGATAGCGAAAAAAATCATTAACAAAGCGATTGAAGCCTCGCGCGCCCGCGAAGCTGCCCGTAAGGCTCGCGATCTGACGCGCCGCAAGGGAGCGCTCGATTCCGGCGGCTTGCCGGGCAAACTGGCCGACTGCTCCGAGCGCGATCCCGGCCGCTGCGAACTGTTTCTGGTCGAAGGCGAGTCCGCAGGCGGAACTGCGAAACAGGGCCGCGACCGCCGGTTTCAGGCGATTTTGCCGCTCAAAGGAAAAATTCTCAACGTTGAGAAAGCCCGCTACGACAAGATGCTCGCGCACGAAGAAATTCGTGCCTTGATCACGGCCCTCGGCACCGGCATCGGCAATGACGATTTTGATCCGACCAAAGTCCGCTACGGCAGGATTATCCTGATGACCGACGCCGACGTGGACGGTAGTCACATTCGCACGCTGCTGCTCACGTTTTTCTTCCGGCACATGCAGGAACTGATCAAGCGCGGCAACGTCTATATCGCGCAGCCGCCGCTGTTTTCGCTGAAAAAGGGAAAGTCGCAGCAGTACATCAAAGACGAGCGCGAGTTCGTGAAAGTCATGGTGAAACGCGCTGCCGACGGACTGACCATCCGCTACGGCGACGGCGCGGCCAAGCTCGAAGGCCGCGACCTGTCTCGCTTCATGACCGTGCTCGACGAATACCTGGGATTCTTCGAGAAGGTAGATAAGCGCGTGCGCAACGAGCGCGTGACCGAGCTGATCCCGAAATTCGATCTCGCCAAGCGCGCCGACTTTGAAGGCCAGAAGACGGAACCGCCAAGGAAAATCGAGCGTCTGGAAAAAGAGCTGAAAAAGCTGCAGAAAGACGAAGGCTTCAAGACGATCGAATCAAAATTTGACGAAGAGCATAATTTGTGGGAAGTGAATTTCGTCAACAAGCATGGCGCAGAACACATCATCAATTGGGAACTCGCATCCAGCGCGGAATGCCGCCAGCTTATCTCCAAGTTCAAGCAGATTGAGCCCTATATGGAACCGCCGTTCGTGGTGGAAGCGGTAGCCAAGGCGGCGGCAAGTTCGAACGGGGATGGTGCAGAGGGCGACGCGGAATCAGGCGAGGAAAAAGGCGACAAGAAATCCGCCAAGCCGGCCAAGCGCGCCAAAGAAGTTGAAGTGGTCGAGAAGACTAACGTCCGAGACCTGCGCGATTACGTCATCAACGAAGGCCGCAAGGACTTCACCATTCAGCGCTACAAAGGTCTCGGCGAAATGACCGCGCCGCAGCTCTGGGAAACCACGATGGACCCCGAGCGCCGCACCCTGCTCTCGGTCCGGCTCGAGGACATCGCGGAATGCGAAACCATCTTCACCACGCTCATGGGCGAAGATGTTGAAGCGCGCCGCAAGTTCATCGAAGAAAACGCGCTGGACGTAAAGAATTTGGATATTTAAGCTTCAACGCGATTGGATTCGCATCGCCCATGCGAGAGCACGACGAAGAGATTCTCAAACAACTGGCTCGCAGATACATCTGGTGGAAGTCTCCGGAAAGAGCTCTTCGCTCCCCGCAACGTATCATCGCTCAGGTCATGAACCTGGGAGATTACGAAGATGTACAGCTGCTCGCCAACCAGCTCGGCGATGAAGCCTTACGCAAAGCCCTGAAAAACGCCGAGGCCGGGCAATTCAACGGGCGCTCCTGGGCGTATTGGCATTACCGTCTGGGACTCTCGGAGCTGCGTGACGTGCCACCAATGCCGGTCAGGGTCCTGCCTTGATCCCCAAGTTTGCTCCCCATTTCGAGGTTTTGCCTCCGGGCCAGAGAGAGCTATGGCCGAAACTGGCATCGGCCGCGGACTTGGGCTGTGTCCTCTATGGGGGGACGGCAATCGCGCTGCAATTGGGGCATCGCTCGTCTGTGGATTTTGATTTCTTTTCGGATCGCGAACTTAGTCGCGAGCACATCATGTCAGCGCTGGCATTTCTCAAGGACTCCCGGCTTCTCCAGGATCAGACCAACACCTTGACGTTCCTTGCATCCTCCGCAGCGCAGGAGCCGGTGAGAGTTTCTTTTTTCGGCGGCATCAATCATGGACGGGTCGGCTCTCCTCGATTGACGGATGATGAGGTCATCCAGGTTGCTTCCCTCGATGACCTCATGGCTACCAAGGTGAAGACGGTAATGCAACGGATCGAAGCGAAGGACTATCAAGACATCGCTGCCATGCTGACAGCGGGCATGAGCCTCGCAAAGGCGATGGGCTCTGCGGTCCGAATGTATGGAGCGGCGAACTTTCAGCCGAGCGAGAGCATAAAAGCCTTGGTTTACTTCGAAGGAGGCGACCTGCAGGACTTGGCGGATGAAGACAAACGCATTCTGGTCCAAGCTGTACGCGGAGTCCGCGACCTGCCACAGGTTGAGATTTTGTCTAAGGTTTTGGCGCTTGCAGAATGAGAGAACTGTCCCATTGCCGTGTCCTACAGCGTCGGGTTTACGGCGGGCAGATCTTCTTGGTTAACGGCAAGTCCGGCTGAACCTCCGTTTTCCGGCTTCTCGCCGCGAAACACGCGCGCGATTCCGCGCACGATGCGGCGCATAGGCAATTCTCCTTCGTCGTCGGCAAGAAATATCTCGCCGATCCGGCTGCTGCGGTAGTACCAGCGCTTTAACAGGGCGATGTGCTCCATCGTCTCCATTGCGGATTTCGCTTTTAACGCCGGAAATGATTGCAGCAGTTCCTGCACTCGCGCCTCCATAGATTGCGATTTGGCGTGCTCTGCCGCCTGAATGCTGAAGGCGAGCGGCCCCTGCATGTGGCCGGACTCGAACCGAAAGAAGGCGACTGTGCCCGCGATGTGGCTGGGCTGAATCATCAGCGCGGAAAGGCGGTCGAAGAGCTGCACGATTTCCGGCAGCTGACTCAATACTGGTTTCAGCTTCTCTACGTGCGCGTGGATCGCGGCTGCATCCTCAAACGCCAGATTCGCGGACGCGGCTTCGCGCTCCTCGGAAAACTGTCGCAGCAGAGAATTTCCGCCGGAATCGAAGTACGCCTGCACGCGGCCCACTTCCGAGACATACTCCTGATCCGTACAGCCCTTGAAGCAGGGCGCAAGGCACATCTTCATTTCGGAATAAATGCACCCGGGAAACTTCGGGTCGGGATGCAGATCGTCCACGCAGCGCCGCATCTTGAAAAAATCGAGCGAGTCGTTCATGAACTTCTCGGCGGCGACGCGCGAAACGAAAGGACCGTAGTACTGGGAACGCCCGTTCAGCTTCCCAAGCCGCGTCGTAATCGACATCCGCGGATATTCGTTTTCCAGATGAAACTTGACGAACGGCGCGAAGCGAAAGCGCAGGCGGTTCTGGTAAGTCTTGGGGAAGGCTTGACGCAGCGTGCAATAGAGCAAAAATCCGGATTCGAAATCCGACCCCGTGGGCGAATACTCAATGACGCGCACACGATCGCGAAGATTGAGCTTTTTCGTGCGCTCGGTGACCTGGCCCAAAAGTCGCTGCAGACGCCGCCGCAGATTGGCGGTCTTGCTGACGTAGGGTTCGGCATGGGCATCCTCTCCGCGTAAGAGGAAAACCGCAGGCGCAGCCGGAACCGCGTAGAAGACTTCGGCGTCGCGTTCGGGTGTGAATTCCAGCCGCTCTTTGAGCACCATCCAATTCTAGTGGGAGACGGTCCAGGGAAACACGCCCAATCCATCTTGCCATTGAGCAGAATACGTAACCCGCGAGTTACGCGTAATGCGTAACGCATTGGTTACGTATAGATAATTAGAAAGTGACCGCGGGCTTGAGGATGTTACCGGAAGCTGGCACTGCGATACTTCTGACGAAAGTCGGCGCCCTCGATCGTGATGATGCGGCACATCTCGTGCAGCCGCGAGCGCATGCGTTCTCCGATGCGATCGCCAAGGGTTTCTCCGCGCGTAGCGGCTTTGACGGGCGAAAGCATACCCGCAGCTCCGGCGGCCGGCTGGTCATCGAAGTTCGTAGTAATGATCGTGGTTCGGTTATCGTTATAGCGCGTATTCAGGATCAGGCTCACCGTATCCCACACCCAATCCGTGGGTTTGATAGCGCCCAGTTCGTCGAGCACCAGCACGTCGGTCTCAAACACCGGCCGGAGCACATCGAGCTCCGTGGCCTGCACGGTTGAATTGTAGGAATTCTGGATTTCCTTCAGCAGTTCCCGATAATCGTAAAACAAGCAGGAAATTCCGCGGTTGACGATCAGCTCCTTCATGACCCCAACCGCCAGATGGGTCTTGCCCGTGCCGATTTTTCCGATGATCAGGAGGCCCTTATCGCCCCGAGGGTCGCACTTCTGCGCAAATTGCGCGGCGATGAAGTGCGCGTCCGCCAGCGAAGAATGGGCACCGGGAAAATCGGTATCGTAGTTCGCCAGTTCGCAATGCTCGTAACGCCGCGGAATCCGCGCCCCAGTCAGCAACGATTGCTGTCTGGCACGAACCTGGCAATCGCAGCGTGTGACGCGGCGGTCGCCGCTGCCAGAGTTATCGGTTGCCGTCTTCCACCCTGTACCGTTGCACAGAGCACAAACTTCCGCGGGACCCTGGATCGCCGAAGACAATTGCATCACTCCAAAAAGAATCTCTGTTTTGACTTTGCACCCGAAGTGCGGTTTTCCGCAAGCGGGAATCTTCGGTTGCCTGTGTACATCCTGTGAACGGGACCAGCGGGCTGTGGAGAGACGAGGAAAATGCGCTTCGATCGCCCTGAACACTGGCTCAAACCGCGCTCTTGGCGGATTGGGGGTGTGAAACAGGCTTCCGGCGCGGATTTTCACAGTTGACATTCTCCGTAGAGAGCGCACAATACAGCGGTCAGGTTTTCCGACTCAGCCCGAGCCACTTCATCCCTCCCGGTACAGGCTGGGCAACCAAGAGACCTGCTAGGAGAAACTATGAACAAAGCCGATCTGGTGGATAAGATCGCAGGCGCCTGCGAAGTCAGCAAGGCGCAGGCCACCACCGCCATCGATACCGCCGTCGACAGCATCACCTCCGCTCTCCGCAAAGGAGACCGCGTAGCGTTGATAGGCTTCGGAACCTTTTCGGTTTCGCAGAGAAAGGCCCGTAACGGCCGCAACCCGCAAACTGGCGCGACCATCAAAATCGCCGCCCGCAAAGTCGCGAAATTTACCCCTGGGGCCGAACTCAAAAAGGCAGTCAATAAGAAATAGAGGAGGGCAGTTTCGAATCATCGCGGCAGGGCAGCCCTGCCGTTTTTTATTGCGCGCAAAACCCCACGACCACTGCTCAAGGGAAACGCGCTTACACCTTGGCGTACTTCAACCACTTCAGGATTTCCGGTATGGTGGCGCGTTTCCCATAAATCAGCACGCCGATGCGGTAGATGCGCGCACATAGCACCACCAGGCCCCAGATAGTGCCCACGAGCAGCAGCAGCGACAATGCGATCTGCCAAAGCGGCGGCGTTTGCACCACGATGCGCGCGTACATCACGATGGGCGAAAAGAAAGGAATCAACGACATCCAGAAAACGACGGGAGAATCGGGCGTCCGGATGGCCGGCATCAGCATGAACACCGACATCACCAACGGAATTATGACGATAAACTGAATCTGCTGGCCCTCCTGCTCAGTCGTGGTGATCGCGCCAATAGCGGCGTACATCGTGCTGTAGAGCAGATAGCCGAGCAGAAAGTAAACGGCAAAGGCGACGATGACTCCCGGCGAGATCTGCAAGTCGCTGAAATTGGGTTGCGCTGCCAGCGCCGGCAGGGCGACAGTGCCGGCCATAATGGCCCACACCAGAATTTGCGTCAGCCCTACGGCACCGACTCCGAGCAGTTTTCCCGCCATCAGTTCGGTCGAACTGGCTGAGCTGAGCAGAACCTCCATGATGCGCGAGTTTTTCTCCTCCAGCACTGAGCGCATTACCGAAATCCCATAAAACAGCACGGCCATATAAATCAGCATGACCATGACAACGATTTCCAACAGGCGCCCCGTGCCGCTTCCTTTCGCTTCCTTCCCGCCTTCAATGCGGACGGAATCCAGTTGGACGGGCTTGAGCACCTGTTCGGCTTGCGCAGCACTTATGCCATTGCCGGCAAGATCTCTCTGCTCAGCGACGCGACTCACCGCCTCGCTAAGGCGCGCTTTTTCCGCAAAGTCGGCAAGCCCACGGCTGGTCCAAACCACTTTGCGCTGCGCGATCGCATCGTCCGTGGCCCACAAAAAGCCGTCGATCGCCCGAGTGCCCACCTTGTCCCGGAGCGCGGCTTTCTCCGCATCGGTGGCATTGCCATCGACGTCAATGATGTATCTGTCTCCTGCTTTCTTTGCGGCGTTGCCGCCTTCCTCATCCTCATCGAACGCAGTCGCGGCCTGAAGCTGTTGCCGGACCATCTCTCCAACCTGTGGCGAAGAAGTCACGACAACTACATGCGTCGGCTTCTCGCCCATGGTAGCCATCTTCGCGGGGAGCCCCATCAACACCGTCATGATGGCGGGAAGCAACAGGGTAAGCACCAGAAACGAGCGTGTGCGCACCCGCTGCAGATATTCGCGCTTGAGAATCAGCCAGATATTACGCATTCGATTTGCCCACTACCTCGATAAAGATCTCTTCCAGGGAAGGCTCCATCACTTCAAATCGGCTTAGCTTCGCGGTGGACGAAGCCAGCCGCAACAGTTCCTGCGCGTCCGCGCCGGGCGCCAGGCGCACTTCTACATAATTGCCATAATCGTTGAAAGACTGCACCAGCGTGCTCTCTTGCAAGAAACGGGAATCGCCTTCGTAGCGGATCTGCACGTTAACTCTTCCGTATCGTGCCTTGATCTGACTCAACTCTCCTTCGAGCACGGCCCGTCCGTGATTGACCAGGCAAATCGATTGGCACAGCCGTTCTGCCTGATCCATGCGGTGGGTGGAGAACAGAATCGTCTTGCCTTGCTTGGCCAGCTCCAACATGACGTCTTTCAATCCGACCGCGTTCGCCGGATCCAGACCGGTGAAGGGTTCGTCCATGACGATCAGCCGCGGATCGTGCAGAATCGCGCCGATAAACTGGACTTTCTGCTGCATGCCCTTCGAGAGCTCTTCCACTTTCTTCTCGGTCCACGCGGTTAACTCGAATCGCTCGCACCAGCGCCGGGCGCGGATCGTCGCCTCGGTGCTGGTCAATCCCTTCAGTTGCGCCAGAAAGACGAGATGTTCCAGCACTTTCATCTTCTTGTACAGGCCGCGTTCTTCGGGCAAGTAACCGAACTGGTCCATGTGAGCGCGGCTGAGGGGTTCTCCGAAGACCGTAATTTTGCCGGCATCGGGCACGATGATGCTCATGATCATGCGGATCGTGCTGGTCTTACCCGCGCCGTTGGGCCCGAGCAGTCCGTAGATTCCCGGCGAAATGCGCAGGGAGAGATCGTTCACCGCGACAAACTCGTCATAGCATTTGCGGACGCCGCTGAGTTCTACGATATCCGCGCCATTGGATTTGCGATCTGCGGAAGGAGCGACTACGACCGATGCTTGCATAGAAGTCATAACCCATCAGAGTAAAGCATTTTGGGTCCAGTTGTCTTTCGCCGTCAAGCGATGCAATCGGGATTCGTGCTGCAGCTCACTTGTTGGCTCACTTCTTAATCCCCGCCGGGAATTGGATGGTTCGAGTGATCCCTTCGCCTTCTTTCACGTAAATCAGCTGATTCGGTTTCACCTCTTTCAGGGTATCGATTTGTCCGCTCGGCCAGCGAATCTCGATCTCATCGACTTTCTCCGCTTTTCCCAATCCGAAGTGCACCCGCAGATCGTTCTGCGAAAGATAGCCGCCACCGCTGCGGACTTCGTCGATCTGCCGGTGTGGTTTCGTTTCTCCGGGCAGATGGGTGACGCAGGCAATTCGGGCGCCAATCCCGCTGCGGTTCGACTTGGTTCCGATGGTGCGAATCTTGATCCAGTTGTGGTTGAGCCTGGAGTCGCAGCGCAGCAGCTGAGGATAGTCATTGACCGTATTAACAAGGACGTCAATATCGCCATCGTTATCGAAGTCGCCGAACGCGGCGCCGCGCGATGGGCTTGGCTCGGAAATGCCCGGTCCTGCCTGAAACGAAACATCGGCGAAATGGCCGTTGTGCAGATTCTGATAGAGCAGCTTGCGCTGCGCGTAGCCCGCTTCGGTCTTCAACTGCTCGACTTCAGGATAGACGTGGCCGTTGCAGAGCAGGATATCGGGCCAGCCGTCGTTATCCATATCGAAGAATCCGCAGCCCCATCCCAGAAATTGAGTGTGCGCACCCAAACCGGCGGTGTACGTCGCGTCTTCAAAATTCGCTCCACCCTGGTTGTGATACAGCGACGGTGTATCGCCGGCGAAGTTCGTCTTCACGATGTCGAGATTGCCGTCCATGTCATAGTCGGCCGCGGACACACCCATGCCCGCTTGCGGCTTTCCATCCGGACTCAACGCGCAGCCCGCTTCGATGGCAATGTCCTGAAACTTTCCGTTCTTCTTGTTCTGATAGAGCACGCTCGCGGTCGAGTCGTCGGCCACGTAGATGTCAGGCCAGGCATCGTTGTCAAAATCTGCGGTCAGCACGCCCAATCCGTAGGTACCGTTGGCGCTCAAGATTCCCGCCGCTTCTGACACGTCAGTAAACGTACCATCGCCGTTGTTGTGATACAGGATGTTCTTTCCGCCCTGCAGCCCCGGCGGACCGCACGCCACCATCACACTTTTGTAGAGACACGGTCCAGATTCAGGCGTGGGCGCTGTCGCCAGGTCCATATCGATGTAGTTGGCGACGAACAAATCCAGGCGTCCGTCGCGATCGTAATCGACGAAAGCGCAGCCGGTATTCCATCGCTTGCCGTTGCCCGCTACGCCTGCCTTCTGGCTGACGTCAGTGAACGTGCCATCGCCGTTGTTGTGATAAAGAACATTCTTTCCGAAGTACGTGACGAAAAGATCGTCCCAGCCGTCATTGTCATAATCTCCGACACAACATCCTTGCCCCCAGCCTGCGTGCGCCACCCCCGCTCTCACCGTCACGTCGGTGAATGTGCCGTCGCGATTGTTCTTGAACAGGTGAGAAGTCGGCTCGCTACCGGCGGGAAAACCTTCCAGACGGGCGCCGTTAACCAAAAAGATATCAAGCCATCCGTCATTATCGTAGTCGTAAAACGCCGCCCCGCAGCCCGTGGTCTCGAGCAGATATTTATTCTTGCGCTCGCCGCCGAAAATCGTCCTGGCGTTGAGCCCGGATTCGCGCGCGACATTAACAAAGCTGATGCCAAGATCCGCAGATTTGTCTTCCGCACTAGATCTGTCAGCAGCAGGTTTCTGTTGCGGTTGCGGCTTCGCGCGCAGCCATGCGGGGCTCGCCAGTTCGAGCACGCTCTCCAGCGAGAGCACGAGCGCGGAGCGGCTTAAGGACTTTAGGAAGACGCGACGTGAAGGGAACAAGAGATCGCCCTGAACTCTTATATTCAAGAGAGCTGCGACTTGGCAAGGACCGGATTCGCCGCAATTGAAGAAGGCCAGGCCGCGACACTTGATCCTTGTGGCGCTTTGAGGTCAACTAGTCAGACAGAAGAAACGGTGTCCGATGCACGAACTATCAATTGCGATGAGCATTGTGGAAGCGGCCACTGAGGAAGCACAGAACCGGCGAGTGAAGGTGAGCGCTGTACATCTCAGGCTGGGCTCGCTTTCCGGCGTGGTGAAAGACGCGCTGCTGTTCTCTTATGAGGTTGCGTGCCAGGATACTCCGCTTGCCGGCTCGAAGCTGCTGATCGAAGATATTCCTGTCGTCGTGTTTTGTCCTCAATGTCAAGACACGCGGACGCTCACTTCGGTGCAGTCGTTCACCTGTCCGGAGTGCGGCACGCCGACCATGGATGTTCGCCAGGGCAAGGAATTGGAAGTCTTCGCGCTCGAGGTCGAGGAGGATGTGGTCGAGGAACACGAGGGCGAGGAAGAGAAGAAGAGAGACGTGCCGTCAGGAGTCCCGAAATGAGTGAGCCGCGTCTTGTGGAAGTGCGCCGCAATGTGCTGAAGCAGAACGATGTGATCGCACGCGCTCTGCGCGAGCAATTTCGGGCTGCCGGGGTTTTCGTCGTTAGCCTTGTTTCCAGCCCCGGCTCCGGTAAGACGACTTTCCTGGAGAAGACGCTGACTCAACTCCAGCCGCGGTATCGCGTGGCCGCGCTGGTTGGCGACCTTGCTACAGAAAACGATGCCCTGCGCCTGGCGCGGAGCAAGGCTCCGGTAAAACAGATTACGACCGGCACGCTCTGCCATCTTGAGGCTGCAATGGTGCAGGGTGCCCTCGCCGACTGGAATTTGCACGAGCTCGATTTCCTGTTTATCGAAAACGTGGGGAATCTTGTCTGCCCGTCTTCCTATGATCTCGGCGAGAATTTGCGTCTGGTGCTCATGTCGGTGACCGAAGGCGAGGACAAACCGCTGAAATATCCCACCATCTTCAACAGCGCCGACGTTGCGGTCATCAGCAAGAATGAACTTGCCGAGGCCGTGGAATTCGATTGGGACGCTGCGCGCAAGAGTATCGAATCGGTGCGGCCGGGAATGCGCGTCTTTCGTTTGTCCGCGAAAACCGGCGAAGGCATGGCCGACTATCTCGACTTCCTGACTCAGCAACTCAGCGAACATCGCGCCTTGGTGAGCACATAAACGTGCGCACATAACCTTCAGCCTCGCGGCACCTGTACTAAAGCCAGCAGCGTTCGCGCCACATACGTCAACAGCAGCGCCGCCACACCTGCCATCACCCAGGGACGACAGCTTGTCTCCAGCAAATCGGCCAGCACACCGGAAACGAAGAGGAACAAGAATGGAATGGCGGCCACCAGAAACCCCGCCCCGGCAACATGCGGATGTGCCATCGCCAGCACAATGAAGAGCACGGACACCAGCAGCGGCGCGGTATTGCCGAAATAGCGCGTGCGCGGCCAAGCCGCATAGGTCGCAATCGCCACGGGAATGAGCAGCGCCAGCGCCGGGCACGCTCGTCCGATCTCGATCGCAACGTGCCGATAGAGTGCAGGAACGGAGAACCCACGCCAGGTTGCGCCCCAGAAAGCCGCATGGCGCATGCTTTCCGCGAATGGCCGCCAGTGAAAAAAGTAAACCCCAAGCAGGAGCAATGTTCCTACGAAACATGCCGCCATCCAGATGACGAGTCCCGCACGCTGACGCACCGGCGCCACGTATAACAGAAATCCGAGCGCAAGCGGAATAAGAACACTCATCGAGAATTGTGCGCCCACGGCAATCGCCAACGAAATCCCGAGCAGCACGATCCTCCGCCAGTTCCACAGAACGACTTCGCGAGGAGCATACAGAGTGTGCGCGACCGCAATCGCCGTGAAGATCGACCCGAAAGCGCCCCAGGCTGCAACAATCTCCGGTTCGGTGTGCCATACGGCGCTAGCCTGAATCAGCGACGGAGAAAACGCATACAACGTCAGCGCAATCAATCCTCCTGTATTTCCGCAAAGCCGCCGCGCCACGTACCAAAGCGATGCGCCCAGAAACAGTCCGCAGGCCAGAAACGGAAGCCGCGGAAGCCACTGCCAGTATTTCGCCGAGGCGGCATCGAAATCGCGCGGCCACGCCAGCAATGGCGCAGATGAAACCAAATCGAGCAGCGGCGAGTGTTCCGTATCGAATCCGCCCTCATCACCCTGGAACGGATCTGCCATCGAATTCGGCGCCGGCTCCAGCATCGGAGCATCCGCCACGCCTTTGCCGTGCCACTGCTTCCACCCCTCACCGATGCGAAGAGCCTCCAGCGCGCTGGGCTGTTGCGTCGCGCTCAGCTCTGCATAAACCAGCCATGTTGCCTGCGCCAGGAACGCCAGCAGCAGACTTGCAGCCAGAACCTGCGAACGTCCGAAGCGCTCGCGCGTGAAATAAGGGCCCATAAGGTCGAGACGAAGTGTTTTACCATGTTTGGAGGATTTCGTCTGGAGGAATTTGGCCGGCAGGAATTTGCTCTGAGAAAAAGTGCAGCCCGCTATGAGCGATCTCCACCTCGACGCGCCTTCCAGCAGTTCGCCGGCTACGCCCCCGGCTCCGCAATTTGCCGCCGCGAGCCAGCCCTCGTACGCTCGCACATTATTTCTGGGCCCCGACGGCCTGCGTCCGGGCTGGGGACTCGCTTTCTATGCCGTCACCTTTTTCGCCTTGCAGCATGTCGCATCCGACCTGGCATGGTCCCGCAATCTAGGCGCTAGCGGTTTATGGTCCGCGCTGATCGAGGAGTTCGGAGATCTGGTCGCGGCAACGATACCGGCCCTGATTCTGGCGCAGGTGGAAAGCCGACCCTGGGGCGCCTATGGACTGCCGGGCGCCAAGGCTTTCGGCAAACTATTCTGGCTTGGAACACTCTGGGGGTTCGCCGCGATCAGCGCTTTGATGTGCACCCTTTATGGACTGCACAGCTTCACCCTTGGACACGTCGTGCTGCATGGGGCGCGGCTCGCGCGATTTGCACTGTTTTGGGCAGCGATGTTTCTGGTGGTCGGACTGTTCGAGGAGTTCTTGCTGCGCGGCTACTCGCAATTCACGCTCTCCCGCGGAATCGGCTTCTGGCCTTCTGCTGTGGCACTCTCCTGCGCCTTCGGGCTCGCTCATTTGCGCAACGGTGGCGAACATTGGACCGGCCTGCTGGCTGCGGCTTGCATCGGATTTTTCTTCTGCCTGACCCTGCGCCGCACCGGCAGTCTGTGGTTTGCCGTCGGATTTCACGCCGCGTGGGATTGGGGCGAAACCTACTTTTATTCTGTTCCTGATAGCGGCATGGTTTCCCCCGGCCACCTGCTGAGTTCCTCGCTACGCGGTCCCGATTGGCTCAGCGGAGGCTCGGTCGGCCCGGAGGGCAGCTTTCTATGTTTCGCTGTGATTGCGCTGGTTTGGATCGCATTCGACCGACTGTACCCGAGGAGCGCCCAATTGACGACTTAATCGTGTTCGGTTCTGGGCGTTAGTTGCGCGCCTTACGCAGTGTATTCTCCCTTGCCGCCGCGTCTAGCTCATATACTGATTGCATGCCGACCGACGCAGACCTGCTGACCCCGCTGCGCCGCTACTGGGGATACGGCTCGTTCCGTCCGCTGCAGGAGCGCATCGTAAGAAGCCTGCTCGCCGGGCATGACACCTGCGTCGTCATGCCGACCGGAGGGGGCAAATCGCTTTGCTACCAGCTTCCCGCAGTCATCTCGGAAAAGACTGCGGTCGTGGTCTCTCCCCTGATCGCGTTGATGCAGGATCAGTCGGCGCAACTGGCGCAAATGGGAATTCCGTCGGCGGTGCTGAACAGCACGTTGAGCAGTGAAGATCAAAACTGCGTCATGCGGCAGGCCCGTGAAGGCGCGTACCGGTTGCTCTATCTTTCTCCGGAGCGGCTTGCGCGGGCCGACACGACTGGCTGGTTGCAAAAGGTCCCAATCGCGTTCTTCGCGATCGATGAAGCCCACTGCATCTCCGAGTGGGGGCATGAATTCCGTCCGGAGTATCGCCAGCTCAGCAAACTGCGTGGCACCTTTCCCGACCGCCCCATCGCGGCCTTTACCGCCAGCGCCACACGGCACGTGCGCCACGATATTCTGGCTCAGCTTCAGTTGCGCGATCCCGACAAATACATTGCCAGCTTCCACCGTCCGAACCTGCGCTATCTGGTGCGCGAATGCGAGAGCTGGGATCAGCTCGGTCTTCTGATCGCAGGCCTGCGCCACTACGGTGAAGGCAACGTGATTGTCTATTCGCCCACCATCAACCGCGTGGAAGAAACCGTCGACTATTTGGGCGACCAGGGAATCGCAGCAGTCGGCTACCACGCCAAGATGCAAAACGAAGACCGGCGCCGCAATCAGGAGCGGTGGATGTCGGACGAAGTGCGGGTGCTGGTTGGGACGATTGCTTTCGGATTGGGGATCAACAAGGCAACCGTGCGCGCGGTGATTCACCTTGCGCTGCCCAAGTCGATCGAACAGTATTACCAGGAAGCCGGACGCGCGGGCCGCGATGGCAACTCCGCCGACTGCGTGCTGCTATGGCAGAAGAAAGATGCCGGCTTGCTGGGCTATTTCGCCAACCAGATTCTGGATTCAGCGGAGCGCGAACGGGCCTGGCAGCGGTATCACATCATTCGCGAGTTCGTGGAATCGGGGAAATGCCGGCATCGGCAGATTTGCCAGCATTTCGGCGAGACTCCAAAGTGGACGACGTGCGGGGCCTGCGACGCCTGCAGCCAGGTGCCGGCATGGCTGACGCCAACAGTGGCAGCCGAACCGAAAAAGCGGCGCAAGCTCGGGATCAACGTGCCGCAGATGGCGCCCGCTGTTCAGGCTAATGCGCCTGCGCTTCCGCCTGCCGACGGCGAAGAAGCTGAGCTGCGCGAATACTTGCGCGAGTGGCGTCGCGCCGAATCGCGAGCCCAGGGTATGGCCGCGTTTGTGGTGATGCATGATTCTACCCTTGACGAAGTTTGCCGCAGTAAACCCAAATCCGTAGCGGAACTGCTGCAAATCACCGGCATCGGGGAACGCAAAGCAGAAATGTACGGACAGAAACTGCTGGATGCGCTCGCGCGTTTCCGTGAGGGCGCACGCGCCGCGGCTCTATCGGATAAGAAGGCTGCTCCGGCACTTGAAACCTTACGGCTCTTGCAGGCCGGCAAGAGTTTCGCAGAGATCGCGGAGATTCGCGGCCGCCAGATGTCAACCGTTATTGGTGCTGTAGCCTCGTTGGTGGAAGCTGGGTTGGTTGAGTTTTCTCCCGACTGGATCGACCGCAATCGATATGCGGTGATCGAGGCCGCCTGCGCCAAGCTGGGACTGGATTGGCTCAAGCCTTTGAAAGACGCGCTGCCGCCGGAAATCACCTACGACGAGATCCGTCTGGTGGTGGCCAAACTGCGAAAACAGCAGGCGAGAGAGACGACGGTCCCGGCATCGGCCTGAGTTAACGCGAATCGCGAAGCCCGGGACGAATGCGTCCGCTCCTACACTCCTTGCAGCAGTTGCCGCGCTGCCTCTCGCCCCGAGCGCACGCAATCTGGAACTCCAATACCACGATAAGCATTTCCCGCGAGCGCGAGTCCGGGTAGTTTTTGCCGCAGCAACTCCATGCGCTCCAAGCGCTCCAGATGTCCCACGCCGTACTGCGCCATGGCGGACTTCCATCTGTAGACGCGCGCGAACAGCGGCGCGTTCCGCAGACCAAGAACCTGCGGACCAAGAATCTGCGACAGTTCATTGCGCACGATTTCCACGATCTGATCGTCAGAAAGCGCCCAAACGTTTTCCGCGTTCGATCCGGCAAAATTGCACCGCAGCAATGCGCGATCTTCCGGTGCGCGATGGGGGAATTTATTGTGCACGAATGTTGCGGCCAGCAGGCGCTTGCCTTCGCTGCGCGACACCAGAAATCCAAATCCTGGCGGAAGCGACTTGCGCACCTCCCGTCCATACGCAAGCCCTACCGTAATCGAAGAACTGTACTGAATCGCCCCAAGTTCCGCAGAAAGCTCGGGACTGGCGAGCCGTAGTACTTGAGCCGCGGCGGGCGCCGGCAGAGCAACGATTACCGCGTCGAATCGATCGGATTGCATTCCCGCCGAAACCGTCCAGCCTCCGGCCTCAAATTGAATCGCGTTGACCGGTGCGTTGGCAATCAGAGCCGACGGCGTTAGCCGCGATAAGACAGTCTCCGCCAGATGCTGCATGCCGTTTCGCAACGACGTAAACAGCGGTGGTGGGGTCCGCGATCCGCTTCGCATTTTCTTACGTGCGCCGAGCATGGCCCGCCCCAGGCTGCCGTGCGTGCGTTCCATCTCGGCAAATCGCGCCAGCACCGCGCGTACGCTCAAGTGCGCAGATTCTCCCCCATAGACTCCTGAGAGCAGCGGATCCGCCAGCCGCTGCACCATCTCGCTGCCATAATGACGCTCGACAAACTCCGCCACCGATTCATCCCGATCAGCCGCATGCGGCGGATGGAACAGTTCCCCCACCATGCGCAATTTGGTCTTCCACGAAAAGAGCGGCGACAGCCCGGTTGGCAGAATTTTCGTCGGCACCAGGAACATGAGGCCGTCGGGCATTTCGATCAGACGTCCGCGCGTCAGAATGTAAGTCTTGCGGTCAGCATCATTCGAACCGATCAGTTGATCGCCAATGCCGAGAACGCGACACAAATCAGCAGCCCAGGGTTTTTCGCTGACAAAGGAATCGGGGCCGGCTTCCACCACGCATCCGTCAATGTGCTCGGTGCGAAGCACACCGCCGAACCGCGGGGTGGCTTCGTAAAGAACGTATTCGACTTCCGCTCCCGCCCGTCGCCGTTCTTCGAGTTCGAATGCTGCGGGAAGACCCGACGTGCCTCCGCCGATGATGGCGATGCGAATCATGGATGCTGGCTTCCACTCTTCTGGTTATGCTTGGTGCGCGACGCGGGCTCAAAGCCCGAGACGGGATACTCGCGCACGAATCTCGCCAGGTCCTTCACGTTTTCCACCGGCGTTTCCTGCAGGATGCCGTGCCCAAGGTTGAAGATGTGGCCCGGACGCCCGGCAGCCCGCTGAAGAACATTTTCTGCCCGCGCCTTCAAATCTTTCCAATCGGCGAAGAGCAACACCGGATCAAGATTCCCTTGTACCGCGACTTCATGATCCAGGCGAGCCCAGCCTTCATCCAGCGGAATGCGCCAGTCGAGCCCGATGACGTCCGCGCCGGTCTCTTTCATTGCGGGCAGCAGCGTCGCGCTGTCGGTGCCAAAATAAATAATCGGCACGCCCGTTTCCTGCAGACGCTTCACCATCCCCGTGACATGCGGCAGAACATACCGTCGATAGTCTTCGACGCTGAGACAGCCGACCCAACTATCAAAAATCTGGAGCGCGTCGGCCCCAGCGCGCACCTGCTCGGCCGAATACTCGACCGTCACGCTCACCAGCTTGCGCATCAGCACGTCCCAGTCAGCAGGCGAGTTGTACATCATTTTCTTCGCGTAAACGTAGTTGCGCGACCCGCCGCCCTCGATCATGTAGCTGGCAAGAGTAAACGGCGCGCCGCAGAATCCGATGACCGGAAGGCGATCCGCAAAATGTTTCGCCACCAGCGCCACGGCCTCGGACACGTAACCCAGTTCTGATGCTCGATCCGTGCGAAGAATAGCGATGTCCTCTTTGCTGCGGACCGGCTTTTCGATTACCGGCCCCTCGCCCGCGGAAAAATGGAACGGCAAGCCCATCACTTCCAGCGGCAACAGCAGGTCGGCAAAAATGATGGCCGCATCGACGCCTAGAATCTCGGCGGCTTCAATCGTCACCTGAGCGGCCAGCGCCGGCTTCTTGCAAATCTCGAGCAGCGAATGCTGTTTGCGGATGGCCCGGTATTCAGCCATATAGCGTCCCGCCTGGCGCATGAACCAGACGGGAGTGTGCTCTACGGCTTGCGACCGGCAGGCACGAACAAAGCTGGAGTTTGGGGCAGACATGACCTTTGAGAGTAGCATTTTGTGCGTACCTTGAGCATTCGACGCTTCAAGCCTAAGGATCTGGTAAGCGCCTTCGCCTGTAGAATCAAATCGTGGGATTGAAAGTTTTCGGGATGTTCGCTTTGATGGCGGTTGCGCTCGCCCTGACCCAAGCGTCTCCGCAGAAGCCTAAGTCATCCGCCTCCCCGACGTTTTATAAGGACGTGCTGCCAATCCTGCAGGATCACTGCCAAAGCTGCCATCGGCCGGGCGAAATCGCGCCTATGCCGTTCCTTACCTATGAGCAGACAAGTCCATGGGCCGACGCGATCGCCCACGACGTTGAAATGAAAATGATGCCGCCGTGGTTCGCCGATCCGCGCTATGGGCACTTCGTGAACGACATCTCGCTAACGGAACAACAGATCGCGACGATTACGGACTGGGCTCGAAACGGCTCACCTGCCGGCGATGTTCACGACTCGCGACCACCACGAAAGTGGACAGCGGGCTGGAATATTCCCTCACCGGACCTGATTGTGAAAATGCCGAAGCCGGTCCCGATTCCCGCGGACGGCGAGGTGGAATATACATATGAAATTGTACCTACGCATTTTGCCGAGGACCGTTGGGTGCAAATGTCGGAATTCCGTCCAGGCAGCCCGGCACATGTCCACCATGCGGTCGTCTATATCCGACCTCCTGACTCGCCGTGGCTGCGCCACGCACCCGTCGGCCAGCCGTTCACGGCCTCAACGTTCAGCGATCCCGAGGAGCGCCGCCAGGCGCACGAAACCACCAGCGATCTCCTGCTCGTATACGCTCCCGGCAGTGCGCCGGACCAGTGGCCGGACGGCATGGCGAAGTTCGTTCCTGCCGGCTCCGATCTTGTGTTTCAGATGCACTACACCACCAACGGCACCGCCGATCAGGATCAAACCAGCATCGGCCTGGCCTTCGCGAAGACTCCGCCCCAACAGCGCGTGATCACCCTGCAGCTCAACGACCACGCCCTGTGATTCCCCCGGGCGCGGACGATTTTCGCGTCGAGGTGCAAGGCACTCTTCCCCACGACGCGATCCTGCTCGGCCTGTTTCCGCACATGCATCTGCGTGGGAAGCGCTTTGAGTACGACATTGTCCACGACGACGGGAGCACCGAAATCTTGCTGCGCGTGAATTATCATTTTCACTGGCAGCTCAGCTACAAGCTGGCGCAGCCGCGTCCACTGCCAGCCGGCACCAGGCTGCGCGCCATTGCCTGGTACGACAATTCGAAAAACAATCCTCACAACCCCGATCCCACCAAAATGGTTACCTGGGGAGATCAAACTTCCGACGAGATGATGGTCGGCTTTTTCGATGTCGCCGTTCCCGCTGCCATGGACAAATGGAAATTCTTTGAGCGAAACGTGAAACCGCCCTCGCCTCCCGCACAGCATCGTTAGCACCTTGCGGGCACTGCCTATCCTCGATACCCTTGAGTGGGTTCATACCTCTTGAGCATTTTGTGGGGAAGAGAATTCATGACTGATCGTAAACGCCTCCGCATATTTTTGTTCGCCGCACTCTTCGCCGTTTCCGGCCTGACAATCGGCCGCGCGCAAGCGCCGGCCGCGCCGCACACCGATCAATCGCCGGCTCCTCGAACGGCCGAGCAGCAGTTCAAGAACATCCAGGTGCTCAAGGGAATTCCCGCCGAACAGCTAATCCCGACCATGCAGTTCGTCGCTGCGTCGCTCGGCGTAGAGTGCGGCTATTGCCATGTGCCCGACGCTTTCGAAAAAGACGATAAAAAGCCCAAGCAAACCGCGCGCAAGATGATGGCAATGGAGTTCGCCATCAACAAAGAAAGCTTCGATGGAAAGCGCCAGGTAACCTGCACTTCCTGTCACCGTGGCGCCGCGATTCCGGTTGCCATTCCTGCCGTCATGACCAGCGACGCGCCAATGGCCATGAGCGCGCTGCCGAGCACCGAGCCGGATAAATCCGGCCCCACCCCCGAACAATTAGTCGACAAATATCTGCAGGCCATCGGCGGCGCAGCCGCCATCGACAAAATCACCACCCGAGTCATGAAAGGCACCATCGACTTCGGTCACAACTCGTTCCCCATCGATATTTATTGCAAAGACCCGGAGATGCGCATTTCCTTCACCCACATGCCCGAAGGGGACAACGTGACCGCCTTCAACGGCAGCGAAGGCTGGCTCGGAATGGCCGGCAGCCACTTACGCGAAATGCACGGCAGCGATCTCGACGGAGCTTCCATTGATGCCGACCTGCATCTGCCCACGCATTTCAAGACCATGTTCACCGACATGCGCGTACACCGCATCGAGAAGATTGCAGATCGCGACACTTATGAGGTGATGGGACACCGTGAAAACAAACCGCCCATCCGCTTGTATTTCGATCAGCAATCCGGACTCCTCGTTCGCCTTATCCGCTACGGCGATACCGCTCTGGGACTTCTTCCAACCCAAATCGATTACGCCGATTACCGCGACATCAACGGCGTCAAGATCCCCTTCCGCTGGACTCTGGCCCGCCCCACCGGACGATTCACGATCCAGGTGAACGAGCTTCAGCAGAATGTTCCGGTCGATGATGCGAAGTTCGTCAAGCCGGCGCAAACGGCGGCGCCGCAAGGCCAGGGGAAGTAAGCCCTCCGCGTGTTGCCGGCCCACCATGAATAACAAAACCTGATGCTCGCGATAAATAGTTTCGATTTCCGCCAAGCCGCAGCCAACGGTACATTGAGGCGTCACCACTTGCAGGTGCGCGGGAAAACGGCGCCATTCTTATGACCAAAATCGAAGCCATCATTCAAAACTCCAAGCTGGAAGCGGTGAAATCTGCGCTGCAGGAAGTCGGCGTCGAAGGCATGACGGTGCTCGAAGTTCGCGGCCATGGCCGCCAGAAGGGACACACCGAGGTTTATCGCGGCCGCGAATACAGCGTCGATCTCATTCCCAAAACCAAGCTGGAGATGGTGCTGCCCGACGCTCTGGTGGACAAAGCCGTGAGTGCCATTCTCGCTGCGGCGCGCACCGGCAAGATCGGCGACGGCAAGATTTTTCTCTCGCGCGTGGAGGAAGCCATCCGCATCCGCAACGACGAACGCGGCGAGGGAGCTCTGTAGCCCAACGGCGCTGAGCCTTTCATCATGGCCGCCTCCTCATTCATCGGCGAACTGCGCGGCTCCCTCCAGGAAGAGTCGGCCCACATCCAGAAAGAGTTCGAAGCCACCGGCGATGGCCGTGCGGCTGTGGCGCGCCGCACCCAATTGGTCGAAAGCATCCTCGCCCGCCTCTGGCGCGAAATCGTCTCCCCCGATGACGCCCAGCCTTTGAATTTTGCCATCGTTGCCACGGGAGGTTTCGGTCGCGGCTGGCTGTTTCCTTATTCCGATATCGACCTTCTTTTTCTTTTTGGCGATCGGGATACCGAACAAGCATTCAAGGATCCTGTTCGCAGGTTTTCGCAGGAGCTTTGGGACCTCCGCCTCAGGCTCAGTCCGGCTTCGCGAACGCTGGCCGAATGCGACCGCTACGACGCCAACAACACCGAGTTCACGATTTCTCTGCTCGACTGCCGCTACCTGGCCGGCGATCGCGATCTCTTCTCCCGTTTGCGTGACAAAGTCATCCCCAAAGTTGTCATGCGCGATTCCAAAGCGCTGTTGCACGGGCTCGCCGAGGTCACCCGCGTTCGCCACACGAAGTATGGCATGACTCTTTATCACCTGGAACCTAACCTGAAAGAGGTTCCCGGCGGCCTGCGCGACTGCAACGTCGCCAACTGGCTGGCGCTCATCTCTGCCATGGACAAGCTGCACGACTGGCCCGACGCGAGCCCGCTGCGCGCCCCCGTGCGCAAGCAACTGCAAGCCGCTCTCGAATTTCTGATGTCGGCCCGCTGTTTTCTTCACTTCCGCTACGGTCGTGACGACAACACGCTGAGTTGGGAATCGCAGGACGAAGCTGCGGCCCGCAGAATCGGCGTTCAGATTGGCGATCGCCGCGACTCGGCCGAAGGCGATGCGCTCAGCGCCGCCGACTGGATGCGGATTTATTTCGGACACGCTCGCGCCGTGCAGCGCACCGTCACGCAGTTGTTGGAAGAAATCCCGGAAGCGCGCTCGGCGCTTTATCGGCAGCTGCAGAGCTGGCGTTCGCGCCTTACCACCCCCGATTTTTCCGTCGTCGATGGCCTCATCTTTCTGCAACAACCTTCCGGATTGCAGAACCCGGAAGTCATGCTCCGCCTCTTTCATTTCATGGCGATTCACGGCCTGAAGCTGAGCGCGACCACCGAACACCGCATCGAACAAGCACTCCCCGCTCTCGCCGCCACTCCCCCGCAGGGCGCGGAACTCTGGCTCTATCTGCAGGAAACCTTGCTGCAACCCTACGCCGCCGACGCCTTGCGCGCCATGCACTCCCTGCGCCTGCTCACTCTTTTGTTACCGGAGTTGAAACTCACCGACTCGCTCGTAGTGCGCGACTTCTATCACCGTTTCACCGTCGACGAGCATACCTTTCTCGCGATCGAAAGCCTGCACCGGCTCAAGCAGTCGCAGTCGGAGTGGGACAAGCGCTACGGCGAACTCCTCACCGAACTCGAGGATCCCGAACTGCTCTACCTCGCTCTGCTGCTGCACGACACCGGCAAGGGCATCCCCGGCGGCAATCACGTCGAGGCCAGCCTCGAGGTTGCCAGCCGCGCCATGGATCGCCTCGACGTCGATCCCAAAGAACGCGCCGAGGTTCTGTTCCTCATTGCCAATCATCTGGAGCTTTCAGCCGCGCTGCGACGCGACATTTTCGATCATTTGACCGTCTCGGCCTTCGCCGAAAAGATGGGCACGCCCGAGCGATTGAAAATGCTGACGCTGCTGACTTATGCCGATATCAAAGCGGTGAATCCCGAAGCGCTTACGCCGTGGAAGGCCGAAAACGTCTGGCAGTTGTACATCGCTGCCGAAAATCATCTGAACCGCAGTGCCGACCACCGCGTCCAGGCCAGCGCGAACGACGATAAGCTGGCGCGCCTGCGCTCGCTCGCCCCAGTCACCAGCAGCAAGTTCAAGGAATTTCTGGAAGGCTTTCCGCAGCGCTATCTTCTGGTGCACACCGCCGAAGAGGTCATGCGCCACATGCAGATGGCCGACGCGCTGTCGATTGATCCCGTGCAGGTCGAACTGAAGCGCGGGCGGCATTGGTACGAGCTGACGCTGGTGACGAAGGATCGTCCATTCCTGTTCGCTACGCTCACCGGCGCGCTGGCCGCCTGGGGTATGAACATCGTCAAGGCTAACGCATTTTCAAACCAGGCAGGAACCGTCGTCGATACCATGCACTTTACCGACCGCTTCCGCACGCTCGAACTGAATCTTTCCGAGTGGGCGCGTTTCAAGAACAGCGTAGTCGGCGTGCTGCTCGGCGAAGCCGATCTCGACAAGATGTTGCGCGACCGCCAGCGCTCGGAGAAGGGCGCGATCGCCAAAGTGAAAGTGGAAACGAAGATCGAGTTCGACGATGCGTCCTCGCCCGCGACCACGATCGTGCAGGTGATCGCCCAGGATCGCCCGCGCCTTCTGCACCGCATCGCGTCCTGTCTGTCAGATCAGGCCTGCAACATCGAAATCGCCCTGATCGACACCGAAGGCCAAATGGCAATCGACACGTTCTATCTGACGTCAGCGGGAAAAAAGCTCACGGCGGAACATTGCCGCGAGGTCAAGACCGCGCTGTCGGGAGAGTTGCGCGGCGAGTAGAGATTGCGCGATCGGCCTATCTCCCGCTTGTCATCCTGAGGACCGCGTTCTTTGCGGGCCGAAGGACCTACGTAGTTGGCCGGCGAATGCATAGATCCTTCGGCGGGCAAAAAGCGCCCGCCTCAGGATGACAAATGACGAGGAGTGGACAATGAGTGGTGGCAGGGACACTGCTTCACTTCGCCGAAAACTTGAACACCGTCTTCTCCCGAAACGATTCCCCCGGCTTCAAAATCGTCGTCGGAAAGTCCGGATGGTTCGGCGAATCTGGAAAATGCTGCGTCTCCAGGCAAAACGCATAGCGGCGTTTATAAACGTGCCCCTGCTTGCCGGTGACGGAGCCATCAAGGAAATTGCCCGTATAAAACTGCACGCCCGGCTGCGTGGTCCAGACTTCGAGGATGCGTCCGCTGGTGGCTTCGTTGACCCGCGCCGCCAGCTTCAAGCCGTTTTCGTCGGGCTTGGGATTGACGATGAAGTTGTGGTCGTAGCCGTGGCCGAGGACGAGTTGTTCATAGTTGTCGTCGATGCGGGCGCCGATCTTTGTCGGCTTAGTGAAATCGAACGGCGTGCCCTTCACCGGGCGTAGTTCGCCCGTCGGAATGAGATTTTTGTCGACCGGAGTGAAGCGGTCGGCGTTGATCATAATCTCGTGATCGAGAATGTCGCCGTTGCCTTCGCCCTTGAGATTGAAATAACTGTGCTGGCTAACATTGATGGCCGTGGCCTTGTCCGTGGTGGCCTCGTAGTCGATGATCAGTGCATTCCCGTCGGTAAGCGTGTAGGTGACTTTAACTTCAAGATTGCCGGGAAATCCTTCCTCCCCGTCTTTGCTGAGATAACTAAAAGTCACGCCCGCCACGCCTTTGAGGGGCTCGCCATGCCACAGAACCTTATCGAAGGTTCGCGTGGTGCCACCGTGCAGAGTATTCGGCCCGTCGTTCTTCGCTAACGTATAAGTCTTCCCGTCCAGCGTGAACGTTCCATTGGCGATGCGATTTGCATAGCGCCCGACAATTGCGCCGAGGTACGGCGGATTCGGCATATATCCTTCCGCCGTATCGTGGCCGAGCACGATGTCCGCCATCTCGCCTTTGCGGTCGGGGACGCGAATCGAAACAATGATGCCGCCATAATTCATGGCGCGCACTTCAACCCCGTGAGAATTCGTCAGGGTATACAAGATAATAGGCCTCCCATCCCGCGCGCCGAAAGGCGTCTGTTCGACTCCGGGTTTATGTTGTGCGGAAGTTTGTGCAACCAGCACACTGCTAATCGTAAGAAAGAGGAAAACCGCCGCGGAAAGCAAGCGCCGAATCGTCATGGCGTAGAGTGTACTACGGCACGAAAGATTTTCGCGTCGAAGATTTGATCGGCTGAAAATGTCGTGTGACCCCCTTTGTCCCCTATTGTGACCCTGATCACAAACGCCGCGCCCTTACATTTCCCCATTGCCGGTGATACCATCGCGGCGATATGACCAACCGAAGCCTCGCTTTATTTTTCGCTTCGATCCTGCTCGCGGGTGCTGCCACGGCCCAGGCTCCCTCACCGCAATCCCATCCCATCGTCTTGCACGCAAAGCGGCTTCTCGAAGTGAAGACGGGCAAGATGCTCTCGCCGGGAGAAATCCTGGTTCGCGACGATCGGATTGTCGAGGTCGGCATTACGGTCGCACATCCGCCAGACACGGAAGTCCTCGACCTCGGCGATCGCACGCTGCTCCCCGGCCTCATCGACGCCCACGTTCATCTCTTTCTCCATCCCGGCGCGGAAGATTTGCAAACGATCCAGGAATCCGTGCCCGAGCGCACCATCGTGGCCACGCTCGCCGCCCGCGACGACCTCATGGCCGGATTCACCGCCGAGCGTGACATGGGCACCGAAGGTGCCGGGTCCGCCGACACGGCTGTCCGCAATGCCATCAACCACGGCCTTATCCCCGGCCCGCGCCTGCGCATCAGCGGCAACGCCATCAACATCCTCGGCGGACACGAAGACGCCATCGGCTTCAACCCCGCCCAGCATGTTCTGTCGAACGCCGACTACGCCAATAACGCCGACGAACTCGTCGCCGTCATCCGCCAGCAGTTCAAGGAAGGCGCTGACTTCATCAAGATTTATGAAACCGGCTCGGACTCGATTCGAGCCGGCAAACTCTCGACGCCGTATCAATACACCGAGCCGCAACTCGAAGCCGCAGTAAAAGAAGCCGCGCGATTAGGTAAGCACGTCGCGGTTCACGCCACCGGAGAACCCGGAACACTTTTCGCAGCGCAGGCGGGCGTCGTCTCCGTCGACCACGCCGATCAGCTCTCCGACGAAACCATACGCCTGATGAAAGAAAAACAAATCTTCGCCGTTCCCACCTTCACCATCTTCGAATATTTCGCCGAGCACGCCGCCACTCCGCAGCAAGGCGTGCACGAACATCAAATCCTCGATCTGAAAGTCGAGGAGTTCAAAAAGCAGATCGCAGCGGGCGTTCCCATGGCGGCCGGGTCCGACGTTGGTCCGTTCCCGCACGGCACGCAGGCCCGCGAACTCGAACTGATGGTCCACTACGGCATGACTCCGTTAGCTGTGCTGCAGGCCGATCTGCTGAACGGCGCCAAACTCCTCGGATGGGAGGGTCAGATCGGCTCCCTCGAACCCGGTTATTTCGCCGATATCATCGCCGTCTCCGGGAATCCGCTTGAAGATATTTCGGTCGTGAGGAACGTCAGTTTTGTGATGAAGGGCGGAGTTGTCTTTAAGAATCAGCGATTTTGGCAGGGAAGAGAATAAGTCTGCAAACATCTGCAAAACAATGCACAACCCGCGCTGTCCTTAATGAGAAACATGGCCCAAACTGATTGTTTCTAGTGGGTTGCCTCCGTCAGTCGGGTGAATCGCGTGGCCGCACGATTGCCCCTTACCTAAGTGCTTCGCCCCGACGGCAAGCACTTATTATGACTAGCTTTCGTCTCTCCAATCTTCCACTCGCGGCCGTGATCGCATTGCTGACCGCACTCACTCCCGCAGCTCTTGCCCAGGGGCCAGTTCCCGATGCGCCCTCCGCCGCCGTTCAGCCCGATCCCGCTCCCATCGCGGTGCAGACGAGTACAGAAGGCACGCACCGCTTCTGGGACACGGAGAACAAACTGCTTTTCGCCGGAGTCATCGCCGCCAATTCCGCCGATTTCGCCGTCACCTACTCCAACCTGCAGCATGGCGGAACAGAACTCAATCCTGTGGTTCGCATCTTCGGCCGCTCGTTCGGAGGACTGGCCGCAAATTTCGCCGGAGAATCTGCCGGCACCATCGCCATAAGCTACTTCTTCCATAAGACCGGCCACCGCAAGTTGGAGCGCTACGTTTCGATGGTCAACATCGGCACCTCCACCGGGGCTGTCGCCTACGGCTTGAAACACCGCTAGTTCTCCAACCACGCCTGCTACCATGATTTCGTGCCGCCGCTGCTCGACGTTCGCAACCTAACGATCCACTTTCCCGCACCATCGCGCGGCAACAATTCCTCGTCGTCGCTCTCCGCCGTCCGCGACTTGAGCTTTTCGATTGCGCCCGGCGAAGTACTCGGCCTGGTCGGAGAATCCGGCTCCGGCAAATCGATCACATCTCTCGCCATCATGCGTCTGTTGCCGCCTCAAGCGGGAGTCCGCGGAGAAATCTGGCTGGCAGAAAACGGCTCTGGCCCCAAGAATCTTTCCGCTCTTCCCGACGACGCCATGCGCGAACTTCGCGGCTCCCGCATCGCCATGATCTTCCAGGAGCCCATGACCGCTCTCAACCCAGTCATGCGCGTCGGAGATCAAATCGCCGAGGCCGTTCTTGCCCACAATCCCGTGTCCAAATCCGAAGCCCGCACCCGCGCCATCGACGCCATGAACGATGTCGCCATCCCCGACCCCGTCCGACGCGCCCACGACTATCCGCATCAGCTTTCCGGCGGCATGCGCCAGCGCATCATGATCGCCATGGCCATCGTCAACCACCCGCGATTGCTCATCGCCGACGAACCCACCACCGCGCTCGACGTCACCATTCAGGCGCAGATTCTCGATCTTCTGGCCGGCCTCCGCCAGAAGTTTGGATTAGCGATGCTATTCATCTCGCACGATCTGGCGGTGATCTCGCAGGTCGCAGAGCGCGTCGCGGTGATGTACGCTGGCAATCTGGTCGAGATGGGAACGAAGCAAGATATTTTCCAATCCGCTGCCCATCCCTATACTCGCGGCCTGCTCCACGCTGTCCCCGATCTAAGAACCGACCGCACTCGCCCCCTGGAAACCATCGAAGGCACCGTGCCGCCGCCGCACGCCTTGCCCCCCGGATGCCCATTCGAACCGCGTTGCACATTCCGCGTCCCCCACTGCGCAAGTGCTGTTCCGCCGCTGCTAGAAGTCAAACCCGGCCACTGGGCCCGCTGCCCAGTAGTGAATAATCTGTAATCAAGAAAACGCAAGCGAGGGAGGAAATGGGAGGGGTGGGAAAGAAATGGGATGCCCCACGCCTGCCCTGAGCGAAGTCGAAGGGCCTGCCGATTTTGCGAGACGTGGGTATACAGGATCAACTTGGAGGTCCGAGGTCTGAGGTCCGAGGTCCAAGGTCCAAGGTCCAAGGTCTAACGCCCGAAGCCCACTTGATCTATAATCCCCACTTTGTTCGGGGTTTCCTTGCGCATCCTGGTACTGAGTGACATTCACGCCAACCTTGAGGCTCTCGAAGCCTGCCTCGCCGCGGCCCCCGCGTTCGACGTGGTCGTCAATCTCGGCGACGTCGTCGGCTACGGCGCCAATCCCAACGAAGTCGCCAGCCGATCTCGCGACCTGGGAAAAATCTTCGTCCGCGGCAATCATGACAAAGCCGCCGCCGGCACAATGGAGATCGACGACTTCAACCCCATGGCCGCCGCCGCTGCCCTGTGGACGCGCGCAGAACTGACCGAGGAGAATCTCGCGTGGCTGCGCGCCCTGCCGCAAGGCCCAGTCTCCATACCAGACCTCGCCGGCGTGCAGCTGGTTCACGGCTCGCCCAACGATGAGGACGAATACGTCGTTTCCCTCGGCGACGCCATCGCGCCGCTGATCACCCAGAACGGGCCCCTCACTTTTTTCGGTCACACCCATCTGCAAGGCGGATTCTTTGCCAATGGCTCCTCAGCCGACGGTTTCCGTCCCGAATATCGCACGGTAGGCCAGGCCGAATCCGCCGCCCTGCACTTGAAAAAAGAAACACGCTACATGATCAATCCCGGTTCAGTCGGTCAGCCGCGTGACGGAGACTGGCGCGCAGCCTTTGCCCTTTTCGATAGCGATGCGAAGGTCGTCCACTTTCACCGCACACCCTACAATCTCAAGCAGGCCCAGGACCGCATCTTCGCCGCCAAACTTCCCGCCCGCCTAGCCACGCGGCTAGCAGCCGGACGGTAACCTCTGTGCTCCTCGGTGTCCTCTGTGGTTGAGGGTCTTGCCCATCTCAGCCCAAAATCCAGGGTACTGTCCGATCCGCGAAGCTCAACAACCTCCCCAGGCCCCCGTTGTAAACTCAACCCATGCCTTCAACCCGCAACTTGTTCGAGTCCCGCGAGAACCCTCCCGCCCACCATCTGATCGCCCATAGCGACGGCGGCGCGCGCGGCAACCCCGGCCCCGCAGGCTACGGCGTCGTCATCAAAGACCAATCTGGCCAGAAGGTCGCCGCCCTCAGCGAATACCTCGGCCACCAGACCAACAACTTCGCCGAATATCAGGGATTGATCGCCGCCCTGGAATACGCGCTGCAGCACGGCCCAAAAGCGCTCAAACTAATCAGCGACTCCGAACTGCTGGTTCGCCAGATCAAGGGCATCTACAAAGTGAAGAACGCCACGTTGAAGGATCTGCACGGGCGCGCCAAAGAGCTGATCGCACAGCTGGATTGGTTCTCCATCGGCCACGCCCTGCGCGAACACAATCAGGAAGCCGACCGCCTGGCTAATGAAGCTATGGACCGCGGCACGGGACGCAAGTGAGCTGCGAGCAATGAGCTACGAGCGGCGAGTCGGATAATCTCCGGATGATCCGAGCTTATCGCGCTGACTTACGAGGACAGTCAAAACTCTTGGCTCAGAACTCAGGGCTCACAGCTCATTCCTACTCCGCCGCCGCCGAATGATCGTGCACAATCTTCCAGCCATCCGGAAACTTCCGAAAAATCAGCGTGAACAGCCCGTGCGGCGTCTTCCCATCCGGCATCGTCAGGTGATACTCGCCACGCACAAACGCCGCATCCGCACCAAGCATTTCAACGCGCAGGCTGGCGAACTCCAGCTTCCCCATCTCATGCCCCGGACTCGCATACGCGGCTTTATACCGGTCCAGCGCCGCCTGCCATCCATGGTTTTCTTTCCCGCCCGCAAAGAAAGTCAGCTCCGGAGATTTCCAATAACCTTGCATAAAGCCTTCCAGGTCGCCGCGGTTCCACGCGTCCTGCTGCATCCGTATCACCTGCTCAATCGCCGGTTTATCGTCGCGCGCGAACAAACTCGTGCCCAATATCAAGACAACCAGGAATGCGCTCCATAAAAAACGCGTCACACTTCCTCCTTGAATGACAACCCTCGATGGAAGAAAATCCGAATAGCCTTCTTAGTCTTATCCGTGAAAATCCGCGTAAATCCGTGGCCAGGAAGTTCCCTTGTTTAATGCGATTCCTCGCTGGCCGGGGCCGTATCCACGGTATCCACTTTCTGCGCCGTATGCGGTATCACCGGCATCGGCTGAAATTCTCCCGCATCTTTCCCCGCCATCGCCACCGTCATAAAGTTCATCCAGATCGGCAACGCAGTGTGCGCTCCCGTCTCTTTCGCGCCCAGCGACTTCTTTTCGTCATAACCAACCCACACTCCACACGTCATCGTCGGAGAAAATCCCACAAACCACGCGTCGGTAAAATCGTTCGTCGTCCCGGTCTTCCCCGCCGTCGGAAACGGCAGCTTCGCAGCCGCAATCGCCGTCCCGTGCTGCACCACTCCCTGCAGCATCGAGGTCATAATCCTCGCCGTGCGCTCACTGATCACATCTCTCGCATCGGGAAAATCCTCCTCCAGCACTCGCCCCTCATAGTCGGTCACGCGCGTGATATAGCGCGGCGTCATCCGCACACCATCGTTGGGAAACACGCTATATGCCGACGTTTGCTCCATCAGGGTAATCTCCGCCGACCCCAGCGCCACTGGCAAATACGGAGGCAGCTTCGCCGTGATCCCGAATCGTTCCGCATATGCGATGACGTTCTTGATCCCGGCTTTGCTCGCCAGCTTCAGCGCCGGAATATTTCGCGATTGGGCCAGCGCCCGTCGCAGTGTAATCACGCCTTCAAACTTCTCGTCATAATTGTGCGGCGTGTACGGCCCCGAAGCCGTTTCAATGGTGACGGGCTCGTCCAGAATCGTATCGTCCGGGCTCGCCCCTTCGTCGATCACCGTCGTATACACGTACGGTTTGAACGACGATCCCACCTGCCGCAGCGCCTGCGTCGCGCGATCGAATTTCGACACGTTGAAGTCACGCCCGCCCACCATCGCCTTGATCGCGCCCGTCGCATTGTCAATCGCCAGCAGCGATCCCTGCGCGCCCGAATCCTGCTCCAGACTCACACGCGCCGCGCCATTCGCACCCAGCGCGAGAATCTTCACATAGATAATGTCACCCATTTTCAGAATGTCGGCTAGTTTCTGCTGCGTCCACGCTGCATCCGGCTGCCCCAGCGCCGCCGTGTAACGCCCAAATTTCAACGTCGCGATTCCCGTTCCCGCCGAGGTAACCAGCGCATGGACATAACCATTCACTTCCGGCTCGTCGTCCCAGTCGGGATGTACGTATTTCTCCAGCACCGCGCCTTCATCCAAAACGTTTTCCCGATGCCCTTTCCATCCATGCCGCCGTTCATACGCCGCCACGCCGTCCAGCACAGCCTGATTCGCCGCCTTCTGCAGGTCCACGTCCAGCGACGTATAAACCTTCAATCCTCCCTCATGCACCTGATCCGCGCCGTACTTGGCTTCCAGATACCGTCGAATCTCCTCCACAAAATACGGCGCCAGCGAATTCGGATCATGCGCCAACTGCAATCCCACCGGCTTCATCCGCGCATCCGCCGCCTGCGCCGCCGTAACTTTTCCATCCTCCAGCATGGCGTTGATCACCAGATTGCGCCGCTTCTGCGCTCGATCCGGATGGTTGATCGGCGAATACACCGTCGGCCCTTTCGGCAATCCGGCCAGCAGCGCGGCTTCCCCCAGCGTCACTTGTTTTGCCGGTTTGCTGAAATAGAATTCTGAAGCCGCCTCAAATCCGTACACGCCGTGCCCCAGAAAAATCTGATTCGCGTACAGCGTAAAAATCTGCGGCTTGGTAAAGCGACGCTCGATCTGGATCGCCAGCATCGCTTCCTGCACCTTCCGCTGCCAGCGCCGGTCTGGCGAAAGAAACAGATTGCGCGCCAGTTGCATCGTCAGCGTCGACGCACCCTGCACCTTTCCGCCCGACTCAATATCGTGATAAGCCGCGCCCGCAATCCTCCACACATTGATCCCCGTGTGGCTATAGAAATCTTTGTCTTCGATCGAAACAAGCGCGTCGCGCAGCACCGGCGGAAAATCGTCATAGCCGGCCACTACTCGGCGCTGCAGCGCAAACGAACCAATCACCTTTCCATGCGCGTCGTAAAGTTCGGTGATCGAGCTGGGACGGTACGTCTCCAGCGCCTCCACCTGCGGCAGGTCTGTCGAATACACCAGCAACAGCCCGGCAGTGGCACCCACCGCCACGGCCGCCAACAACAACAAACCGAACAGCAACCGGCCCACCAGATGCCATCCGCCGATCTTCACCGCCGGCAAATTGTCGTAAAGAGACTTCATGCGCGTTCGCAATCAGCATAGCAGCGTACCGCGTCCCTCGCTTTTTTATCTGCGTGCCTCAGTGTCTCCGTGGTGAAATTGATTTAGAATTCTCCACGCCATGAATAAAGTGGTAGCCGGCGCCGACGAAGCCCTCCGCGACGTGTTTGACGGCGCGACCATTATGATCGGCGGCTTCGGTCTCTGCGGCATGCCCGAGAACCTGATTCGCGCCCTGCTCAAGAAGGGAACAAAGAATCTTCACACCATCAGCAACAACGTCGGCATTGATGGCGTGGGCAACGGCCTGCTCCTCGCCGCCGGGCAGATCGTCCACCACATCGGCAGCTACGTCGGCGAGAACAAGTTGCTCGAAGAAATGGTGCTCAAGGGAACCATCCAACTCGATCTCGTTCCGCAAGGAACTTTCTCCGAGCGCATTCGCGCCGGCGGCGCCGGAATCCCAGCGTTCTACACGCCCGCCGGCGTCGGCACCATCGTCGCCGAAGGCAAAGAGACGCGCGAGTTCGAAGGACGCATGTTTGTCATGGAGCGAGGTCTCACAGCCGACTTCGCGCTGATCAAAGCGTGGAAGGGCGACAAAGCCGGAAACCTGATTTATCGCAAGACCGCGCGCAACTTCAATCCCATGATGGCGACGGCGGCGAAGGTCACAATCGCCGAGGTCGAGCACCTGGTAGAGGTCGGCGAACTCGACGCCGACCAGATTCATACCCCGTCGATCTATGTGAAGCGAATCATTCAAGGCGAACTGTACGAGCGAAGAATCGAGCGCCGCACCGTACGGAAAGCCTCATAGCTTGTCATGCTGGGTTTTGCTTGTCATCCTATTTTTTGCTTGTCATCCTGAGCGAAGCGAAGGACCTATGCAGTTTGCCGGGTGCAAGCAAAGTCCATACGTTCTTCGCTCCGCTCAGAATGACAAGGCATTCTAAGACTGGACCACCGATATGCCCAAAGACACCGATAAACGCGAACGCATCGTCAAGCGCATCGCCCGCGAACTGCGCGACGGATTCTACGTCAACCTCGGCATCGGCATGCCCACGCTGATCGCCAACCACGTCCCCACCGGAATGACTGTCACGCTGCAATCGGAAAACGGCATGCTCGGCATCGGTCCGTATCCCCTCGAAGGCACCGAAGACCCGGACCTGATCAACGCCGGCAAAGAAACCGTCAGCGAAATGCCGGGCACATCGTTTTTTTCCAGCGCCGATTCCTTTGCCATGATTCGCGGCGGCCACATCGACCTGAGCGTGCTGGGCGCGATGGAAGTCGACGAAACCGGCAGTCTCGCCAACTGGATGATCCCCGGCAAAATGGTCAAAGGCATGGGCGGCGCCATGGACTTGGTAGCCAGCGCCCGCCGCGTGGTCGTCGCCATGGAGCACACCACCAAAGAAGGCACACCGAAAATTCTCAAGAAGTGCACGCTGCCCCTCACCGGCGTGCGCGTGGTCGATACCATCGCCACCGAGATGGCGTACATCCGCGTCACCAAGGAAGGTTTGCTGCTGGAAGAAATCGCTCCAGGCCTAACGCCAGAAGACGTGCAAAAGGCGACGGAAGCCCGATTGATCCTAAGCCCGCACCTGAAAATTATGGAGAGCTAGGGTTGTGCTCGAGCCACCGTGGAAGAGCGGCGCTTCAGCGCCGCGTCAGCGATCTCAAAAAGAACCTGGGCTTTAGCCCCGGAGCGCTTACGCCGCTGCAATCCTCCGCATCAAATCCTCCTGCTCCTGCTTGCTCTCCGCTCCGATCGTGAACGCATCCAACACGCCCAGCGACAGCGCGTATTTGATCGCTTCATCCTGCCGGTTCCGCAGCGCGCCCTGACCAAGGATCTTCATCCCGACCACAGCTTTCCCAGCAGCTTTCATTTCTTTCAATACGCCGACAACGGTCGCGGGATCCGAATCCATAATCGCGCCCACAGGATTGATCCGCGCCAAATCGATTTCTACCCACGGCGATTTCGCCGCAGCCCGCAGCGCCTCAATCGAATGGCACGAGCATCCGTGCGCTCGAATGATCCCTTTCTGCTTCGCCTCTGAGAGCACGTCCATCGCCCCACGAAAACGGTCGGTCCAATCGGCTTCGGTGACGCAGTGCATCAGGCAGATATCGAGATAGTCGGTGCCCAGTTCCTTGCGGAAGCGGTCAAGATCGGCACGCATGCCGGCGGCGTCCCGCGCCCAGCTCTTGGTCAGCACCGTAACTTTGTCGCGCGGAACGTGCTTCAACGCCTCCGCCACGTGAGGATGGCTCCCGTAAGAGTCGGCCGCGTCAAAGAATCGCAGGCCTTGGTCGTATCCGTTGAGCAACAGATCGGAGAGCCCCTTCACGCCAAGCGAACTCTGATGCGAGTGATGATCGTAACCAACCGTGCCCGTGCCCATCGCCAGCCGGCTGGTCTTGATGCCCGTGGAACCGAGCGTGACCGTATCGTGCGCGTTGAATTTCGCGGCGAGCGGAGTCTCAAGAATGGAACCGAAGATGGCTTTGGGGCTGAGCCAGGCAATTCCGGCTGCAGTAGCGGTGCGGATAAGGAATTCGCGGCGGCGCATACAGCCCTCCAAAAAGTTCAGACTCGATCTTCGATGAGCCTACATCATGCAAGGTGCGCAAGGAAAGACCCGCAAATCATCTCCAACGTCACCGCTGTGCCGATCCCATCCGAAACGGCGCAGCCAGCAGCCGGAACGGCAGCGTGATCGCCAGATAGATCACTTCCAGCACGCCGTGCACCGCGACTCCAATAATGCGGAACGGCAGCAGGAAAAGCCACACAATCGGATAAAGAACTAACGCCAAAAGGGCGAGCGGCCAGCAGAACACGAAGAGCAAACACCAAAGCAGGAACGTAAACATAAGACCTCCTCCGCTGCCTCCAGATATTTATACGCGAGCCGCGACGAAAAGTTCCGCAAACGGCTGCACCCACAATCTCACTCGAACTGCTTCCGAAAGGCGGCCAGTTGCTCCTGCACCTCCGCAACCTCCTGGCGTAGCCGCGCAACCTCTGCTTCCAGCGCCGCAATGCGCTCAGCAGTTGAGTCTGCTCCGCCAGACGCAAACGCGCCCGACGAGGGCGAAAAAGATCGCGTCTGATCGACGACCTCCTGCGGAGGCTCGCCTGAGAACAAATGCATGTATCGCGATTCTTTCGTCCCCGGCTGCCGAGCCAAAACACAAGCCAGAGGCGGCTCGCGTTGAGCCAATCGGTCGAGCGTGGCAAGCACATCCTCCAACTCGTCGAAGTGATACATCCGCTCCGTCCGCCCGCGCAGTTCACCGGGCGTTTGCGCCCCGCGCAGCAGCAGCCCACACACCACCGCAATTTCCCGCCGGTCGAAGTTGAATACCTCTTGCAGTCGATGCTCGAATTTCGTAACCCGGCTGTCGGCCCCGCTCGCCGGCCCGACCATGCGTTTTTCCTGCAGAGAACTCAGCGCGTTGCGCACCGCCGGCTCGTCCAGCGTCATCACCGGATCGCGGTTATTCTTCTGATTGCAAGCGTTCACCAGCGCGTTCAGCGAAAGCGGGTAGTAATCGGGCGTGGTAATGTCTTTTTCAATCAGCGAGCCCAGCACGCGGGTTTCGATCTCGGTCAGGTTCACGTCAATGTCCGAATACGGTTTGCCGTGATTCTAATTCAACCACGCTTCGCCCCAAGCCCTCACGCATGTATATTCCATAAAGTCAGAAGGCAGAAGTCAAAATGCAGGATCAACCGACCGCGGGGCTGATCCCTGTATTCTTACTTCTGCATTCTGACTTCTGACTTCTGCATTCTTGAAAGGCAGCCACCATGCGAATGCTTCTGAATTGGGTGTTGAGCGCGGCAGCAGTCTGGATCGTCGCGCAACTAGGAATCGGCATTTCCGTCCACGGAGTGAAAGCCGCGCTGATCGCGGCGCTGGTGATCGGACTCATCAACGCCACGCTCGGAATGATTCTCAAAGTCTTAACATTCCCGCTAACGCTGCTGACGCTGGGTCTGTTCTGGCTCGTCATCAACGCGCTCATGCTGGAACTGGCTTCCTCCCTGCTTTCGCCCGGATTCCACGTGAGCGGATTCTTCGCCGCCTTCGTGGGTGCAATCGTGCTCAGCCTGGTGAACCTGATCCTGAAAGCGATCATCATGCCCAAGAAAGATCACAACTAGTCCTCTTCGCTTGCCGGGCGTCAGCGCTTTCAGATCGTCGGTCAGCCTTCCCAAAGACTGCGCCATGTTCTTGCGCGCGGTCTTGGCAAGAAACGCCGGGTCAATTGGCTCGGCAATGGCGTTAGTGGCGCATTGCTGAAATGCATCGAATTCTCCTCACTGCCGAATCTGACCTAAGGCATGCCCACAAGTCGCGGCCACCGCGGTGACGAGGCTTCTCACGTCGGTTTGCCGGAAGGCTTCCGCGGCTTCATCGCCTCCCAATCCTCATCTTTCAGGATTCTTCCCAGCGCCGTGAACTCGCCCGCTCCTTGCAGAAACTCGCCGCCATCCATGCGGATGACTTCCCCGTTGATGTAGCCGGACATATCGCTCACCAGAAACGCCGCTAGATTCGCCAACTCCTCCACCGTCCCAAAGCGATGCAGGGGATTCCGCTCCAGCGCCAGCGTTTCCAGTTCCGGCCGCGGCAGAACCCGCGAGAACGCTCCTTGCGTCGGAATCGGTCCGGGAGCGATCGCGTTCATGCGAATGCCGCGATTGCCCCACTCCACCGCCAGGCTGCGCACCAGCGCCTCAACTCCCGCCTTCGATACCGCCGACGGAACCACATACGCCGAACCAACCGGCGCGTAAGTAGCCGAAATACTCAGCACAGTTCCCTTGTGCTTCGCCCCAAGCCAGCGCCGCCCGCATGCCATGGTGCAGTTCAGCGTTCCCATCAGCACGATCCCGATCACCGCGTTCCACGCGCCCGCAGAAAGCTCTTCCGTGCGTGCAATAAAATTCCCCGCAGCGTTGTTCACCAGAATATCGAGCTGGCCGTCATTCCAGATGTGCTCGATCATGGCTTCGACCGCCTCCAGATTGCGCACATCGCAGCAGACCGCATGAATCGAGCCTTTGTGAGAAAGTTCCGCGACCGTAGCGTTCAATACTTCCGCACGCCGCCCGCAGATATTAACCGCAGCGCCGAGTTCCAGAAAGCGCGCAGCCATGCCCTTGCCCAGGCCCGTGCCACCACCGGTAATGAGAACGCGTTTGGATCGAAGAAGGTTGGGATCAAACATGGGATCAAAAAATGAGTAATTGGGAAATTTGGTAATTTGAGAAATTGAAAGGCCGGACGCCGTACGTTGCGGCGGTTCCAATTCCTCAAATTACTAAATTACACAATTACTCAATCGCAAGCGACTCGAAATCCATAATCCGCATACTGAAACTCCGGTGGAATGCTCGACCGCGCCGAGCACCGCGCAACTTTGACGTGATGCCGCCACGAGCCTCCGCGCGAAGCTTTGCGCGCCGGACGCATCGGACTCCGCTCCGGGCCCCGCGGATTGCGCTCAGCTGAAGCTGCATAGTAATTCGGATCGTACCAGTCGCTGCACCATTCGTGAACATTGTCGCCAATGTCATAAAGCCCGAACGCGTTTGCCGCGTAGCGGCCCACCGGCTCCGGGCCGTTCTGCCAGCGCGTCGCATAGTTGGGCAAAGATTGCGGCGGTTCATCGCCCCAGGGAAACTGCTTTTGCTCCAGTCCTCCGCGTGCCGCGCATTCCCACTCAGCTTCGGTCGGCAGGCGAAATCGCCGGCCAGTTTCGCGACTGAGCCAGTCGCAATATCGAACCGCCTCGTGCCACGAAACTCCCGCAACCGGCTGTTCGGGATGACTAAAATTCGCATCGTGCCAAAACGGCGCCGGCGCTGAGGACGTTGACTTTTGGAATAACTCGTATTCGGCGTTCGTCACCTGAGTGGAGGCAAGCAGAAAAGAATCCACCCACACGTGATGCACCGGACGCTCACACTCCTGCCCGGCATTCGATCCCATCAGGAACCACCCCGCCGGGATTTGCACAAGGCGATGAGCAAGCGCGTCTCCGCCCGTGCTGAAATTGCGTTCGTGGCCCAGGAGATCGGAACAAGACATGGGATCAATTCAACGCAACATTAAAGAACACACAGCAAAACCGACAGACAACATGAGGCACGCTGCAGAGGCGACTCAACAACCCAAGGCCATATTCAGCGCACGCGCAAGCCCTCCGCGCGCGCCAAGGCTGACTGCCGGACATCGAACGTCCACAATCTGTCTGCCTCCAGCAGCGTCGCGCAGGCCACATGCAGAATGTCGAGCGTTCTTACTCCAATCGCCGCAGTCCGGCGCGCCGAGATGCGGCGCGCCAGTTGATAAGCTTCGGCCGGCATAGGCTCCATGGAAAACACGCCGTCGCTAATGTGCACTTCCAGTTTACTCATGGCCACGCCAACCGCGGGTGCCGAAGCTTCGCGGCGAAACACTCGCTGCTGCAAGGCGTTTACCAGTTCGAGTTCCAAGAGAGGGGTAAGGAGCAACTCGGGCTCTTCCCGGCGCACCCGACGCTCCGCTTCGGCGGAATGAGCGTCGACTGCGTACAGCGAAGCCAGGAAGCTCGTCTCGGCATAGATCTTCAATGATCTTCCCGGTCCCAAGCAATCAGCTCCGCGTTGCTGACTTTCATTTTCCGGTTGCCGTAAATCTCTTTAAGCATCGCGCCGAAGTCGGGAATTTCCCGCTTTGCAGGCTTCTCCGGCACCAACCGGGCGATCACGCGCTTGCGCTTAGTAATGGTGATTTCCTCGCCAGCGCGCAGCCGCGCCTCCACCTGAGGAAACCGGTAACGCAGATCGCGAACGCTCATGGTCGTCATGTGATACATTATAGCATCACAAAGCAATCCCATCCTCCAGCGGCGGAATCTTCGGAAGACGCAACGCCAAGCTTTTCATTCAACAATCAAAAATCAACAATCATCAATTGTCTTTCTCCGTGTCTCCGTGGTGAATTCTACTTTCTCTTCGGCACACTCCGCCGCAGCTCATGCGCCAGCTCGAACTCCTTGGCCAATTCCCGCGTCGCCAGATTCTCCCGGATATGCGCCAGCCGCTGCTCCACCCTCCACAGCGCGTCCGCCAGGTTCTTCCGATTACTGATCGCCACATCGCGCCACATCGAATACGGACTCGCCGAAATCCGCGTCATCTCCTGCAGCGCCCGCCCACCCGCCGGCAGCAGCGGAGCCTCCGCCCCAAACTCCTCCACCAGGGCCGCCGCCAGCGCCGTCGAAATCATCTGTGGCACATGGCTGATCCACGCGCACAGCCGGTCATGCTCACCGGCCGGCAACATCGCCAGCCGCGCCCCAATCGCGTCAATCCATCCCGCAAATTCGGCGAACAGCCCCTCGTTCAGATTCTGCCCGGGCAGCGGAGTCACAAACCACACCGCGCCGCGAAACAACTCTGCATCCGCGTAATCGACTCCGCTCATTTCCTTCCCCGCCATCGGATGCCCCGCCAGAAACCGCTTCCCGGCATGCTTGCCAAACACTTTCAGTGCGCGCTCCACCACCGCCGACTTCGTGCTTCCCACATCGGTCAGCAGTGCTTTCGCCGGAAGCACCGGCCCCACGCGCTCAATCAGATCGCAAATCGCCAGCACCGGAGTCGCCAGTACCACCACCTGCGAACCGCGCACCGCCTCCCCGGGATCGACCACTCCATCGTCGATCGCGCCGCACCGCCGCGCCCGCTCCAGCGTTCCCTCACGATCGCAGCCCACAATGCGCCCGGCAAAATTCTTCCTCCGCATCGCCAGCGCCAGCGACCCGCCAATCAACCCCGTACCAATAATCGTGATTTGCCGAATCGCCATAAAATGAAATTGAGTAATTGTGTAATTTGCAATTGGGGAATTGAAGAGAAAGCGCATTTCAATTACTCAATTACCAACTTCCCCAATTACTCAATCGCCTCACCCGATCTTTCTCCCCACTGCCGGCGCGATCATCCGCAACTCGTCCATCAACTTCGCGAACTGCTCGGGAAACAGCGATTGCGCACCGTCCGACAACGCCTTGTCCGGATTGCAATGCACCTCGATCAGCAGCGCATCCGCACCCGCCGCCACCGACGCCCGCGCCATCGGTGCAACTTTGTCGCGCCGCCCCGTCCCATGCGACGGATCGGCCGTCATCGGCAGATGAGACAGCTTGTGAATGATCGGGATCGCGGAAATATCCATCGTGTTGCGCGTGTAGGTTTCGAACGTGCGAATGCCGCGCTCGCACAGGATCACTTCGTAATTCCCGCCCGCCATAATGTACTCCGCCGAAAGCAGCAACTCTTCCAGCGTCGCCGCAATCCCGCGCTTCAGCAGCACCGGCTTGCGCACCTTGCCCAGTTCACGCAGCAAATTAAAGTTCTGCATGTTGCGCGCTCCCACCTGCAAAATATCGACGTACGGCAGCATCAGTGCAATCTGCGAAATCTCCATCACCTCGCTGATCACCAGCAAGCCAAACTTTTCCCCCGCCTCGCGCAGCAGCTTCAACGCGTCTTCGCCGTACCCCTGAAACGAATACGGAGAACTCCTCGGCTTGAACGCCCCGCCCCGCAAGACTTTCGCGCCCGCTTTCGCCACCGCTTCCGCCGTCGTAAAGATCTGTTCGCGCGACTCCACCGAACACGGCCCCGCCATCACCACAATTTCGTTGCCGCCCACGCCGATCCCCTTCGCCAACTTTACGACTGTTCCCTCAGGCCGAAAACTCCGCCCCGCCAATTTGTAAGGCGAACTGATGCGATGTACTTCCTGTACACCGGGAAACAACTCCAGGTTGCGGATATCGAACTCGATCCCCGAACCCACTGCGCCCAGCACGGTCATCCGCGCGCCCGTCGAGCGGTGCACTTCAAACCCCAGCTTCACCAGGTGTTCGATCACCTGCTGAATCAATTTCTCGTCCGCGCCTTCCTGCATCGCCACAATCATGAAACCAGCTCCTAGCTCTTAGCCTGTAGCTCTTAGCGCAGCCCTCATAGCTAACGGCTAAGAGCTCATAGCTAAGAGCTGCCCTCAATCATTCAAATCCGAATCCAACTCCGTCTCCGCTTCAACCGCCTCCGCTGTCGTGACAATCTCTTCCTTCTGAATATTCCGCATCACGTCGATGATGCGTTCATAAATCCTCACCAGATCCCGCCCCGGCAGCGGCCCCGGATTCGCCTGCTGCACATTCTCGAACACCATCCGCTCCCGGTCCGGTTCATAGATGGGTATCGATGTATCTCGCTTGAGCTTGCCAATCTCCACCGCCGCCCGCGCCCGCTCGTTCAGCAAGGCGACCAGCCTGCGATCCAACTCATCGATTTTCTTCCGCCAATCCTCGATATCCATAAACCCAGCCGTCAGCTTTCAGCTATCAGCCCTCAGCAAAACCTTGTCGAATAGACAGACCCGCAGTTCAGGGGCAACGTAGCCAGCCCAAGACTCACCGCGAACCCGCTGACGGGTGAGAGCTGACAGTTGACAGCTGTTTCACAAACTCTCCCACCGCCTCCGCCTCCCGCCCGCGATTCCGCTCAATCGTCTCCACAATCGCGCTCCCCACCACCACCGCATCGGCAAACTCGCCAACTTCGGCAAACTGCTCGGCCGTCGAAATCCCAAATCCCAAAGCAATCGGCAATTTCGTCACTCGCCTCAGCCGCTTCACCAACTTCTTCGCATCCTGTGCCAGTTGCTGCCGCTGGCCGGTCACGCCCGTCCGCGACACCGCATACACAAATCCCCTCGAAGCCTCCGCGATCCGCCGCAACCGCTCCTCCGGACTCGTCGGCGCCGCCAGAAACACCGGCGCCAAATCATGCGCCCGCATCGCCCGCAGATATTCTCCCGCCTCTTCCACCGGCAAATCCGTGATCAGCGCCCCATCCACGCCGGCCGCCCGCGCTACTTTACAGAATTTCTCCATCCCCATCCGCAGTATCGGATTCAGATACGAAAACACAATCAGCCCCGCCGACTGCGCCCGCTCTCGAATCTCCGCCGCCAAGGTCAGCACCTGCGCCAACGACGTCCCCTTGCGCAGCGCCCGCTCGCTCGCCCGTTGGATCACTGGTCCATCCGCCACCGGATCGCTGAATGGCACGCCCAGCTCAATCACCGCCGCCCCCGCCTCGATCGCCGCCAACACGATCTCCCGCGTAGTCGCGATGTCGGGATCACCGCAAGTCACATAGACCACCAAGGCCGGATGTTTGTAGAAAGTCAAAGGCATGATGAATTGTTGATTGGTGATTGTTGATTGAAAGCCAAACCGCATGCCCCATAGGCATTACAATCAAACATCAACACTCATCAATCGATTTTTAAATTCTCCCGCAGTATCCCCACATCCTTATCCCCTCGCCCCGAAACATTCACAATCACGATCTCGGACTTTTTCATCCCAGGCGCGCGCTTCAACACCTCCGCCACCGCATGCGCCGACTCCAGTGCCGGAATAATTCCCTCGGTCCGCGCCAGCAAAGTCGTCGCCTCCAGCGCCTCCGCGTCCGAAGCCGGCACATACTCCGCCCGCCCCGCATCGCGCAAAGCCGCATGCTCCGGCCCAATCGACGGATAATCCAGCCCCGCCGAAACCGAATGCGTGGTCGCAATCTGCCCCGCCGCATCCTGCAGCACGTAAGAATAAGTACCCTGCAAGACTCCAGGCGAGCCTCCGCGAAACCGCGCCGCATGTTCCCCCAAAGCCAGGCCGCACCCACCAGCCTCCACGCCAATCAACTGAACTTTCTTATCTTTAATAAACTCGTAGAAAATTCCAATCGCATTCGACCCGCCACCCACGCACGCAATCACCGCCGCGGGCAGTTTTCCCTCAGCCTTCAAAATCTGCGCCCGCGCCTCCCGCCCAATCACCCGATGAAAATTCCGCACCATCGTCGGATACGGATGCGCCCCCAGCACGCTCCCCAGCAAATAATGCGTAGTCCGCACATTCGTGACCCAGTCGCGCATCGCCTCGTTGATGGCGTCTTTCAACGTCCGCGATCCCGATTCCACACCGCGCACCTCCGCCCCCAGCAGCCGCATGCGGAACACGTTCAACTCCTGCCGCCTCATATCTTCCGTGCCCATATACACTACGCACTCAAATCCCAACAGCGCGCACACGGTCGCCGTTGCCACTCCATGCTGCCCCGCGCCCGTCTCCGCGATCACGCGATGCTTGCCCATGCGCTCCACCAGCAACCCCTGTCCCAGGCAGTTATTGATCTTGTGCGCCCCCGTATGCAGCAAATCCTCGCGCTTCAAATAAATTCGAGCCCCTCCCAACTTCTCCGTCAGCCGCTGCGCAAAAAACAACGGCGTCGGACGCCCCGCATAGCTCCTCAGCAACAAATCCAACCGCGCCTGAAATTTCTTGTCGCGCCGAGCCTTCTCATACGCGCGCTCCAGTTCGTCAAGCGCCGCCATCAAAGTCTCCGGCACATACCGCCCGCCATAAACCCCAAATCTGCCCGGCTCATTCGAACGCCCAGAACCGTTATCAGACGAAGAACCCCGAGCGTGCCCCACCCTAACCGCGTTTGCAGTTAGCATGGCGATTTTGACTTTCGTTTTCTGCGGAACCGTAGCCATCTCACTCGTCTCGTTGCCGTGCTCAAATCGTTTGGTTCGTGTTATGGGCATGTCATTCCGAACCGCCGCGAAGCGGCGGTGAGGAACCTGCTTTCCTGTCCATCATCACCGCTCTGTCCTTCGATCCCACTCCCGCACCGCCCGCACAAACGCCCGCACTTTCTCCGGATCTTTCTTCCCCGGCCGTTCCTCCACTCCCGAAACCACATCCACGCCCCACGGACTAAGCAATTCGGTTGCTTGCTTCACATTTGCTGGCGTCAGTCCTCCCGCGATCACGACGGGGCACAAACTTGTCAGATACCGGACCAGATGACGCGATTCTTCCCAAGCAAACACCTCCCCGGTCCCGCCTCTTAGTCCCGGAGTTCCAGAGTCGAGGAGAACTCCTGCGAAGCCGGGAAACCTCGGCATGACAGAAAAGCCAACGGGACCGCGGAATCCCCGCAGGCACTCCGGTATTGACAGACTGAAAAAAGTCCTAACCTGAAGCGCGTATCGATCAGCGCTTCGATATTCATCTCCGTGAAGTTGCGCCGCCGTAAGCTCAGCTCTGTCGGTCATTGCTGAAACCCGTTCCGGCGATTCATTCACGAACACTCCCACCTTCTCCACACTTCCCGGCAACTTCGCACAAATCTCCCGCGCCGTTTCCACCGTCACGCACCGCGGACTCTTCTCATAAAACACAAACCCCACCGCATCCGCCCCCGCCTCCACGGCGCAAAGCGCGTCCTCCAGATTCGTCATCCCGCAAATCTTCACCCAGGTCATTAGAACGAATTCTCAGATCCCAGTTGTCAGCTCCTAGTAAAAGTGCGTCTTTCACTCGGGACTAGGTCTCGCGACTCGGGACTAGCAGCAACTCCCGCAGCGCATCTCCCGGACGCTCCGCCCGCATCAGCGACTCGCCCACCAAAAAAGCGTCATACCCGGCCGCCCGCAGCCGCGCCACATCGTCCGCCGAATGAATCCCGCTCTCCGCCACCTTCACCACCCCGGCAGGAATTTTCCCTGCCAGCTCAAACGCCGTCTCCAGCGAAACCTCAAACGTCCGCAGATCGCGCGTGTTCACTCCAATCAGATCGCATCCCGCATCCACCGCCCGCTGCAACTCGTCTTCATCGTGCACTTCGCACAACACATCGAGACGCTGCGCCCGCGCCGCCCGCGCCAGCCTGCCCAATTCTTCATCCCTCAAAGCCGCCACAATCAGCAAAACCGCATCCGCAGCATTCGCCCGCGCTTCCACCATCTGAAACTCATCCACCATAAAATCCTTGCGTAAGCAGGGAAGCGAAACCGCAGCGGAAGCCGCCCGCAGATTCCCCAACGATCCCTGAAAGAACTCCTCCTCGGTAAGCACCGACAATGCCGCCGCGCCCGCCGCTTCCAACTCCCGCGCCAGCGCCGACACATCAAACTCCGCCCGAATCAACCCCTTCGACGGCGAAGCCTTCTTCAACTCCGCAATCACCGCAATCCTCACTGCGCGATCCGACGCCGGTTGCCCCACCCTTGTCGTGCTCTTTGCGACAGAGTAGGGATTTTGACTTTCATCCTCACTTCGGCACCCGACCAGTGCCCGCCGAAACCCGCGCGGGACATGCCTTTCCGCCCGCTGCTCCATCTCCCGCAAATCCGCCTCGCGCCGCGCCGCAGCAACCCGAGCCCGAGCCGCCGCCACAATCCTCTCCAAAATCGCAGCCATAAAGAATCTTCTGATTATATGGGACTGGAGGAACACGGATGGTGCACACCCATGTCGCGTTATATTTGAGGAAGGGAGCAGATTTTGACTTCCTCTGTGCTCTCTGGACCCTCGGTGGTGCAAAGGTTTTCCGGACAGCTCAACGCCCCGCAAACGTGACGTATCTCTATCCCGCCGTCCCAAACCCCTCCCGCAGCATCGCCAGCACCCGTAAATCCATCACCGCGTGCACCACGATCGGCAGCAGCAGATTCCCCGTCATCAAATACATCGCTCCCAGCAGAAACCCAATCACCACCGTCGACACCGCCCCGGCGATACCCTGGTAAAGATGTCCAATCCCAAAAATCACCGACGACACCACCAGCGCCCACGTCAAACTCAAATGAAACGGCGTCGCATGCAAATAGTGCAGCAGAAATCCCCGATACACAATCTCTTCGCAAACTCCCGCCGTGATGCACACCAGCCACCACCACCGCCGTTCTTCCCGCGTCGAAGGCACCAGAAACGCCAGCCTCTTCGCCGCCCTTCCTGCCTTGTCGCGAATCTTCGCACTGCCCAGCGCCAGCAGCGCCGGTACAAAAATTACAAGGAACACTCCCCCGATCATCCCTTTCATAAAGATCGCGCCCCGCGACCCAGCATCCAGCCACGCAATCTCGCCCGGCGTCCTCTGCATTGTCACCGCCGCCAGCCCAATCGTCAGCCCGGCCACCAGCGCGCTTATCCACGATGCGGTCATAATCTTCTCGTAGAAATGGATCTTCTTTCGCACCTCCGTGCTCGCCTTCAGCCGCGGAATCTCATATCGATCCCACAGCGGCGTCACCACGATCAGAAAAAACACCAGCAAATGCTGCAGAATCATTCCCACCGGAAACCTGCCAATCATGAGGAAACCCCCATCCTCAGTTTCCCACCCCACTTCGAATTAAAGAAGGAATCACAGAACCGGATTACAGAAACTTAGTGCGACATTGTACGCCGCCCAACCATCGCCCAGCACCCGAGTTCCAGAGCCTGAGGAAAGACTAGGATTTTGGGTGGCGCTTTCGGGGCTGCGATCAGGCCCATGGAATCAATGCAGGGTTCAGCATACCCATGTCTCCAGTCCAGGCAAGGGATGTGGCCCTACTCTGTGATCCTCTGTGTCCTCTGTGGTGAGAGCTTTCCGCAAGCGCGCACCCCTACTTCCCCGCAACCCTCTTCAAATAAAACTGAAAAAATGTATCCGAATTCGATTCCAGACAAACCTCCGCGTTTGCTTCCGGGGTCGTAAGCGCTTCGCTCACAGTCCCAGAACAAACGCTCACGCCCGTGTCTCGCCAAAGCAGGAATTTGATCTTCTCTGTGATCCTCTGTGTCCTCTGTGGTGAGAGCTTTCCGCAAGCGCGCACCCCTACTTCCCCGCAACCCTCCTCAAATAAAACTGAAAAAATGTATCCGAATTCGATTCCAGACAAACCTCCGCGTTCGCTTCCCCCGGCGCCTCGCGCGTGAATCCCTTTTCATCCACCACAATTCTCATCCCGCGCACCGGACACAGCTCCGGCCGCAGCACAAACACCAGCGCCATCGGATCGAACAGCGTCGGCGTCTGCTGTCCCCATAAGTGATACAGCACCGCCAGCTGATCCGTCACCGCCGTTCCCTGACTGAACAGAAACTCCCGCTTCACTTCATCCAGTTTCAACTGCGTCGAATCGAGAGGCATCACAAACAACGGCACCCCCGCGGCAAACAATTTCTGCGCCGACGCCACGTCGTTCACAATGTTCCACTCCGCCATCGGAGGCACCGGTGCCGTATATCCCAAATCTCCATACCCGCGCCGGATCGATCCGCCCATCAGCACCACCCGCTTCAACTTGCGAAAGGTCGCCGCATCTTTATCGATCGCCGCGCCCACATTCATCAGCGGACCAATCGCCACCAGCGTAATCTCTCCCGGATATTTTCGGATCTCGCTCAGCAGGAACTCGACCGCATCTCCGTGCGACGGCTTCACGAACCGTCCCTCGGCATATCGTCGCTGCGACATCGGATTCTTTGTCTCGGTCGGCTTCCCCGCCAGCACCGGAATCTCCGCCCGTCCCACTTCGCCCAGAAAACGATCGACGATTTTCGCACGCGTCTCCGTGTCGCCAAACGTAGTCGTCACGCCCAGAATCTCAAGCTCCGCACTCTTCACCGCCAACGCCAGTGCAAACGCATCATCCACGTCATCGCCAACATCGGTATCGATGATGATCTTCTCCCGCGCCTGCGCGAAAGTAATAGCCGAGCACAGACAAAAGAAGAAACAAATCAACCCCAAGCCTCGAATCCCCACTCTCGCCTCCGAATCAAACACCTGCAAATCTCATAAACCTTGTCATTCCGACAGCGCGCGCTCGGCTTCGCACGCGGAGGAATCTCAATCTCCACTGCCGTGGAGCGTCAGCCTCCGCGAGCTTCTCCACTTCCCGCTCCGCCAAGCGCCAATACCGTGGAAGAGCGGCGCCTCAGCGCCGCGTTAGCGCTTCCCAATAGAATCGCGCTTCAGCCCCTGTGGGCGCCTCACGCCAACAGCATACTCGCCCCACACCCGCGTGTCGCCCCATCCACAACGTGTCGCCCACCCCACACCTCACCACCCGCCTCTCGCCGCTAACCCGCGCCAAATCAACATCAGCGCCCCCGGCACATCCCGTGCACCTCACAAATCGCCGCGTAGTCGGCAGGAGGCAACCACATGACCCGCATTAACGCATTGCGCACCATCACGAAGTCCAATTCGTTCCAGGCATTGTCCGGAACACTCAACGCGTTCGTCTTCGCCGCCGTTCTGATCGTCTGTTCGATCGCCGTCGGCTGCTCGAACGACAAACCGAAACCCGTCAGCAGCAACACACAGATTTCCATGTCGCAACCCGCACCGGCTGTCTCGCCTATGCCCGCACCTGTAGCGCCGCCCGCGCCCAAGCCGGTCAAAAAGTCCGCACCCAAAAAGCCCGCCACGGTAAACTACACCGACAAAGCCAACGGCGTGACCTTCGAATATCCGCGCCGCTACGCCATCGAAACCGGAGACGCCGCCACCAGCATCGTCCTCACTCACCCCGTTCCCATGAACTTCGTCGCGCCCGGCGGAACCGCCCTGGCCGCCGTCGAACTCCCCGAAACCGGCTTCGCCAACACCGACTTCTCCTCCGCATTCTTCAGCGTGAGCGTCCACAAAGACCTCACCGCCGGCCAATGCACCGAATTCGCCGTCCCGCAAACCAACGCTCCTGAGAATTCAAAGATTGCGGAGAATTCGAAGGATGCAGAGATTTCAAAGATGAGCGATGGAGATGCGAGCGAAGCGAGACCGAGTGAAGAAAAGATGAGCGAAGCGAATGTGGCGCAGGCGCCCTCGCCCGCGTCTGCCGAAAGCGCAACGCCAACCGCGCCCTCAACCCAAGCCCAGACCGAGACGCCATCCGCTTCAGCGCCGCCGGTGCAGTCGGCGGCACCGGCCGATCCAGTCACCACCGCAAATACCCAAAAGCCCGCGGACCAACCGCCCGCAGCCGACTCTCAGCCCGCGCCGCTGGACTTCAAAGCCATGCAGCCCGGCTCCACCGAAGCCGTCAGCGGAGAAGGCACGCGCCAGAGCGACTCCCGTTACTTCCATGTCTTTCAGAATGGATCCTGCTACGAGTTCGCCCTCAACGTGACCACCAACGCCAACGGCGACGGCCTCACCAAGCACGTCGACCGCGACAAAGTCTTCTCCCGCCTCGAGAAAATTCTCGACACGGTAAAGCTAGAATCGCCGTCCGTTGCAACCGAAGCGAAAGAAGAAGTAAAGCCCGAGTCACCAGTCCCGACAGGAACCCCCGCTCAGTAGTTGAAGCCCACAAGTTGAAAGTGAGTGGCTGGGTGCCCCACGTCTCGCTTTTGAGACGTGGGGATTTTCCTTCGTGTAGCTTTGTGCCCTGCTGGCTTCTGCTCTTTTCCCTCACTGCGCAACTTCCTGCACGATTGACAGCCGCTCCCAACCCCGCGACAATAGCCCGGTCTGCAGCATAAGGAGAACTCCATGCGCACCTATCGCGCCATTTTCGTCGCCATCTCGTTTGTCCTGTCCGCCATCGCCGCCCACGCCCAGAAACCCACCGCCCCCGACGCCAACCTCTACACCAACTACTACGGCTCGCTAACCAGCGTGAACTGGATCGTCTGCGGATCGACCGCCGAAACCGAAGGCTGCTACGACTCCGGCTCCATCGGCCCCTTCGTCGCCGTAGGCGCTATGCTCGAAGGCAATCCCGTCGTCTCCGGCGACGTCGTCACCCGCCACATCTACATCGTCGATTCCGGAGCTTCCCCTGTCACACTTTACGATTACAAGAAAGTGGACACCGTCTCCACCACCTTCGACACCACGACCGTCGCTTTGTCCAAAACCGTCTCGCTCTCCGACCTAGTCGGCGGCAGCAGCGTCACCACCTACATGGCCGCGAACACCAACTATCTCTACATCGGGACCAGCTCCAGCCCCCAGGCCGTGCAGGTCAAGAAAACCACCCTGAAAGTCCTCGAGGGCGGCATAGTCTCCGGCAACGTCTCCTCCATCACCTCCGACGCCTACGGATTCATCACCGTCACCCAGGGCACCGACTTCGTCGTCTACGATCCCGAAGGCAGCTACGTCGAAGACGGAGGCGGCACCGACTTTATGCTAGGTACCACCCAGGCCGTCCCCGCATCCTCGCTCCTGATCGGCGACTTCGCCCCAACCCCGCACGTTCGCGCGAAGCCGAAGCCACCGCTGCCAGAGAATGGTCGATGAACGGGTAACAAGAAATAAAAGGCGCATCGTCCGCTTTCGCCGGCGTGCCATGATCCACGCATAAACCCATAAATATGGTAATATGGGTCAAATGAAAACCACGCTCGAAATTCCCGATTTCTTATTCCGACGGGCAAAATCCGTAGCTGCCGAGCGTGGCATCCCTCTGCGCCAGTTCATGACCGAAGCCGTCCAGGAAAAACTGAAAACCACGTCTCACCACAAGCCCTGGATGAAGCACATCGGCACGCTCAAGCATCTCCGCAAAGAAAGAAAGCAGATCGAAAAGCGAGTGGAAGAGGTTTTCGAAAAGGTCGATCGCGAAATCTGGCAGTGATTTATCGAATTGGGATTCCTGAATAACGAGTTCCCCGGAAATGATTCTCGATACCAATGCCCTATCCGCCGCCGCCGACGCCGACCCCGCCCTAATCGCTATTCTCGCCCGCGCCGACCAGATCGCGATTCCGGTAATAGTCCTGGGGGAATATCGCTACGGAATCGCCCAGTCGAGAAACCGCGCCACTTTCGAACGCTGGCTCGCCGCGCTGCTCGGCGACTGCCTCGTTCTGGATATCACAGAGCCAACCACGCACCACTATGCAGAGATCGTTCTCGAACTAAAACGAATCGGCAAACCCATCCCCACCAACGACCTCTGGATCGCCGCTCTCTGCCGCCAACACTCCCTCCCGCTGTTAAGCCGCGATGGTCATTTCGACCATGTTTCTGGAACCAAACGCATCGGCTGGTGAAGTGCGATGACGGCCCGGGGAAATTCTCAGCGAAGCAAAAAAGGACTTGGGCGCTTTGCGCGTGAGCGAGCGTTCTAGCGGCCAAATCCGCGATCGGCGGTAGACTTGCGTGTGCCGATCCGGAGAAATATAATCTGGCGACTCAGAGGCACCGATGAGCGTCCCCGCCCTAATCTGCGGCAAATTCCAAGCCCAAAACAGCCCGGAACTTGATGCGTGTACCTTTTGCGGCACGCCCCTCACAGAACAAGCGGGAGCGAAAAAAGCTGCTTTCGGGCCACCTAAGCCGCCATCGATAGAAGAAATAACACGCGCTCGGACAACGCACGTTCGTCGAACAATCCGCAGGGGGGCTCAGCTGGCTCGTTATCCTTTCCGTCGTTTCCTGCATTTTGATCGGGTTTAGGGGAGCGGCAGTGGTCGCTGGGGTGTTGGTGATCATTGCTCTGGCAAGAGTTCTCAAGCTCCCGCAGCGCGGGGTCGTTTACAACCAGGCCTCCCTAGAGCTTGACGCGGCCTCGGCAGGGCCCTTGCTGCTGGCTGCGCTGGTATTTTGTGCCCTGTTTTTCCTGCTGACCAAAGTATCTGACTTCGGCGGCGTGTTCGGCTGTGGCCCCACGAATGGGCAATGATGGGCATTTTTTCGGTCCGCTCATACGCGCCTAGGACTGCACGCCCGCAAAGGAAAGAGCCAGATTGATTTCTCAACCTGGCTCTTATTAATGCCGGCAACGACCTACTCTCCCACACACTTTCGCGTGCAGTACAATCGGCCCAGCGGGGCTTAACTTCCGTGTTCGGGATGGGAACGGGTGGAACCCCCGCGGTATAATCACCGACTTCGTGAGCGGCTAGCTACTAGCTTCTGGCTACTAGCTTGGTCCGTCCCGATGAGGAGCATTCTGCTCGACTCACGGACCACCGCAAATTTGAAAAAGATCGAGAACGATCTCTCACAACTGAATAGATTGGGTGTGGCTTACTTTCTTCTTTGCTTACTTCCGATTTCTGCCACGTACTTACATCGGCTTTGCTTTCTTTATAAAAGCGTCGGCGCAAAGCTTCTGCTGAACTTCCTACTAATTGCTCAGGTTCTAGCTAAGAGCTAGAAGCTAGCAGCTAGAAGCTTCATCTGCACCGAGTAAATTTTATGGTCAAGCCGAACGGGCGATTAGTACAGGTAAGCTGCACGCATTACTGCGCTTCCACCTCCTGCCTATCAACCAGGTAGTCTTCCTGGGCCCTTCTTATCCCTTACGGGTTGGGAGATCTCATCTTGAGGAGTGCTTCCCGCTTATATGCATTCAGCGGTTATCACAACCGAACTTCGCTACCGAGCGG
>Ga0302326_10001054_pt1 | contig 72310 bp, 58 predicted proteins | sample Palsa_T0_3_FD_202264 | JGI IMG/M metagenome (GOLD analysis project Ga0302326, IMG submission 202264) | Peat permafrost microbial communities from Stordalen Mire near Abisko, Sweden - Palsa_T0_3 | ecosystem: Environmental > Terrestrial > Soil > Palsa > Peat permafrost | place: Sweden: Abisko... | reverse complement strand
CGAGATCCGCATGAGGTACGGGGTCGTCGCCTGGCACCACCGCTACGACTACCTGCCGCTCATCCTGCCGCATTATGCGCTCAACCTGTTCTTCCCCTTCGCCACCGTCCCGGTCTTCCCGTCGCTCCATTACCCCCTCATGTACGCCGGGGGCCTCATCATCGTCCTCTTCGCCGCGTTCCGCCCCCTCCCCGTGGCGTGCTGGGTCCTGCTCTTCGCGCCGACGCTCCTCGCCTCCGTGACCGAGGCCTTCTGGTTCGGGGCGCGCTACAGCCTTGTGCCGTCGATGGCCGCCTACGGGTGGCTGGTCTACGAGCTCTCCAGGCTGAACAGGCCGTTCCTGCTGCGGCTCCTGTGGCTGTTCGTCCTGGCGTTCCTCACCCTGAACCTGCTCGACCGGGGGATGTCGGGCGGCGTCGGCCTCTGCGCCCAGGTGGCGAAGCAGGAGGCCGCGCTCGTTGGGATAGACTTCGACCTCCTCAGGACGATCCGCGACCAGCCCCCCGCCGAGGGCGGCCAGCCACCCCCCGCGGGCGCCGGGGAGCCCGCGCCCCCGGCCCGGAGGTAGGGCCCGGGGCGGCCCGGGCGGAAGCTCTTTCTTGCATCCGCCGGAAAACGTAACCTTCATGGCCTTCCTTTTCCCAGGATCACCGCCTTTAACTGCCCCTCCAACGTCCCCCCGAACCATGATCGAATTCAGCAGGAAGATACTGTTCGTCGGCTACGGAGCCGTCGCCGAGTGCACGCTCCCGATCCTATTCAAGCACATCAAGGTGAACCCGAAGAACGTCACCGTGATCGATTTCGAGAGCAAGGAGGAGAAGCTGAGGCAATGGACCTCGCTCGGCGTCCGCTACATCAGGGATCGCGTGACCGAGGAGAACATGGCGACGCTCCTCGCGAGTCACCTCTCGGCGGGCGACCTCCTGATCGACCTGGCCTGGAACATCGACGCCTGCGAGATACTCCAGTGGTGCCACGACAGCGGCGTCCTGTACGTCAACACGTCGGTCGAGGTCTGGGACCCGTACGCGGGTGGCAGGAAGCACCCGACGCAGCGCACCCTATACTGGCGCCACATGAACGTCCGCAGGATGACGGCCAAATGGAAGGAGAAGGGAGCCACCGCGGTCGTCGAGCACGGCGCGAACCCCGGCCTCATCTCCCACTTCACGAAGCAGGGCCTGATCGACATCGCGAACACGATGATCGGCGAGAAGAAGGCGAAGGGCAGGAAGGCCGAGCTGCTCGAGGGCCACATCGCCGCGGGCAGCTTCAACCGGCTCGCCATGGAGCTCGGCGTGAAGGTGATCCACTGCAGCGAGCGCGACACCCAGATCACGGACGTGCCGAAGCAGATCGACGAGTTCGTGAACACGTGGAGCATCGAGGGCTTCCGCGAGGAGGGCACCACGACGGCCGAGCTCGGGTGGGGAACGCACGAGAAGAGCCTCCCCGCCTACGCCTACCGGCACAAGGACGGCCCGAAGAACCAGATCTGCATCGCGCGAATGGGCATCAACACGTGGGTGCGCTCGTGGGTGCCCAACTACAGCATCGTCGGAATGGTGGTGCGCCACGGCGAGGCCTTCACGATCTCGGACAAGCTCACGGTGTGGGAGGGCAAGAGGGCCGTCTACCGGCCCACGGTGCACTACGCCTACTGCCCCTGCGACGAGGCGGTCGTCTCCCTGAACGAGCTGCGGGGCTACAACTACGAGCTCCAGCCCAAGCTGCGCATCATGAACGACGAGATCACCAAGGGCGCCGACATCCTCGGGGCGCTCATCATGGGCCACCCCTACAAGTCGTGGTGGGTCGGCTCCGACCTCACGATCGAGGAGTCCCGCCGCCTGGTCCCGCACCAGAACGCGACGACCATGCAGGTGGCCATCTCCGTCGTCGCGGCGGCGATGTGGATGATCGAGAACCCGTCCGAGGGCGTGAGGGTGCCCGACGAGCTCCCCCACGAGTACGTCCTCGGAGTCTCGAGGCCCTACCTCGGCACCTTCATCTCCACGCGCTCGGACTGGACCCCGCTCCGGGACTACAGGAACGCCTTCAGCGGCTTCAACAGGCCGGACTTCGATGCCAAGGACCCGTGGCAGTTCAAGAACTTCCTCGTCAAGGACGGCGACTGAGCGCGGCGCCGCGCCGCGGCCGCAAGGGGGCGCCCCCGGCCTGACGCCCGCCGCGCCTTTTCCCCGCGCGGCCCGTCTTCCCACCCTACCCGACCCGAACCCATGATTTCGAAGGCGCATCTCAAGAGGCTCGGCCGCGAGCACGGCACGCCGCTCTTTGTCGTCGACCACGAGGCCCTGCGCGGCAACTACCGCGAGTTCCGCCGGTACCTTCCCCGCGTCCAGGCCTACTTCGCCGTCAAGGCGAACCCGCTCCCCGAGATCGTGCGCACCTTCTACAGGGAGGGCGCGAGCTTCGACGTGGCGTCGATGCCCGAGTTCAACATCGTCTACGACAACATCAGGGGCATGGCGCCGAAGGAGCGCCAGGACTGGATCTGGGACAAGATCATCTACGCCAACCCGAACAAGCCCGTCGAGACGCTCGAGGAGCTGAACCAGTACAAGCCGCTCGTCACCTTCGACAACGCCGAGGAGCTCATGAAGATCAGGAAGCACGCCCCCCAGGCCGGCGTGGCGCTCCGTATCAAGGTCTCGAATACCGGGGCCATGGTGGAGCTCTCCTCCAAGTTCGGCGCGAACCCCGGCGAGGCGGTCGACCTGATCCTCCTGGCCGAGAAGCTGGGACTCGTGTGCGAGGGCCTGAGCTTCCACGTGGGCAGCCAGACGACGAACTTCGACAACTACGTCCAGGCCCTCGCGATGTGCGCGGGCATCTTCAGGGAGGCGCGCGACCGCGGCTACTCCAGGATGAACCTCGTCGACATCGGCGGCGGGTTCCCCGCGCGCTACGACGACTCGGTGAAGCCCTTCCGCGAGCTCGCGAAGGTCATCAACCAGGAGCTCGAGCGCTACTTCCCGAGGGACATCCAGGTCCTGGCGGAGCCGGGGCGCTTCCTCGTCGCTAACGCCGGCTACACGGTCTCGAAGGTGATCGGCAAGGCCGTGCGCGACGGCAAGCCGAGCTACTACATCGACGACGGCGTCTACCACACCTACTCCGGCGTGATCTTCGACCACTGCAAGTACCCGGTCAGGGCGTTCAAGAAGGGGCCGACGAGGATCAGCGCCGTCTACGGCCCGACGTGCGACGCGCTCGACGTCGTCTCGATGGCCGAGAACCTGCCCGAGCTCGAGCGCGACGACCTCGTCTACAGCGAGAAGATCGGGGCCTACAGCCACGCCTCCTCGACACACTTCAACGGGTTCCCCCCGGCGAAGGTCGTCCACGTGAACGTGGACCCGGAGTGAGCGCCGCGGCGGCGAACCCCGGGACGGGGGTTTTCCGGGGCACGCTGCGCGCCCTCGCGGCCCTCGCGGTCCTCTCCTCGGTGGCGCCCCTGGCGTCGGCCCAGGACGGGCGCAGGAAGCAGGAGATCCTTTTCCCCGAGCTGCCCGCGCGCGGCGTCGACGACGCCCCGTTCGACCTCGCCGCAAGGGCGACGTCCGGCCTGCCCGTCGCGTTCGAGCTCGTCTCCGGGCCGGCCTCTCTCGACGGCAAGAGGATCAAGCTGACGGGCGCTACCGGGCTCGTGGTCGTCCGTGCGTCCCAGGCGGGAAACGCGGCGTTCCTGCCCGCGGTGGCGGCGGAGCGCGCCTTCACCGTGGGCGCCAAGCCATCGGCGCCCGCGATCGTCTCCCAGCCCGCGGGGATGCGCGCCTCGATCGGCGAGATCGTCGCCCTCTCCGTCCAGGCCTCCGGCGAGCCCGCACCCTCCCTCCAGTGGCGCAAGGACGGCGCGCCGGTGACGGGAGCCACAGACAGCCGGTTCACCATCGCGTCGGCCACGCCCGCCGACGCGGGCGCCTACGACGTCGTCGCGTCAAACCGGCTCGGCTCGGCGACGAGCGAGCGGGCCCTCGTGACGGTCGGCAAGCGCGCCCAGTCGATAAGCTTCCAGGGGCCGCAGAACGCCACCTCGGGCCAGCCGGTCCTCCTCAGCGCAAGCGCCTCGTCCGGGCTGCCAGTGCGCCTCGACGTGATCTCCGGCTCGGCCATCCTTAACGGCTCCATGATGACGTCGCAGGGCGGGACGGTGGTGGTCCAGGCAAGCCAGCAGGGCGACGCCGCCTACGAGGCGGCGGCGCCCGTCACGCGGACGGTCGTCATCGGCCCGGGACCGAACGGCCAGCGCACTCCCTAGTGCGCCGGCAGCGCCACGGACGGGACCGTGACGGTCCCGGAGGGCGCAGCCTGCGAGCCCGGGGGCCGCATCATGAACGTGCGCTCGGCGAACCCGTTGGCGGGGTCGATCTTGATCAGCTCCTGCGCAAGCGCCTGGACCTCGGCCCCGCGGCCCGCGGCGGCCTCGAGCTCCGCCAGGTGGTAGCCCGCCTCGCAGCGGAGCGCCTTCATCTGGCCGGCATCGTCCACGATCTGGCGCAGGTCTGCCTCGGCCTCGCCCGTGCGGCCAGTGAGCTGCAGGGACATCGCCTGGCCGAGCTTCGCGCGGGCGCGCACCGGGCCGTCGGGCAGGTCCGTGACCGCCGACGAATAGGCCTTCAGGGCGTCCATGTACCGGGCCCCGACGAAGGCGTTGTCGGCCACGGTCTCCTCGGCCACGCCAGCGAGGGGATGGCCGGGGTGCTTGGCTGCGAAGGCCAGGTACGAGTCCGGTGTGACGCATTCCTGGTACTCCTTCTGTATCCCAAGCTCCTTCTGTTCATTGAGATACCTCCACCCGCCCTTGGCCAGGATGCCCAGGGCGAGGACGCCGAAGAAAAAGTAGACCATGCCGCCGTAGCGCTCCCATGCCTGCCTCATGCGCACCTCGGGCGGGGGCGCGATCTCTGCTTCCTTGGTCTTCGTCGGTGCGGCTGGCGTGGGCATGGGGCGGGTTCTTCCTTTGGGAAATGGTGACTCAAGCAAAACGCCGGGCCCCTGTAAACCCGTAAACGGCCTCAAACGGCCGTGACGTTGCCCTTGTAGTCCTGGATCGGCCGGACGCCGACGGGCTTGGTCTTGAGGGCGCGGATCCCGTCCACCGCGGCCCGGGCCGCCATGATGGTGGTGAAGATGCAGACGTTGTGCGCGTAGACGGCCCCGCGAATAAGGTTCTCGTCCCGCCTCGGGATCAGCCCGCCCGGCGTGTTGATCACGAGCTGGATCTGGCCGTTCTTGATCATGTCGACGGCGTTGGGCCTGCCCTCGCTCAGCTTGGCGATGCGCTTCACGGCGACGCCGCTCTCGGCGAGGGTCCTCGCGGTCCCGCTTGTCGAGTAGATCGTGAAGCCCATGCCCTCAAGGGCGCGGCCGATCTCGACGGCGCGCGGCTTGTCCGCGTCCTTCACGCTGAGGAAGACGTTGCCCTCGGTCGGGAGCCCGGGCTTGGCGGCGGCCTGGGCCTTCGCGAACGCGATGCCGAGGTCCGCGTCCAGGCCCATCACCTCGCCCGTCGAGCGCATCTCGGGCCCGAGCGCGATCGTCGCCCCGGGGAAGCGCACGAACGGGAACACGGCCTCCTTCACGCACCAGTGCTTCGGGACAACCTCCCGGGTGAAGCCGAGCTCGGCGAGCGTCTTGCCCGCCATCACCTTGGCGGCGAGCTTCGCGAGCGGCACGCCGATCGCCTTGGCGACGAAAGGCACGGTGCGCGAGGCGCGGGGGTTGACCTCGAGCACGAAGAGCTGGCCGTCCTTGACCGCGAACTGGACGTTCATGAGGCCGACGACCCCGAGCTCCCTCGCGAGCGCGTGGGTCGCCGTGCGCACGGAGGCGAGCATCTCCCTGCCGAGCGTGTGCGGCGGCATGACCATCGCCGCGTCGCCGGAGTGCACGCCCGCGAACTCGATGTGCTCGAGCATGCCGCCGATGACGCTCGTCTTCCCGTCGGAGAGGCAGTCCACGTCGAGCTCGATGGCGTCCTCGAGGAACTTGTCGATCAGCACGGGCTTGCCAGGCATGACCTCGAAGACCTGCCTCACGACGGCGCGCAGGTCCGCCTCGTCGTAGACGACGAACATCCCGCGGCCTCCCAGGACGAACGAGGGCCGGAGCAGCACGGGGTAGCCCACCTCGAGCGCGAAGGCCTCGGCCTCGCCCTCGCTGAGCGCCGTGCGGTTGGCCGGCTGGCGCAGCGCCAGCCTGTCCAGCACCGCGGCGAAGAGCCTCCGGTCCTCGGCCGCCTCGATCGACTCGGGCGACGTGCCGATGATGTTGACCCCGTTCGCCTTGAGCGCCGAGGCGAGGTTGAGCGGGGTCTGGCCCCCGAACTGGACGATCGCCCCCTCGCAGCCCTCCTGCTGGTAGACCTCGAGCACGTCCTCGAGCGTGAGCGGCTCGAAGTAGAGCCGGTCGCTCGTGTCGTAGTCGGTTGAGACCGTCTCCGGGTTCGAGTTGACCATGACCGTCTCGAACCCGGCCTCGCGCAGGGCGAAGCTCGCGTGGACGCAGCAGTAGTCGAACTCGATCCCCTGGCCTATCCTGTTCGGCCCGCCGCCGAGGATCATGATCTTGCGCCTCGAGGACGGCATCACCTCGTTCTCCTCGCCGTAGCTCGAGTAGTAGTAGGGCGTGAACGCCTCGAATTCCGCGGCGCAGGTGTCCACCAGGCGGAAGGTCGTCTTGATGCCGCGCTTCTTGCGGTCGGCCCGGACCGAGGCGAGGTCGCTGCCCGTCAGGTGGGCGATCTGGGAGTCCGAGAACCCGAACTGCTTCGCCCGCCTGAAGAGGTCCGTGTCCAGGGTGTGCGGCAGGAGCCCCGCGATCTCGTCCTCCATCTCGTGGATCTCGCGCAGGTGGTGCAGGAACCAGGGGTCTATTCTCGTCAGGTCGTGGATCTGCTCGACCGTGTACCCCGCCTTGAACGCGTACCGGATGTAGAAGATCCGCTCCGCGTTCGGCGTGCCGAGCTTCGTCTTGATCGTCGCGTCGTCGGGCCGCTCGTCCCCCCCTAGCCTCCCGCCCCCGCCGAAGCCCCTCGCCCCGACCTCCAGCGAGCGCAGCGCCTTCTGGATGGACTCCTTGAACGTGCGCCCGATCGCCATGGCCTCCCCCACGGACTTCATCGACGAGGTCAGCGTCGGGTCGGCGTCCGGGAACTTCTCGAATGTGAAGCGCGGTATCTTGGTGACGACGTAGTCGATCGTCGGCTCGAAGCTCGCGGGCGTGAGCCTCGTGATGTCGTTGCGCAGCTCGTCGAGCGAGTAGCCGACGGCGAGCTTCGCGGCTATCTTCGCGATGGGGAAGCCGGTCGCCTTCGAGGCGAGCGCTGACGAGCGCGACACGCGCGGGTTCATCTCGATCACGATCATCCGGCCCGTCCCGGGGTCCACCGCGAACTGGATGTTCGAGCCGCCGGTCTCGACGCCGATCTCGCGGATGACGGCGAAGGACGCGTCGCGCATCGCCTGGTACTCCTTGTCCGTGAGCGTCATCGCGGGCGCGACCGTGATCGAGTCGCCGGTGTGGACCCCCATGGGGTCGAAGTTCTCGATCGAGCAGATCACCACGCACTGGTCCTTGTGGTCGCGCATGACCTCCATCTCGAACTCCTTCCAACCGAGGAGGAACTCCTCGACGAGCACCTCGTGCACGGGCGAGATGTCGAGGCCGTTGGCGACGGTCCTGTCGTACTCCTCGCGGTTGTAGGCGATGCCGCCTCCCTGGCCCCCAAGGGTGAAGCTCGGGCGGATGATGAGGGGAAAGGCCCCGAGCTCGTCGGCGGCCGCCCGGGCCTCCTCGGGGGTCCTGACCGTCTTCGACCGGGCGACGTCCAGGCCGATCTTCACCATGGCCTGCTTGAAGAGCTCCCGGTCCTCGCCCTTCGAGATCGCGGCCGGCTTGGCGCCGATCATCTCGACGCCGTACCTGGCCAGGATGCCCCGGTTGTGGAGCTCCATCGAGAGGTTGAGCGCGGTCTGGCCGCCGAGGGTCGGAAGCAGGGCCGACGGCCGCTCCTTTGCGATGATCTTCTCCAGGATGTCGACCGTCAGCGGCTCGATGTAGGTGACGTCGGCGTACTCCGGGTCCGTCATGATCGTCGCCGGGTTGGAGTTGACCAGGATAACGCGGAAACCCTCCTCCCTCAAGGCCTTGCACGCCTGAGTTCCCGAATAGTCGAACTCGCAGGCCTGCCCTATCACGATGGGCCCCGCCCCGATGATCAGTACGGACTCTAGGTCGGTGCGTTTGGGCATTGGCGTGGGCGTGCGTGGACTCCTCCGACAGTTGCGGCCGCCCAAACCCGCCGCAAGGGAAATTGGGCTAGACGAGCCTCGAGACGTCGACCCCGAGCACCTTGGCCGCCGCCGCCTTGTCCCCCCGGCATGCGTGGAGCACGCGGTCCATGTACTGCTTCTCCTGGCCCGCCGTGAACTCGGCCAGGGTCGGCCAGCTCTCGACTTGGCGCAGGCGAAGGGGCAGCTGCTCGGAGGTCATGACGCGCGTCTCGGTCGTCGAGGCTATCTTGGAGACCAGCTGGAACATCTCCGTCAGGTTGCCGGGCCAGTGGTAGGCGGTTAGGACCGCCATCGCGTCGTCCGTGAACTCGATCACGTTCGTGTCCACGAGGGGGTTGGTCGCGCGCAGGCAGAAATGCTTAACGAGGAGCGGGATGTCCTCCTTGCGGTCGCGAAGAGGGGGCATGGCGAGCGGCAGCGAGGCCACGCGGTAGAAGAGCTCGTCGTTGAAGTTTCCGGCGTCGACCATCTTCTCCAGGTCCTCCGTCGTCGAGCAGACGAGCCTGAAGCCGTGCGCCGTGTTGCGAAGGACGCTGACCAGCTCCTTCTGCACGGGGAGCGCGAGGCACTGCAGGTGCTGAAGGAAGAGGGTCCCGCCCTTGGCGTCGCGCACCCACGGGCCGCCCTCGCCGTTGAGGCCCAGGAGCCCGTCGCGGAAGCTCTGCTCGGAGCTGAGCGAGCAGTCGATCCGCACGAAGTGCGAGATGTCGGCGCCCGTGGCCCCGTGGAGTATCTCCGCGACCGAGGTCTTGCCGGTCCCGTTCTCCCCGACGAGGAGGACGGGCGTGCGCACCGCGGCGAGCTTCTTCACCTGCTGGATGAGCTTCTTGATCTGCGGGCTCTTGCCGACCAGGCGGCCCTCGATGTCGGCCGCCTTGACGCCGGTGCCCGCGGGGGAAGAGGCGCGCTGCGCCTGGATCTCGCGGAACTCGATCCCGCGCCGCAAGGTCGCGATCAGCTCGTCGACGCGGAACGGCTTCTGGAGGTAGTCGAACGCGCCGAACTTGAGCGCCTGCACCGCGCTCTCGGTGCTGGCGTACGCCGTCATGATGATCGTGACGTTGTTGGGGTCGTACTGCTTGAGCTGCTTGAGGAGCGTGATCCCGTCCATCGGCTTCATGTCGATGTCGGCGAGGACCAGGTCGAATTTCTCGGCCTTGTAGCGCGTGAGGGCCTTCTCCCCGTCGGTCGCAAACGCCGTCGAGAACCCGGTCGGCTGGATCACGGCGTCCAGCATCTCGTGGATCGAAATCAGGTCGTCGACAATGAGGACGGAGGGCATGACTGCGTCGTGGAAGGGGGAGCCTCCGCGCAGGCGCAAGCCAAGTCAACAACACCCGCTACCGGGAGTTCGGCCGCGCCCCGCCGGGTCAGCCCATGCCGCCCGCGACGGCGCCCAGCTGGAAGATCGGCAGGAACATCGCCATGACGATGCCGCCGACGATGATGCCGAGGATGACGATGAGGAGCGGCTCGATCAGCGAGGTGAGGGCGCTTACGGTGGCGTCGCACTCGACGTCGTAGAAGTCGGCGATCTTGTTCATCATGCCGTCCACGTTTCCGGTGGCCTCACCCGCCTTGACCATGTGCTTCATCATCGGCGGGAAGAATTCGTTCGAGGCCAGGATCTCCGAGACCTGGCCGCCCTGGCTGACGTGCTTCGCGATCTCGCCGCAGGCGTCCTCGATCTGCACCTTGTTGCTCGCGGAGGCCACGATCTCGAGCGTCCTGAGGATCGGCACGCCGGAGCGGATGAGGGTCGCGTAGGTGCGGCAGAACCTGGAGAGCGCGATCTTGTGGACCAGGTTCCCGAAGATCGGGGCCCGCACGAGCGCGATGTCCTTGAGCCGCCTGCCCTTCGGCGTGGAGATGAACTTGTTCACCGTCCAGTAGAAGGCGTAGCAGGCGATCGCGATCGCCCACCAGCGGTGGCCCATGAAATGGCTGACGTCGATCAGGATCTGCGTCGGCATCGGCAGCTTGGCGCCGAAGTCCGCGAACATGGCCGCGAAGACCGGGATGACGAAGATGAGGAGCACGTTGACGAGCACGATCGCCAGCGAGATGACGCCGACCGGGTACGCCATGGCTGACTTGACCTTCTTGGTCAGCTTGACCGTCGCCTCGAAGTAGCCCGCGACCTTTCCCAGGATCTCGGCCAGGCCGCCGCTCGCCTCGCCGGCCTCCACCATCGAGATGAAGAGCGTCGGGAACGCCCTCGGGAACTTCTTGACGGACGACGAGAACGAATTGCCCTGCGAGATGTCGAGGCGGACGTCCCGGATGATGATCCGGAACCGCGGGTCCTCGGTCTGGTCCTGGAGGGCCTCGAGGCACTGCACCAGGGGAAGGCCGGCGATGAGGAGCGACGCCAGCTGCTGCGTGAACATGGTCAGCTCGCCCAGGGGCAGCTTGTATTTCTTGGCGCTTTTCTCGAGCGACTTCTGCTTGGCAAGGGCCTGCGCCTGCCGCACGTCCGAACCGGGCTTCTTCGTCCCATCGAGTCTTGGGGCGTTGCCGGTCGCGGCTGAGGCTGAGGAGAAAATTGCCATGACATGCTTAAAACAGGGCGCAAGCCCCCCCGCAACCCCTTTTGCGCCATATCCTCCTGTGAAAAACAGGTAAAGGAGGCCCCGAATTTGCAGGGCCTAAGTCCCGGCGGGGACTGGGACTTGGCCCACGCGGGACCGCCCTCCCCGCTCCCGCGAAGCCGGGAGGCCCTCCGGACCAACTCAAGGATTGTCGTGCGGCGCCGCGTGGGGGCGGTATTCAAGGGAGCTGTTGCCCGTAACCGCGGTCCATCCATTAGATAGCCGCCACCAGCATCATGATCCGCCGCCGCCACCTCCTTTTTTTCCTGGCCGTACTCCTCGCCGGCTCCGACAGGAGCCTCGGCGCAGCCGACGCGGGCGCCGCCGTCGCGACGGTTAAGGGCCTCTGCGACGCGCTGATCGCGGCCATGAAGCAGGGCTCCACCGCCTCGTTCCCCGACAGGGTGAGGACGCTCGGGCCCGAGATCCGGCAGGACTTCGACCTGGGACTCATGAGCCGCATCATCGTCGGGCCGCCGTGGAGGCAGCTCGGCGCCCAGGACCGCCAGGACATGGTGGACGCCTTCAGCGACTACAGCGTCGCCAACTACGCCCAGCGCTTCAAGAGCTACTCCGGGGAGCGGTTCGAGGTGGATCCCGCCCCGGCCGCCCTGGCCAACGGCGACTGTATCGTGAGCACGAAGCTCTTCACGGGCGATCCGCAGCCGGTGCAGCTCAACTACCTCATGCGCCTGGGCGACGGGAAGTGGCGGATCATCGACGTCTTCCTGAGCGGCACGATAAGCGAGATGGCGGCCCGCCGCTCGGAGTACGCCCTCGTCCTTCGCACCGGCGGCGTCCCGGCGCTGGTCGACCTGCTCCGCAAGAAGACGGCCGACCTCGCAAAGTAGGTCAGCGCCCGGGGTCCTCGTAGATGTCCGGCGTCGGCAGCTTGGCCGGGTTGGCCGCGCCGCCCAGCTCGGCCGCGCGGTGCTGCCTGACGAGGCTGCGGAACGAGGCGTAGTAGTCGATCGCCTCCCGGTGGATCTCGTCGAGCGAATCGATGTTTCGGGAGCGCTTGTCCACGCCGTCGACGACGATCCGGCCGACGGTCACCGGCGATCCGTAGTCCTGCGCCCGGGCGACGTACCGGAAAGGATCGATGTACATGTCGACGCCCGTGCCGATGCCGTCGCGGGGGTTCGAGGGCCCAAGGAGCGGCAGGATGAGATACGGGCCCTCGGGCAGGCCCCATGCCCAGAGCGTCTGGCCGAAGTCGCCGACCTGCCTGGGCAGGCCGTTCTTGCTGGCGACGTCGCCCAGGCCGCCGACTCCCAGCGTGCAGTTGACGACGAAGCGGCATCCCGAGGTCTCGGCGCTGGAGAAGCGGCCCTGAAGGATCGTGTTCATGAACACGAGGGGCTCGCCCAGGTTGTCGAGAAAATGGCGGACCGCCTCCCGGGCGTCCTGCGGCAGAACCGCCCGGTAGGCCTTGGCCAGCGGCTTGATCAGGATCCGGTCGACAGACTCGTTGAGGGCGAACGTCTTCCTGTTGAGCGGCTCGAGGGGGTCGTGGTCGGCCTCGAACTGCGCGCGGGCGGCCGGTTCCCGGGGCACGCTCGCGCACCCCGCGACGAACGCCATGGCGGCAAGCAGGAGGGCCGGGAGGACGGCGCGCTTCATTTCGCTGGCCCGCCCTTGCGCCGGGGATCCATCCCCACAAGCGCCGGCAGGATGAAGAGCGTGCAGGCCGAGATGAAGAAGAGGGCCAGGCCGAGAAACTTCCCCATCTCCGCCATCCCCGGGGACCGGGAGAGCGCCAGGCTGCCGAAGGCCGTGCCGGTCGTCAGGGCGCTGAAGACCACGCCGCGGGCCGTGGGCGAGCCGAGGAAGCCGGGCAGGCCCTCCCGGTGGCGCAGGACGAAGTAGATGTCAAAGGCCACGCCGATCCCGAGCATCATCGGCAGCGTGATGATGTTGGCGAAATTGATCGAGAATCCCAGGAGGGTGGCCGCGCCCAGGGTGAATATGCCGGCGACCATCAGGGGGACCAGGACCAGCGCGACGTCCCATGCGCTGCGAAGGACGGCCATGAGGAGGAGCGAAATCGTCACCAGGGCCAGCACGCCCGCGGTGGCGAAGGCCCGCGGGGCCAGGCTCGTCCACTCGTCGACCGCGATCGCCGAGCCGACGGACTGGGGAACGACCTTCTCCACCGCGCGGGCGAAGCGCCGCAGAACCTCGTTGTCGCGGGCGTCGCCGCTCGGGAAGACCTGCGTCCGCCAGCGCCCGTCCGGCGCCACCCAGTCCCGGCGGAAATCCGGAGGGAGCGTGTCAAGCGTCACCGGCCCGGCTTTGAGCACCTCGCGCAGGTCGTCAAGGCGCCGGCAGATGCCCGCGCTGAGGTTGGCGGCCAGCGCCGGCACAGCCGCCGGGCCGCCGAGGACGATCCCGTGAAGCGCCGACGCAAGGCGGGCGGCGGCCTTGTCGCCCTTGTCGCCGAGCTTGGCCATGTCGTTCGCGCAGCGACCCGCGGCCTCGAGGATCTCGGCGGGGGACGGCGCGGGCATGACCGCCGCGGGCGAAAGGGTCGGTCCGAGGAGCGACGCGGCGTCCGCGAGTATGTCCAGCTTGGGCTGCTGGTCCGCGGGAATGAAACTTGAAAGCCCGAGCACGCGGGCGACCTCGGGCATGGACCCCAGCTTGGCGGCGGCGGCGCGGGCGGCGTCCGGCGCGGCAAGAAAATCCACCGTGTACGGGGAGGTGGTCGGGTCAGCCATCAGGTCCTGGAGGGTCCTGACCGACTCAGAGCGGGGATTCTCAAGGTCGACCGGGTTGAAGTCCAACTTCAGGCGCGGCAGGGCCGTCGCCGAAAGCGCGGCGAGCAGCAGCGCGGCCGCCATCACCGCTCGGCGCCGGCGCTGCAGGAAGGCGTCCGCCGCGGTGCCCCAGGCAAAGCCCGCCGCGTGGCGCTCGGCTCCCGTCCGAAAAAGCGTCAGGAGGGCGGGCAGCAGCGTTAGGTTGAGGGCGAGCGCGATGATCATGCCCGCCCCGGCGATGATGCCGAGGTCCCTCACCCCGAGGTAGGCGGTGGGCACGAACGAGAGGAAGCCCACGGCGGTCGCGACGGCCGCGACCGCGAGGGGCAGGCCCACCCCGGTCGCGGTCCGGCGCATGGCCTCGGGCGGTTCCGTGCCGATCCTCTCCGCCGAGTAGCGCACGCTGAACTGGATCCCGAAGTCGATCGCGATCCCGATGAAGAGCGGGCCGAAGGCAATCGACACCGGGTTGAAGGGGCCGATGAACCGGACGGCAAAGGCCGCGCAGCCCGCCAGGCCGACGACGAGCGTGACCAGGATCGCGGCCACCGTCCGGACCGAGCGCATGCCTATGACGAGCCAGAAGCAGAGCAGGCCCAGGCACAGAACGGTCGAGAGGACCGCGCTATCCGAAAGGGCGGCCAGCTGGTCGTTGTTCAGGGCGACCGGGCCGGTCACCCTCACCGTGACCCCGCCCCGCGGCGTGAGGCCGGCCTCCCGGGCCGCGACCCTGACCGCCTCGAGGCACTTGGAGGCGGCGTCCACCTGGCCGTAGCTGAGGACGGCCCGCGCAAGCACGAAATGGCGAAGCCCGCCCGCCTGCGCCTTGCGGCCGGTGAAAAGGGCCTGCCAGGAGAGCGGCCTGCTTTTCCCGGCCAGGGCGGCCTCGGCGGCATCCGCCACCTCCCCCAGGGGTTGGTCGATCTTCGCCGGCTCGACCGCCCCGGCAAGGGCCCCCTTTGCGAGGAGGTCGATCGCGCCAAGGACGCCGCGGACGCTCGGGTCCGCCGCCAGGGTGCCGAGGAATGGCTGGGCCGAGATCAGGTGGTCGGCAAAGTCCTGGACATCGGCCGTGGGAAGGAAGAGCAGCCCGTACCGGCGAAAATAGGGGTTCGCGTCCGGCTGGCGCACGTAGTGGAACAGGTCCGGCCTCTGGCCCATCCTGCGCGCGAGCTCCGCCGCAGCGTCGGCCGACAGGTCGGGCGTCGCGGCGTCGACCACGACGACGAGAAGGTCCTTGTTCTGCGGGAACTGCTCGTCCAGGTCGGCCGCTGCCTTCTGCCAGGGGAGGTTGGGGTCGACCAGCTTGCCTGTGTCGCTGTCGATGGCGATTCCGCGGGCGACGTAGACCGAGGCTCCCAGCGCGGCCGCCAGGACCGCCGCCGCCAGCACGCCCGCGTGCCTGCGGCTGAACTCAACCGTCCGGCCGATGAGCGAGTCCATCATTGAACCAATCACTTCGGTATCGGACGCATTTTTTGCAAGCCTTCACGCGGCGGCGGGGTTCTCTTGATAAAGCTCCCCGCCCGCGTGTAGATGGAACAAGGCTTTCCGGGCCCGCACGGGGAAGGAAGCACACAACCGAACCCCCTTGAACCGACCGCTGCTTGCACTTTTTCTCGGGCTTGGCGCCGCGGGTGCCCTCATGGCCGACGAGGCCGACGACGTGGCCGGCGCCCGGGCGCTCTTCGCGGCCGGCAGGTTCCCGGAGGCGCGGAAGGCCTTTGAGGGGATCCTTGCGGCCGACCCCTCGAGCCCCGAGGTCCATTATTACCTCGGCCGGCTGGCCATTGAGCGCAGGGACACAGCCGACGCGGTCCGCGAGCTGGAAAAGGCCGCGGAGCTGGCACCGGCGAGCGCCCCCATCCACGAGGCCCTCGGCGACGCCTACGGCCGGTCGGCGGAGAAGGCAGGGATCCTCGGCAGCTTTAGCCTCGCCCGCAAGTGCGTCGCCGAGTACAGGCGCGCCGTTTCCCTCGACCCGCGGGACTTGGAGGCCCGCGAGCGCCTCCTCGAGTTCTATTACCGGGCCCCAGCAATCGTCGGCGGCGGCGCCGCCAAGGCGGCGGGCGAGGCCGCGGCCATAGAGGCGGTCGAACCCGGCCGGGGCTCCCGGGCGTTCGCCAACCTTTACATCGCCGACGGAAAGTACGACCTCGCGCAGGCCGAGCTGGACAAGGCCCTGAGGACCGCACCCGGCGACTACGCCACGCTCTATGACATCGGCCGCCTGGCTGCTACCAGCGGGCAGCATCTCGACCGCGGCCTGGAGTCCCTGCGCCTCTGCCTCAGCCTCGAGCCGCCGAAGGGGGCGCCCCCCCACTCGGCGGCGCAGTGGCGCCTCGGCAACATACTTGAGAAAGGAGGGGACGTCGCCGGGGCGCGCGCCGCCTACAAGGCGGCGCTTGAGCTCGACCCGAAGGACACCCAGGCCTCCGACGCCCTCCGGGCGCTCGACCGCGCGCAGGGCGGGGGCTGACGGCCTGCCGAGGCCCCCTCCCCACCCGCGGGCCGAAGGTCGGCTTGCATATCGGGGGAAATCCGGCAACCGTGGCCGACCATGATGAAGGTGCTCCCGTGAAGACGCTTTTCCTGCAGGCCCCGTCATATGACGGCTTCGACGGCGGCGCCGGCGCGCGCTACCAGGCGAAGCGCGAGATACGCTCGTTCTGGTACCCGACCTGGCTCGCGCAGCCCGCGGCGCTCATTCCCGGCAGCCGCCTGCTCGACGCGCCGGCGGACGGCCTGTCGGTCCCGGCGACGCTCAACATCGCGCAGGAGTACGACCTTGTCATCATCCACACGAGCACGCCCTCGTTCCCGACGGACGCGCTGTTCGCCGAGGACCTGAAGAAGCGCAAGCCGACGCTGCTCGTCGGCATGGTCGGCGCGAAGGTCGCCGTCGAGCCCCAGGCCTCGTTGGCCGCCACGGCGGCCATCGACTTCGTGTGCCGCGAGGAGTTCGACTTCACCTGCAAGGAGGTTGCCGAGGGCGCGCCGCTGGCGCAGGTCCTGGGGCTCAGCTACCGCGCGCCGGACGGCTCGATCAAACACAACGACCCGCGGCCGATCCTCGAGAACATGGACGAGCTGAAGTTCGTGGCGCCCATTTACAAGCGCGACCTCAAGGTCGAGAACTACTTCATCGGCTACCTGAAGCACCCGTACGTCTCGATCTACACGGGGCGCGGCTGCAAGTCGCGCTGCACGTTCTGCCTCTGGCCCCAGACGGTCGGGGGCCACCGCTACAGGACCCGCTCGGTCGCCCACGTGCTCGAGGAGGTGAAATGGATCCGCGACAACATGCCCGAGGTGAAGGAGGTCATGTTCGACGACGACACGTTCACCGACCTCGGCCCGCGCGTCGAGGAGATCGCCCGCGGCCTCGGCAAGCTCGGCGTGACGTGGTCGTGCAACGCGAAGGCGAACGTGCCGTACGACACGCTGAAGATCATGAAGGAAAACGGCCTGCGCCTGCTGCTGGTCGGCTACGAGTCCGGCGACGACCAGATCCTCATCAACATCAAGAAGGGCCTCCTGACGAAGACCGCCCGCCGGTTCAGCGAGGACTGCCGCAAGCTCGGCATCAGGGTGCACGGGACGTTCATCCTCGGCCTGCCCGGCGAGACCCAAGAGACGATCGAGAAGACGATCCAGTACGCGAAGGAGGTCAACCCGCTCACGATCCAGGTGTCCCTCGCCGCGCCCTACCCGGGCACGGAGCTCTACAAGCAGGCCGTCGAGAAGGGCTGGCTCGAGGAGAACAAGGCGGCGAACCTCGTGAGCGCGGGGGGCGTCCAGCTCGCGGCCATCGGCTACGAGCACCTGTCGCGCAAGGAGATCTACCATCACCTGGAGACCTTCTACAAGCGCTTCTACTTCCGCCCGGCGAAGATCTGGGAGATCGTGCGCGAGATGCTGGTCAGCTGGGAAATGATGAAGCGCCGCTTGCGTGAAGGCGTCGAATTCTTCCGCTTCCTGCGCGCGCACGAGGCGTGACGGACGCGCGCCATTGCCGGCGGGCATGAGGAGCACCGCCGACCGACCGATCCGCCGCTCGTGACCGGACTGATCGCGCCCGGAGGGCCCCTGGATGCCGCCCGGATTCTCCTCACCGCCCTGGCCCTCGCCTGCGGCTCTGGCGCCGCCCTCGGTATCATCTACACGGTCCTTGCCGCCGCGCTCGTCGGCCGGTTCTTCGCGCGGGCGCCGTCGGAGCCGGCGAGCTTCCCGGCGGTCACGCTCGTAAGGCCGCTTCACGGCGGGGAGCTGGCGCTGCTGCGCAACCTGTCGAGCTTTTGCCAGCAGGACTACCCGGGGCCCGTGCAGCACCTGTTTGGCGTTCGCGACCCGGGCGATCCCGCGCTTCTGGCCGTCGAGGAGCTGCGGCGCCTGCATCCGGGGGCGGACATCACGGTCGTGGCCGACCCGCGCGAGCACGGGCCCAACAGGAAGGTGAGCAACCTCATCAACATGCTGCCGCGGGCGCGGCACGACGTTCTGGTCTTCGCGGACAGCGACGTCGGCGTCGCACCGGACTATCTGCGCCGCGTGGTCGGCGAGCTGCAGGGGCCCGGCGTCGGCCTCGTGACCTGCCTCTACCGGGGCGAGCCCGATCCGGGGTTCTGGCCGCGCCTGTCGGCGATGGCGACCAACTACCAGTTCCTTCCGGGTGTGGTGACGGGCGTCGGGCTCGGCCTGGCGCGGCCCTGCTTCGGCCAGACGATAGCGATGCGCCGCGCGACCCTCGAGGGGATCGGCGGCCTCGCGCCCTTCGCGCACCTCCTGGCCGAGGACCACGCCATCGGCGAGGCGGTGCGCGCGGCGGGAGGAAAGGTTTCGATCCCGCCCTTCGCCGTCTCGCACGCCTGCGTCGAGGACAGCCTGGCGAGGCTGGTCTCGCACGAGCTGCGCTGGGGCCGCACCATACGGGCCGTCGACGCGCGGGGCCACCTGGGCTCGGCGCTCGCCCACCCGCTCGCGCTCGCGCTCCTCGCCGTCCTGCTGTCGGGCGGGGCGGCCTGGTCGTGGCTACTGGCCGCCGCGGCGCTTGGGGCCCGGCTCGCCCTGAAGCTGCGGGTGGACCGCTCGCTGCGCTTGCCAAGCCGCGACCTCTGGCTCCTTCCGGCCTGGGACCTCCTCGCGCTGGGCATATTCGCGGCGACCTTCCTCTCGGGGCGGGTGAGGTGGCGCGGCTTCGAATACAGGGTGGACGGCAAGGGACAACTGTCGCAGGTCACCAATGAATGACCGGGTAATGAAGAACCTGGGCCGCGCGGCGGCGCTCGCCGGCCTGCTGGCGGCGGCGTGGCTGTTCTGGCGCGACAACCCGAGGGCGGTCTTCGCGCTGATGCGGGGCGCGGGGGCCGGGCTCCTGCTGGCCGGGCTGCTGCACGTGCTTCCGATGCTGGCCAACGCGAAGGACTGGCAGACGCTGTTCTTCGGCCAGCGCCGGCCCGGATTGGCGCGCATGCTTCACATCGTCTGGATCCGCGAGTCGATCAACAGCATGCTCCCCGTGGCGAGGATCGGGGGCGAGATCGAGTCTTTCAGGCTCCTTCGGCGGGGCGGCGTGGAGGCGCCCGAGGCGGTCGCAAGCCTGGTCGTCGACATGCAGCTCACCCTCATCAGCCAGCTCCTGTTCACCCTGGTCGGCATCGGCTTCCTGCTCTCGCACTCGGCGTCGGGCGCGCTGCGCCTGGCCGGCGAGCTCGCCTGGGGCGTCGTGGTGCTCTCGCCGGTCCTTGCGCTCTTCGCGCTCGTCCAGCACGCGAGCCCGTTCGAGAGGATCACGCGGTTCCTCAACCGCGCGACGAGCGGAAAACTTACGGCGCTCGTCGGCGGGTCGGCCCAGATCGACGAATCCATAAAGTTGATATGGCGGCGCCGCGGCGTGGTGATCCGGTACCTCTTCCTCTGGCAGACCCTCCAGAACCTCGCGACGTCGTTTGAGATCTGGGCGGCGCTCTACTTCCTCGGCTCGCGGGTGGGCCTCGTCGAGGCGTTCGTGATCGAGTCGCTGATCCAGGCGGCCAGCAGCGCGGCGTTCTTCGTCCCCGGAGGCCTGGGCGTGCAGGAGGGGGCCTTTGTCGTGATCGGCGGCGCGCTCGGCATCAACGCCCAGACCAGCCTCGCGCTCGCCGGGGCGCGTCGGATCCGCGACCTCTTGATCTTCGTGCCGGGCCTGATCGCCTGGCAGGTCGCCGAGTCGTCCGCAAGGGCGCCAGCGGACGCGGCGTAGGGAAGGCCCGAGGGCGGGGCCCAGGAGCGCTTCACCTCGCCCAGCGCACCCGCTCGAGGATCATCTCGAACCACGGCGTGATCACGCCCGAAAGCCTCAGGGTCGCCAGCTGCGACCGGTCCACCCACCGGGCGGCCGATATCTCCGACCTCATCGGCCTGATGGGCGCGCCCTCGGCAAGCCTCGCGTAGAACACGTGGTCCAGCTCGTGCTCGAGGGCCCCGGAAACGGGGCAGCGCACGGGCCCGTAGAACAGCCGGAATGCCGGCGCCACCGCGCCGTGGATCCGGAGCTCCTCAAACAGCCGCCGCCTGGCGGCCGCGGCATAGGGCTCCCTCGGCAGCGGGTGGCTGCAGACCGCGTTGCTCCAGAATCCCGGCCACGTCGCCTTTTCCGAGGCGCGGCGGGTGATGAGCATCTTCGTGCGGGAGCTGTTCCACACCACGATGCTGACCGCGCGGTGCGGCGCCCCGACCCGGTGCGCCTCCAGGATGGCGATGGGCGGCCTGATGCCGCCGTCGCGGTCGACTGTTTCCACCATCCTCATCTTAGAGACAAGAAACGGCGGGTTTCGGCGCCTGTCGATAGCTGATCGCGCCGGCTCCGAAAATATCGGTTGCCGTCCCTTTTTTTTCAGCTAAACGCCAACGGGTGAACACTATCGCAGGGCGCCATGGCGGCGCACCAGGCCTGCACGGGGACGACCCGGCGCGTCCAAGACAGACAGGATCCGCGGGCAACCCGAAGGCGGCGCGATCCGCGGAGACCGGATTCGGCCGGGGCGGCGCGGACCCGGGGCCCCTGGAGTCGGCAATCGCCCGCGCGCGCGACTACCTTTTCTCACGGCAGCACGCCGACGGCTACTGGTGCGGCGAACTCGAGGCCGACTCGATGCTCGAGGCCGACTACATCTACATGCACACGCTGCTCGGGAGCGGCGAACCGGGGCGCATGAGGGGCGCGCTCGCCGAGATCCTGCGCTGCCAGAACCCCGACGGCACGTGGAGCCTCTACCCCGGCGGCCCCGGCAACATCTCGCTCGCGGTCAAGTGCTATTTCGCGTGCAAGCTGATGGGCATCGGGGCGGACGACCCGCGCCTCGCAAGGTGCCGCGCGTGGATCCTGGACAACGGCGGCGTCGTGGCGTGCAACACCTTCACCAAGATCTATCTCTGCTCGCTCGGCCAGTACGACTACGACGCGGTGCCCGCGATCCCGCCCGAGATCGTGCTCTGCCCCTCCTGGTTTTACTTCAACATCTATGAGATTTCGTCCTGGTCGCGCACGATCCTCGTGCCGCTGGCGATCATCTATGCAAAGAAGCCCTTCAGGAGCATCCCGGCCGAGCGTGGGATCGACGAGCTCTTCGTCGGAGGCCGCGCCGGCGCCAGCCTGCGCCTCGCCCTCGACAGGAAGGCCATAGTCTCCTGGCGCAACTTCTTCCTCATCGTGGACAGGCTCGTTCACCTTGCCGAGGCGACGCGCATCCGCCCGCTGCGGGCGCTCGCCCTGCGCCGGGCGGAGAAGTGGATGCTCGAGCGCCTGGAGATGTCCGACGGGCTGGGCGCGATCTATCCGGCCATGCTGAACGCCGTCGTCGCGCTGGACTGCCTCGGGTACCCGATCGACCACCCGCAGGTGGTGCGCGCCCGCGACGAATTCGAGGGGCTGGGTATCGAGGAGCCGGGCGGCGTCTTCCGCATGCAGCCGGCCGTCTCCCCCGTCTGGGACACAGGGCAGGCCGTCTATGCGCTGGTAGAGGCCGGCGTGCCGCGAAACGATCCGCGCCTGGTCAGGGCCGCGGACTGGCTGCTCTCAAAGGAGGTCCGCCACCGCGGCGACTGGGCCGAGAACACGGTCGAGGTGGAGCCCAGCGGATGGTACTTCGAGTTCAACAACGAGTTCTATCCCGACACGGACGACACAGCGCAGGTGTTGCTGGGGCTCAACAGCGTCGACAACCCGAGGGGCGCCCTCCAGCAGGAGGCGGCGCGGCGCGCCATCAAGTGGGAGTTCGCCATGCAGTGCCGCAACGGCGGCTGGGGCAGCTTCGACAAGGACTGCACGAAGATGATCTTCGAGAACATCCCCTTCGCCGACCACAACGCGATGCTGGACCCGCCGACTGTGGACATCACCGGCCGCATCCTCGAGATGCTCGCCGCCCACGGCTACACGCGCGCCGACCGGCGCGTGGAGAGGGCCGTCGAGTTCATCCTCTCCGAGCAGGAGCCGGACGGCAGCTGGTTCGGCCGATGGGGCGTGAACTATGTCTACGGCACCTTCCTCGTGCTGCGCGGCCTCGACGCGGTCGGCTTCGGGCGCGCCGACCCGCGGGTTGCGAGGGCCGCCGGCTGGATCCGGTCGGTGCAGAACGCGGACGGCGGCTGGGGCGAGACCTGTGGGACCTATGACGACCCCGGCACGCGCGGGCTGGGACCGAGCACGCCGTCGCAGACGGCGTGGGGCGTCCTGGCCCTGCTGGCCGCGGGCGACGGTGGCTCCGACTCCGCCGAGAGGGGCGTCCAATGGCTCCTGGCGAGGCAGGCCGCGGACGGCGGCTGGGACGAATCCACGGGGGCCGGGCCCTCGAGGCAGGCCCAGTACACGGCTGCGGGCTTCCCGAAGGTCTTTTATCTGGCGTACCACCTCTATCGCCAATACTTCCCGTTGCTGGCACTCGCCAACTATCGGCAGGCCATGGTTTGCATATCTGACACTTCGCCCTAATATCCGCTAAAACATGGCCGTTCCGATCTCCCAGATGTGGACAATCGCCACCTACGTGGCGAAGAAGAAGCTGTCCGGCAACAAGCGCTACCCGCTGGTGCTCATGCTCGAGCCGCTCTTCCGCTGCAACCTGGCCTGCGCGGGCTGCGGAAAGATCCAGTACCCGGCGCACATCCTGAAGAAGCAGCTGACGCCCGAGCAGTGTTTCGCCGCGGTGGAGGAGTGCGGGGCCCCGATGGTGTCGATCCCCGGGGGCGAGCCGCTCCTGCACCCGCACATCGTCGAGATCGTCAACGGGCTCGTCGCGCGCAAGAAGTACATCTACCTGTGCACGAACGCGCTCGAGCTCAAGCGGCGCCTGCCGGAGTTCACGCCGTCGAAGTACCTCACCTTCTCCGTGCACCTGGACGGCCAGCGAGAGCACCACGACATGTCCGTGTGCCGCGAGGGCGGCTACGAGATCGCCGTCGAGGGGATCAAGGCGGCGGTCAAGGCCGGCTTCCGCGTGACCACCAACGCCACATTCTTCGACGGCGCCGACCCGACCTCCGTCCGCGGGTTCTTCGACGAGGTGATGGACATGGGCGTCGAGGGAATCGTGCTTTCGCCCGGGTACAGCTACGAAAAAGCCCCCGACCAGAACCACTTCATGGGGCGCGCCCGCTCGCGCAGGCTCTTCCGCTCCATCCTCTCCAACCGGAAGAAAACGTGGAAGTTCAACATGTCGCCGCTCTTCCTCGAGTTCCTAATGGGCAAGCGCACCTACGAGTGCACGCCGTGGGGCTCGCCGTGCTACAGCATATTCGGCTGGCAGCGGCCGTGCTACCTGCTTCAGGACGGCTATACCGAGACCTACCAGGAGCTCCTCGAGACCACCAAGTGGGAGGAATACGGGGTCGCGAGCGGGAACCCGAAGTGCGCCAACTGCATGGTGAGCTGCGGCTACGAGCCGACGGCGGTCATCGACGGTTTCGGCTCCGTGAGGGGAATGTGGGGCATGGTGCGCGGCACCTTCAGCAGCTACCGGGACGAGGAGGCGCTCAGGCAGCTGGATGAGTCCTCGCAGGCCGAGCCGGCGGAGCTCGTCGCGGCGGGGGCCCCTGAGGAGAACTAGCATGGCGGACGAGCCGCACAGGTACACGCTTGAGCAGGTCGAGGCCCTCGAGCTCGCCCCCGGCGCCGAGCACCACAACCTTGAGGGCTGGATTCCGCCGCTCGCCACCGAGGACGACCTGCGCGGCGCGCTGGAGAAGGCCTTCGACTACCGCGGCGACGTGACGCTCGCCCTCAAGAGCGGCGAGCGCGTCGAGGCGTACATCTTCAACCGCAGGACCGGGGCCACGCTCGCGGACTCCCGCGTGCAGTACTTCACCCCGGGCGCGCCGGAAAAGCGTGAGGTGAGCTACGCCGAGATCGCCGGCATCGAGTTCAGCGGCAAGGACCGCGCCGCCGGAAAGCAGTGGAGGGACTGGGTGAGGAAGTACAACGAGCGGAAGGCCGCCGGCGAGAAGGGCATTGCCCTCAAGCCGGAGGCCCTGGATTAGCCTGCTTGCAGGCCGCGGCTTTTTGGGGCTGAAGGGGGGCGCCGTAACCCCATAAATGAAAGTCTTCCTAACAGGCGCGACCGGATTCGTGGGACATCACGTGGCCAAGGCCCTCGCCGGCCAGGGCGCAGAGCTGCGCCTCCTGGCCAGGAGGACGAGCAACCTCGCAAACCTGGACGGCATCGCGGGCGAGACCCACGTCGGCGACCTTGCCGAGCCCGAGTCCCTGCGCCCCGCGCTTTCCGGATGCGACGCGATCGTCCACGTGGCCGCCGACTACCGCCTCTGGGTCCGCGACCCGCAGGCGATGTACCGCGCCAACGTGGACGGCACCCGCGAACTCCTGAGGCTCGCCCGCGAGGCCGGGGTGCCGCGGTTCGTCTACACGTCCAGCGTCGCCACGATGCGCTTCCGCGAGGACGGGGCCCCGACCGACGAGGACGCGCCGGTGTCGCTCGGCGACATGGTGGGCCACTACAAGCGGTCCAAGTTCCTGGCCGAGCGGGAGGCCATTGCCGCCGCGGAGGGCGGCCAGCAGGTCATCATCCTCAACCCCACCTCCCCCATCGGCCTCAACGACGCCAAGCCCACGCCCACCGGCCGCGTCGTCGTGGACTTCCTGAACGGCCGGTTCCCGGCCTACATGGACACCGGGCTCAATCTCGTGGATGTCGCCGAGGTCGCCCGCACGCACGTCGACGCACTCACGAGGGGCACGCCGGGGCGCCGCTACATCCTCGGGGGCGAGAACCTGACCCTGAAGCAGATTCTCGACATGATGTCGGGGATCGCGGGCATTCCGGCCCCCACGCTCAGGATTCCCTTCGCTGCGGCGGCGGCCTACGGGTTCATTGAGGAATGGGTCACGGGCCGCATCCTCGGGCGCGAGCCGCGCGCCACGCTCGAGGAGGTGCGCATGGGAAGGAAGAAGATGTTCGCCTCGAGCGCCCGCGCCGAGGAGGAGCTTGGCTTCCGCGCCGTGCCCGTCCTGCCCGCGATGCGCGCCGCCATCGCCTGGTACCGCGCCCACGGCTACGCCTCCGCCGCATGACCAGGGTCGCCATCATCGCGGCCCTGGCGGATGAACTGGCGCCCCTTGTGCGAGGCTGGAGGCGCGAGTCGCAAGGCGGGGTCGGCCTCTGGCGCCGGAGCCACGGCAATGCCGAGTGGATCGCGGCGTTCGCCGGAATCGGGGAGGACGCGGCGGCGCGCGCGCTCGCCGGGGCCGAGCACGACGGGCCGGTCGACGCCGTCATCTCCACCGGCTGGGCGGGGGCCCTTCGCGAGGGGTTCGATGCGGGCAGCGCCTACGGAGTCTCCGCGGTCGTCTGCGCGCGGACCAGGGAGCGCTTTGCCGCGGCGACCCCGAAGGCGGATTGCCTGCTTGTGACCAGTGACAGGGTTGCCGGCAGGGAGGAGAAGCGCCGCCTCTCGGAGGCCTTCGGCGCCGGGCTCGTGGACATGGAGGCGGCCGGACTTGCCCGGCTGGCCGCCAGGCGCGGCATCCCGTTCCACTGCGTCAAGGGCGTCAGCGACGGGCCCGCGGACCGAATGCCCGACCTCAACGGGTTCATCGCCCCGGACGGGCGGTTTCGGGTGGGGCCGTTCATGCTTTTCGCGGTCCTTCGGCCCTGGCATTGGCCCGCCCTCGCGCGGCTGCGCGAAAACGGCGGCAAATCCGCCGAGGGCATCCGGGAGTCGGTGCTCGGCATCCTTGAGCGGGATTCCTAGGATCCGGCGATGGATTCCCGGACTTCAAACGACGAGCGCCGGCCCCCGGACCAGCAATTCCAAAGTGACGGAAAGGCGTTCGCAGCTAAGGGTTGCGGCTTCGGTAAAAGCTGCATTCTGTTTGGGACCTAGGCGCGGCCATGACGACGGCAACCCTTCAAACGGACAACAAAGCGCTGGCGGAGCGCGGCTGGGCCGCGCTGCCGGCGTCCTACCGGATTCCCGAGGTCACGCCCACGCTCGCCGAGGCGCGCCTCTACTGCAAGACGCTGGCCGAATCGCACTACGAGAACTTCCATGTCGCCTCCTGGTTCCTGCCCGAGGCGCTGCGCCCGCACTTCCACGCGATCTACGCCTACTGCCGCATCTCGGACGACCTGGGAGACGAGGTGGGAGACCCGGCCCAGGCCCTGGCGCTGCTCGACATCTGGGGCCGCGAGCTTGACGCCTGCTATGAGGGCCGCGCGCGCCACCCGGTCTTTGTCGCCCTGGCCGAGACGATCCGCGCCCGCTCGATCCCGAAGGAGCCCTTTGCCGACCTGCTGACGGCGTTCCGCCAGGACCAGGCCGTCACGCGCTACCCCACGAACCGGGACCTGCTGGATTACTGCCGCTACTCGGCCAACCCGGTCGGCCGGCTGGTGCTCCACGCCTGCGGCGAGGCGGACGAAGAGAAATTCCGCCTTTCCGACGCCACCTGCACCGCGCTGCAGCTGGCCAACTTCTGGCAGGACGTGCGCCGGGACTACGCCAAGGGCCGCGTCTACCTGCCGCAGGACGACATGAGGCGCTTCGGCGTGGCCGAGGAGACGATCGCCGGCGGCCCCGCCACCCCGCAGTTCCGCGCGCTGCTGCGCCACGAGGTCGCCTTCGCGCGCGGCCTCTTCGGCGATGGGCTGGCACTAGCAGGCATGGTCCGCCGCGACCTCGCCTTGGACCTGGAGCTCTTCAGCCGCGGCGGCCTGGAGATCCTGCGCGCCATCGAGCGGCAGGACTACGACGTGCTTTCCTCCCGGCCAACCCTCTCGAGGGGAGCCAAGCTCGGTCTCGCGCTGCGCGCCGTGGCCGGCAAGGCGCTTCCGTTCCTGGGCCTCGGCAGGCAGCCGAAGGGGAATGCGGCGTGACGTCCGGAACCGCATCGGCCGGACCGGACCTCGACAGGGCCTACGCGGCGTGCCGGGCGATCGCCAGGGCAAAGGCGAAGAACTTCTACTACGCCTTCATCGCGCTGCCCATGCCGCGGCGCAACGCGATCTGCGCCATCTACGCGTTCATGCGGCAGGCCGACGACCTGGGCGACGACGAAAGCCTCCCCCGCGAGGAGCGGCTCAGGCGCCTGGAGAAATGGCTGGAGGGGTGGCACGAGGCGCGCCGCGGCGCGGAAACCTCCGACCCCGTCTTCCTCGCCGTGCGGGACTCGACGGAGCGGTTTGCCATCCCGCACGTCCTCCTGGACGAGCTCGTGGCCGGCATAACGATGGACCTGAAGCCGGCGACGAGCGACGCGCCGGACACCTACCCCACCTTCGCCGACCTCTACGCCTACTGCTACCGCGTGGCATCGGTCGTGGGCCTCGTCTGCATCCGGATCTTCGGCTACCAGGACAGCAGGGCGGAGAAGCTCGCCGAGGAGACGGGAATCGCCTTCCAGCTCACCAACATCCTGCGCGACGTGGCTGAGGACGCGGGGCGCAACCGGGTCTACCTGCCGCTCGAGGACCTGAGGGCCCACGGCGTCTCGCTGGACGCCCTGATGCACCGCGCCCCGGGGACGCCGCCCACGGCGAGCGAGCGCGCGCTCCTCGCGGACATCGCCGGCCGCGCGGAGGGCTATTACCGGTCGGCGCGCATGCTGCTGCCGCTCCTGAGCCGGGAGAGCCGGCCCGCCATGTGGGTGCTGTTCTCGATCTACTACCGGCTGCTCAAGCGGATCCGGCGCGCGGACTACGATGTCTTCTCCCGGCGCGCCAGCGTGCCGCTGGCGCAGAAGCTCGGCATCCTGGCCATCGGCCAGACGCGCATGGCCCTGGCGCGCCTGTCGCCCCAGCCCTGAGAAGATGCGTGGCGCGCCAACCGCGGGAGGGGGCCGGACCGTCGCGGTGGTCGGCGGCGGCGTCGCGGGGATGAGCGCGGCGTGCGCGCTGGCTGAGGCCGGCTTCCGCGTGCAGCTCGTCGAGCGGCGGGCCTTCCTGGGGGGGCGCGCCTACTCGTTCAGGCACCCGGGCGTCGGCGAGGTCATCGACAACTGCCAGCACGTCCTCTTCGGCTGCTGCACCAACCTCGACGGCTTCTACCGGCGCATCGGGGTCGCCGGGCGCATCCACTGGACCAGCGACATGACCATGATCGAGCCCGGGGGGCGGCGCTCGGTGCTCGGCCCCTCGTGGCTGCCCGCGCCCCTGCACGGCCTTCCCCGGTTCCTGGCCGCGCGCGCGTTCACGATCGGCGACAAGCTCGCCCTGGGGCGCGCCTTCCGGGGCCTCATGCGCCCCGTCCCGCCGGATTCGACCGAGAGCCTGGGCGAATGGCTGGCACGCAACGGGCAGACCCAGGGCGCGCTCGACCGCTTCTGGCGCCTGGTGATCGCCAGCGCGCTCAACGCGGACATCGGCTCCATATCGCTTGCCTACGCGGCCAAGGTGATCCGGGAACTGTTCCTGAACTCGGCGGAGGCCGGACGCATGGGCATGAGCACCCTGCCGCTCAGCGATCTCTATGCGGGCGCGAACGATTTCCTCACGGGGAAGGGTTCCGGGGTCCTGCTCAACGCGGCCGTGGACTCCGCGGCGTGGGATGCGGGCGCGCCGCAGTGGACGCTTGCCACGAACGCCGGCGCCCTGGAGGCGGAGTTCCTGGTCCTAGCGCTGCCGTTCGAGGCGATGTCGCGGCTGCTCCCGCACATGCCGCAGGCCGAGGGGGCCGCCGGGCTCGCGGCCCAGATCGCGCGCCAGGAGCATTGGCCCATCTGCAGCGTTCACCTGTGGTTCGACCGCGAGATCACGACCCTCGACCACGCCGTGCTCCTGGACCGCGAGATACACTGGATGTACAACAAGGGCCGCATCCAGCCCTCGCGCGGCGGCGCCGGAAGCTACCTGGAGCTCGTGGTCAGCGCCTCGAGCGCGTTTGCCGCCCTCCCCGGCGAGAAGGCCATCGAGCAGTCCGTGCTGGAGCTTGCCGAGTTCTTTCCCGCCGTCCGCTCGGCGAAACTCGTGAAGGCCGCGCGGGTGAAGGAGGTGCACGCCACCTTCGGCGTGCCCCCGGGCATCGACGAATCGCGGCCGTCCTCCGTCTCGCCGTGGCCGAACTGCTTCCTCGCCGGCGACTGGACTGCGACAGGATGGCCCTCGACGATGGAGAGCGCCTCGCGCTCGGGTCACCTCGCCGCGGAGGCCGTGTGCCGGGCCGCGGGCTCGGAGCGGGCCATTCTCAACCCCGACCTCGCGCCGCGGGGGCTCATGCGGCTGCCAGGCATGGCTTTATCCCGGTCGCCGTCGCGTGGCGGGCCGCCGCCATTGGCCCAGAAAACTGGTTGAAACCCGCGCAAGGGCGATCATCTTTCAGCCAAGTGGAAGCCGAAGACGCCAATCTCACCTTTGCGGCCGCCCTGGGCAGCCTCGGGCCCGCCGCGCAGGCGGCCAAGTCTGCGGGCGCATCGGCCCACCCCCGGCTCCTGAGGACCATCGACGGCCCGGCCGCCGTCAAGGCCCTCGCCCCCGAGCAGCTTCCCCAGCTGGCTCAGGAGCTCCGGGACGAGATCATCGCGGTCACGGCGGCCAACGGCGGCCACGTGGGGCCGAACCTCGGGGTCGTCGACCTCACGATCGCGCTCCACCGGGTGTTCGACTCGGGCACCGACCGCTTCGTCTTCGACGTCTCGCACCAGGGATACGCCCACAAGCTCCTCACCGGCCGCGGGGGCGAATTCTTCCGGAAGCTCCGCCAGTCGGGCGGCGCCAGCGGGTTCCTCGCTCGCTCCGAGAGCCCGCACGACGCGTACGGGGCGGGCCACGCGGGCACGGCCCTCAGCGCCGCGCTCGGCATGGCGACCGCGCGGGACCTCAAGGGCTCGAGGGAGCACGTGGTCGCGGTGTGCGGCGACGCCGCGTTCACCTGCGGCATCACGGTGGAGGCGATGAACAACGTTACGGCCTGTACCAAGCGGCTGATCGTCGTCCTCAACGACAACAAGTGGTCGATCGCCCGCAACGTCGGGGCCGTGTCCCATTGCCTGAACCTCCTGAGCACGAGCCCGACGTACAACAAGATCCACCAGGACCTGGGGAAGTTCGTGACCGCGCTGCCGCACGGCCACGACCTGCGCGACCTGTGGCACAAGTGGAAGCGCGAGACCAAGGACTTCTTCGTGGGCTCGAACCTCTTCGAGAACTTCGGCCTGCGCTACCTCGGGCCCATCGACGGGCACAACATGGAGGAGCTGGTCAAGAACCTCGAGTTCGCGAAGCAGTCGGACTGCCCCATCCTCCTCCACGTCATCACCGACAAGGGCAACGGGCTCGCGGCCGCGAGGAACGCGCCCGAGAAGTTCCACGGCCTGGGCGCCTTCGACCCCGTTACCGGCGAGAGCCGCAAGCCGGCGCCGGGCACCCCACCCGCCTACCAGGACGTCTTCGGCGCCGCCCTGGTGCGCTTCGCGCGTGACAACCCGAGGATCGTGGGCATCACGGGCGCCATGCCGGCGGGCACAGGGCTCTCCACGCTGGCGGCCGAGCTGCCGCGCCAGTTCTTCGACGTCGGGATCGCCGAGGAGCACGCGGTCCTCTTCGCCGCCGGCCTCGCCACCCAGGGCATGCGGCCCGTCTGCGCCATCTACTCGACGTTCCTGCAGCGCGCCTACGACCCGATCATCCACGACGTCGCGCTGCAGGGCCTGCCGGTGACGTTCTGCCTCGACCGCGCCGGTCTCTCGCCCAACGACGGGCCGACGCACCACGGCCTCTTTGACCTCGCCTACCTGCGTTGCGTGCCGGGAGTCGTGGTCATGCAGCCCAAGGACGAGGACGAGCTCGTGGACATGCTGCACACGAGCCTCCAGCTGAAGGGGCCGGCGTTCATCCGGTATCCGCGGGGCGCCGGCAGGGGCGTGAGGATCAAGGACAAGCCCGCGATCCTCGAGGTGGGAAGGGCCGAGGTCCTTAGGGAGGGCTCCGACATCGTGATCTGGGCCCTGGGCCCGATGGTGGCCGACGCGATCCGGATCGCGGACCGCCTCTCGGCGGAGCAGAGGCTTTCGGTCGGCGTCGTCAACAGCCGCTTCGTGAAGCCCCTGGACAAGGCGCTGCTCCTGGGCCAGGCCGCCGCCGTCCCCCTCATCGTCACCATGGAGGACCATGTGGCCGACGGGGGCTTCGGCAGCGCGGTCATCGAGGCGCTGCAGGAGGCCGGCAGCGCGGCCGCCGTGGAGCGCATCGGCTGGCCCGACAGGTTCATCGAGCACGGCAACAGCGTGGACCAGCTCCGCGCCGCCAACGGCCTTTCCCCCGACGACCTCCACCGGCGGATCCTCGATCGCTGGAGCCGGGTCGGCGCCGAGCGGGCCACGGCGGGCTAGCCGAAGTCGCTCTCGAGCACGACGCGGTAGCGGGCGTTGCCGGAGCGCAGGCGGTCCAGCGCGTCGTTGACGCGCGTCATCGGGAATTTCTCGATCACCGGCGCGATCTGGTGGCGGCCGCAGAACGCCAGCATCTGGTCGACGACGCTCGGGCTCCCGCTCGGAGAGCCCGAGACCGATTTCTGCCCGACAAGTAGCCCGAACACGGCCACCTCGACCGGCGCGAGGACCGCGCCGACAAAGTGGATGCGCCCCTTGGGGGCGAGGGCGCCGATCATCGACGCCCAATCGAGGGTCGCGTTCACCGTCACGAGGATGAAGTCGAGCGAGCCGGCCAGCTCCTTTATGGCGGCGGAATCCGTCGAGACCACCGTATGGTGGGCCCCGAGCTTCCTCGCCTCCTCGTGCTTGCTTTCGCTCGAGGTGAACGCCGTGACCTCGCACCCCCACTTGTTCAGGAACTGAATCGCCATGTGGCCCAGCCCCCCGATACCGACCACGCCCACCCGGTGGGTGGAGCGGACGCCAAACTGCACGATGGGGTTGAAGACCGTGATGCCGCCGCAGAGGAGCGGGCCCCCTGAAACCGAATCGACGTTGGAAGGCATCGGGGCGGCCCAGATCCAGTGGCAGCGCACGCGCTCCGCGAACCCGCCGGGCCTGCCGACGATCGTCCCTTCGCCCTTGACGCACATGTTCTGGTCGCCCGCCAGGCACTGGGGGCATGAGAGACAGCTGCCGGAGTTCCAGCCGAGCCCCACCCTGTCGCCCACCTTGACCCTTTTCGCCTGGGGTCCCGCGGCCGTCACCCGGCCCACGACCTCGTGGCCGGCGACGAGCGGGTACGCGGACATTCCCCACTCGTTGTCCAGCATGGACAGGTCTGAGTGGCAGATGCCGCAGTACTCGACCTTGATCTCCACCTGCTCGGGCCCGATCGGGCCGGGCTCGTACTCGAACGGCTGGAGCGGCTTTCCCTTCTCAAGGGCCGCATAGGCTTTGATCTTTGAGTTCATGCGAGGGACTGTTGGGTTCCACGGCCCGGATTATGCGGGCGTTTCCGGGAGACTATGCGGGTGCGCGACGTTGGCAATCGCCGCCCATGGTTTTTCACGCGATTGCCGCAATTCGAGGCGATTGGATCGCCGAGCCCTGCACTGCGGATGCGCCGCCGATGGCGAATTCGGCGGCCAGTGCAACGCCCCAGGCGACCAGGTGGGCCTGGGCTACGGGGTCGGCCTCGGCGTTGGCGTCGGCCTCGGCGTCGGTGTGGGCGCCCGCGTCGGGGTCGGCGTTGGCGTGGCCGAAGGGGTCGGGCTCGGAATCGGCGTGGGGCTCGGCCTGGGGGTCGGCGTCGGTGCCCGCGTCGGAGTCGGCGTCGGAGTGACTCCCGGGGTCGGGCTCGGCGCCGGGGACGGGGTCGGCCTCGGGGTCGGCGTCGGTGCCCGCGTCGGTGACGGCGTCGGCGTCGGGGACGGGGTCGGCGTAGGCGTGGGTGTCGGGGTGGGACTTACCGACGGAACAAGCATGAAGGCCTCAATATCCCCGCTGTTGTCTGTTGCAACGCCGGCAATCAGCCCGAGGCTGCTGATCGAATAGGCGGTATTGAGCTTCCATCCGCCCGGAACACTGGTGCAGACGTTCAAGTCGTACATCGTACCATCCTCGTAGACGAAGGCGCCGGTCGGCGGCGTGGGACCGTCGTCGTTCAAGGTGGACGTCCCCACGATCACCCCGGAATCGTTTATCGAATATGCCTCGCTGATGGATCCGCCAAGCGTGCCAAGGTCCGTCGCGGCATAATTTCCGCCGACCAGGTTCCAGACGACCGCGTGGGCGTTCGATGTCGCAGCCTGGGAATAGCCCACGATCTGGCCGGACGAATTGATGCTGTAGGGATATGCCTCGTTGCCATGAAGCGTCGGAAGCGACACCGTGGAGCTGTAGGACGAGCCGTTCCAAACCCATTCGGTGGGCTCATAACTGCTGTTCCAGCCAACAGCGTTGCCCGAATCATTGATGCCGTTTGCCTGCCCGCCGCCAAGTTCGTGGAAGGTGTAGGTCGAGCCGTTGTAGCTCCAGACGCATGCCGCATAGATGTTGCCCTCGAAGATCGAGCCGGCGACCGACCCGGAGGAATTAATCCCATCGCCGGACGCGTTGCTTCCGTCCGCGGAGAGCTGGGTGGCGTCGAAGGACGCGCCGTTCCAGCTCCAGACCATGGCGGGCGAACCACCATCGCCTGGTATCAGGCCCTGACCCGTGGCCTGGCCGGCATTGTTGATGGCGTAGGCCACCTCGTACCCAAGGACCGTGGGCGCCGAACCCACCCATACCACTGCGGCAAACTGGCTATTGTCGCCGCCGGCAACCATTCCAGAATCATTTATCCCGTTCCCGTAATAATCAAATGGCGCAACGTCTCCGGCGGGCGCCGGCAGGATCGTGCAGGTGTAGCTTGGCTGGGCCCGCGCTTCGTTCGCGGAGATGAAGAGCAGGGCCAGCATCGGGACCAGCAGGAGGGCGGCATTCGCGGAGGGAAAGGAATCTCGGCCGGCGCACTCCCGGCACCGCCTATCCCGACCCAAATGCCCTGGGCCCCCCAGGGACAAGGCAAACGCCTTGATTCCGTCAGACAGCACGGTCGCACGCATCAGAAGGAAAGGAATTCGGAATCTCAACATTGCGAGGCGGACTGGGTCGGAAGGATTTGTTTTGAGCCCCCAAATCGCAAAGTCGAGAAGCAAGAGGCAGCAGCAGCTTGCACCAGGAGGCACCAATGTTGGAAGGAATTTGTTTACTGGGGCGTCTCACCCCGAGGCCGAGCCCAACCCCGTCACCCACGCCAACGTAGGCACCCGAGGCAAAATCTTTTTCCTAGACCCGCAAAATCGAGGTGGAGCGGGCGGGGAGAATCGAACTCCCGAGGCCAGTTTGGAAAACTGGAGTTTTACCATTAAACTACGCCCGCGTCACTGCGAGGGACGATGCTTCCCCCGGCGGCGGGGACCGTCAAGCCTCCTCCTGAAGATAGGGTTTGCCGATTCCCGCCCAGGAAACCATCCCTTCCAGACTCCCCATGAGCCATGTCCCCTCGCCCGACCGCTACTCCAACCCCGCTCTCTACCGGCGCTGCGGCCGGAGCGGCCTCAAGCTTCCCGTGCTCTCGCTCGGCCTCTGGCACAACTTCGGGGGAGCCGACAACTTCCCCAACAGCCGGTCGCTGCTCCTGCGGGCCTTCGACCAGGGCATCACGCACTTCGACCTCGCCAACAACTACGGGCCGCCGCCCGGCTCGGCGGAGGGCACGTTCAGGTTCATCTTCCGTGAAGAGCTGTCCGCGTACAGGGACGAGCTCATCGTCTCGACCAAGGCGGGCTACGACATGTGGGAGGGGCCCTACGGGAACTGGGGCTCGCGCAAGTACCTCCTCTCAAGCCTCGACCAGAGCCTGAAGCGCCTCGGGCTCGACTACGTCGACATCTTCTACAGCCACAGGCCCGACCCCGAGACGCCGCTTGAGGAGACGATGGGCGCCCTCGCGCACGCCGTTCGCTCCGGCAAGGCGCTCTATGTCGGGATCTCGAACTACGACGCCGCCCAGACCGAGCGCGCGTCAAAGATCCTGAAGGACCTGGGCGCGCCCTGCCTGATCCACCAGCCCAGGTACAACATGTTCGACCGCGGGCCCGAGCGGGGCCTCTTCGACGCGCTCGTGCGCGAGGGGATTGGCGGCATCGCCTTCTGCCCCCTCGCCCAGGGTCTCCTCACCGGCCGCTACCTGGCCGGGATACCCGCGGATTCCCGCGCCTCGCACGACCCCCGGTTCCTGAAGCCCGAGAGCATCACGGCGGACAAGCTCGCCAGGATCCGACGGCTGGACGCCGTGGCAAAGGAGCGCGGCCAATCGCTGGCCCAGATGGCGCTCGCATGGGTGCTCCGGCAGCCGGCGATCACGTCGGCGCTGATAGGCGCAAGCAAGACGTCCCAGATCGACGAGAACCTGGGCGCGCTCAAGAACCTCGCCTTCGGCCCGGAGGAGCTGAAGACGATCGAGGGCATCCTGTCCTGAACGGCAGCGCCGGGATGCGCGCCAGACGGTGAACCTCATCCTTCTCGAGCCGGGGGAAATCGGCCACCCCCTTTCGCGCGCGGATCCCCGCGCCGTCCACATAGCCGAGGTCCTGAGGAGGAAGGCGGGCGAGACGTTCGACGCCGGCATCGTCAACGGGCCCAGGGGAAAGGCCACGGTCCTCTCGGTGGGACCGGGCGGCATCGCGTTCAGGTTCGAGCCGGTCTCGGACCCGCCGCCGGCCGACCCGATCCATCTCCTCATCGCCCTGCCCCGGCCCCAGACCGCGCGGAAGATATTAGGCGAGGCCACGGCGCTCGGTGTCTCCTCGATCCGGTTCTTTCCCTCGGAAAAGGGCGAGCCGGGATATGCCGCGAGCACCCTGTGGAGGAGCCCCGAATGGCGGAGGCACCTCATGGACGGCGCCGCGCAGGCGTTCGACACGAGGCTGCCGGAGGTCCTGCACCATGCCCGCCTTGAGGATGCCATTGCCTCGCTTCCCCCCGGATGCCGGAGGATCGCGCTCGACAACTACGAGGCCCCGCGGCGCATGGCCCCGGCCGGCGCCGCGCACCCCCTCGCACTGGCCTTCGGGCCGGAACGCGGCTGGTCCGCGGCCGAGCGCAAGCAGCTCCGCGGCGGCGGCTTTGAGCTCGCGCACCTGGGCGGCCGCGTGCTCAGGACCGAGACCGCGGTCGTCGCCGCGGTGGCGATCGCCAAGGCCGACCCCTAGGGCGAAACCGACGGCGCCAGGAAGGCGACGCTCGGCTGCCTCGCCCCGCGCCCCAGGCGCTTGACGCACGCCCATCCAGGCGGCTCAAGCTTCGCCTCGCCGGGCATCTCGAACACCACGAGCCCGCCCCAGCCCGGGGCGAGCGCGGCCGACAGCTTGGAGAACAGGATGGGGGCGATCTCGGGAATCGCGTCGTAGGGTGGGTCGACGAAGATGAGGTCCGGAGGGGCGCCGATCCCGGCCGGCATCGAGAGCGCGTCGGCCTCGACGGCGAGGAGCTCCTCGCCGTTCTTCCTCAGGCTGCGGCACACGGCGGCGATGTTCCTCCTCAGGCATTCGGCGGTCCTCGCGTCCCGCTCGACGAACGTCCCGCCGGACGCGCCGCGGCTGAACGCCTCGAGGCCGTACGCGCCGCTTCCCGCAAAGAGGTCCACGAATCGTGCGCCCGGGACCCGCGCGCCGAGACTCGAGAACACGGCCTGCCTCATCCCGTCCGTCGCCGGGCGCACGGCGTCGCCCTTCGGCACGGCAAGCTCGATCCCGCGGGCTGCTCCGCCGCTTATGCGCACGGGGTCCTCCTTCCGCCGCCTTCCGGCGGAGGGCAATGGTTCGACATCACGTGGCGTCCGATCACAAAGGTCAGCCGATGACACTGGCGCCGTCCGACCACTTCAACGGGAAAACGTTCTTCAATCCCGGCGGGGCGTCGGGCCGCGGCCTGCGCGACCTGCTGAAGTGGAAGCTGAACGCGCACCCCGTCCCATGGCCCAAGAGGGTGAAGGTGGTCCGGCGGCCCGTGCCGCCACCCCCCGTCTCCGACGGGGTCGTCGCCACATGGGTGGGGCATGCGACCTTCGTCCTGCGGACCAAGTCCGCCACGATCATCTCGGACCCGATGTTCTCCGAGACGGCGGGCCCCCTGCCGGGCCTCGGCCCGCGTAGGGCGGCGGCCCCGGGGGTCGACTTTGACGCCGTTCCCAGGGTGGACCTCATCCTTCTCTCCCACGACCACTACGACCACTGTGACCTCCCGACACTGCGCCGCCTCGCGCGGCGCGACGATCCCATCGTGGTCTCGCCGCTCGGCCACCGCGCGCTCCTCGCCGGCGCGGGCCTAAGCCGGATTGTCGAGCTCGACTGGTGGGAGAGCCGGGCATGCGCCCCAGGCGCGGAGGTGACGCTCGTCCCGGCCCGCCACTGGAGCCGCCGGCGGCCCTTTGGTACCGACACGAGGCTCTGGGGCGGATTCATGGTCAGGTCCGGCGGGCGGCTGGTCTACTTCGCGGGGGACTCGGGCTACCAGGACGGGCTCTTTTCCGAGGTGCGCCGCCGCTGCGGCGCCCCCGACCTCGCGCTCATCCCGATCGGCGCGTACGAGCCCAGGTGGTTCATGAGCGACGCGCACATGAACCCGGCGGAGGCCGTCCGCGTGCACCGCGAGGTAGGGGCCCGCCGGAGCCTGGCGATGCACTGGGGCACCTTCCAGCTGACGGACGAGGGCCGCGACGACCCGGTGAGGGCGCTGGAGGCCGCCCGCGCGGAGACCGACGACTTCGTTGCCATTGCGCCCGGCGAAAGCGCCGCGGCCTGACCGGCCCCCACAAATAGCCCCGGGCGCCGGGAACCTAGCCCGGCCGCCGTGTGTCGGACTTCAATCAATTCAACTGTAGATGGTTGCAGATTATACTATAGTGTCCAACGTGTGCTGGCACCTCCCCGTCCGGAGGACCGAGCACCTATGACCCTAGCCAGGCTTACCGCCATACTCGGCCTCGCGGCCGCGGCGCTGGTGATTCGGGCGGAGGCCAACGAGCAGAACGACTGGCCTGCCTATGTGGCCCAGAAGAGTCCCGACGGCAGCACGCTGTCATGGGAGGGCGCGGGCCCGTTCCTTTTCTCCGGGCCCACGCCGGGTCCCGAGGCCGGCACCGGCAGGGGCTTCAGGCCGTTCTATGCGAGGATAACCGGCGGGGGAGTCGAGCGAAAGGACTTCCTCTACCCGCTCTACTACTACCGGAAATACACGGATTCCTACAGATGGTCGGTCCTCAACGTCATCAACGGCGAGGGGATTGACGCAAGCGCCACGAGGGCCGGAGGGCCGAAGGACAAGCATTTTGACGTCTGGCCCTTCTACTTCTCCCATGTGACCGACGATCCCGCGGACACCTACCACGCGCTGCTTCCGATATACGGGACGATAAAGTACCGGCTCGGCTTTGACCGGCTCTCGTGGGTCGCCTTTCCCATTTACGTCCAAACCCTCAAGAAGGAGCGGACCAGCACCTACACGCCGTGGCCGATCGTGAGGGTGATCCGCGGCCCCGAGCACGGCTTCGATCTCTGGCCGCTCTTCGGGTCCACCAAGGGCCCCGGCCCCGAAAGGCGCAGCTTCTTCATCTGGCCCTTCGGCTGGAACAACGTGCTCGAGCCGAAGCCGGATGCCCCGGAGGGCGCCCCCCTGAGGACCCAGTTCGGCGCCATCCCCTTCTACACGAGCGAGACCGCCCAGGGTTTCGTCAACAAGAACTACTTCTGGCCGTTCTTCGGCTACACCGACCAGACCTATCCGTACCGCTACAGCGAGGAGCGCTACTTCTGGCCATTCCTCGTCCAAGGCAAGGGCGACGACCGTCTCGTGGACCGCTGGGGGCCCTTCTACACGCATTCGAACGTAAAGGGGAAGGACTCCAAATGGGTGGTCTGGCCCCTCTGGCACCAGACGAAATGGGCCGACGACGACATCGAGCAGACAAAGACCCAGTTCTACTACTTCCTCTACTGGTCCCTGTACCAGACGAGCGTCTCCCGCCCCTCGCTGGCGCCCGCGTACAAGCGGCATGTCTGGCCCCTCTTCAGCGTATGGGACAACGGTGCCGGCAGCCACCAGGTCCAGGTCCTCAGCCCGATCGAGGTCTTCTTCCCGAGCAATCCCGACATGCGGGAGGTCTGGGCGCCGCTCTTCTCGATCTACCGCTACGACCACCAGCCGACCGGCGAGACGCGCACCTCGCTCCTCTGGAACGCGGTCACCTGGCGGCACAGCCCGGCCGGGGGCCTCGTCGAACTCCACGTCGGGCCGCTTTTCGGCATCCACCGGGCGCCCTCGGGCGGCACGCTGACCATCTTAGGATTCGATTTCGGGGCGAAAGAGGGCACTTTTACGGCGGCAAATCGTTAAATGAAGCATCTCAGAAAGATCCTCGAGGGCGTGGGAAGCGTGGTCCAGCTCGCGGTCCGGTCCCTCTCCTATTCGGCCACGCTGCCCCGCCAGTCGGCCCGCTTTATCGAGCAGTGCTACATGATCGGCTACACGACGCTGCCGATCGTCGCCATCCTGAGCTTCTTCATCGGCACGGTGCTGGCCCTCGAGGCGGGCTACGCGATGCAGGACTTCGGGGCCAAGGAGTTCATCGGCAGCCTGGTCGGGCTCTCCATGGCGCGCGAGCTCGGTCCCATGATGACCTCGGTCCTGCTCGCCGGGCGCGTGGGATCGGCGATCACGGCGGAGCTCGCGTCAATGAAGGTCTACCAGGAGATCGACGCCCTAACTACCATGAACATCTCGGCGGCGAAGATCCTCGTCCTGCCGCGGCTGGCCGCGGTGCTCGTGATGATGCCGGTCCTCATCATCATCGCCAACATCGTCGGCTGGTTCGGGGGCTCGGTCGTGGCCCGCTACGTCAGCTATGTGGGCATCGGCCCCGAGGCGTACTTCGCCGCGCTTCGCCACTACACGAAGTTCAAGGACGTCATCAACGGCATGGAGAAGGCCGAGGTGTTCGGCTTCGTGGTCGTCCTCGTCTGCTGCGACATAGGCCTCAGCACGAAGGGCGGCCCGCGCGAGATCGGGGCCGCCGTCACGCGCGCGGTGGTCACGTCCCTCATCCTCATCCTGGTCCTGGACTACTTCGTGACGAAGATCCTCCTCTGACGCCGCGGCGCCCATGAACACGACGGAATCCTCCTCCTGCAGCAAGACCCGCAACCCCTTCACCGGCGCCGAGGAGAACGCCGTCGGCGTGAAGGTCGAGGGCGTGCACAAGAGCTATGACGGCGTCGAGGTGCTCAAGGACGTCTCGTTCGAGGTCGTGCCCGGCGAGATCTTCGTCCTCATGGGGCCAAGCGGCTCGGGCAAGAGCGTGCTCCTGCGCCACATCGCGGGCCTGGAGACGCCGACTTCGGGCAGGATCACGGTCAACGGCCTGGACCCCTCACTCGAGGCGACCCGCGACAAGGTCCGGCTCGCGCTCGTGTTTCAGGAGGGCGCCCTGTTCAACTCCCTCAGCGTCTACGACAACCTGGCCCTCTATCCCCGGGAGCACCGCGCCGGGGACGAGAAGGTCATCAAGGAGCGGGTCATGCACGCGCTCAAGATACTCTCCGTCGAGGACGCGGTGAACAAGTTCCCCTCGGAGCTCTCCGGCGGGATGAAGAAGCGCGTCTCGATAGCCCGCGCGCTCGTCATGGAGCCGCAGCTCCTCCTCTACGACGAGCCGACGAGCGAGCTCGACCCGGTCATGAGCGCCACGATAAGCGAGATCATCGCGACCCTGAAGAACGAGTACAGCGTGACGAGCCTCGTCGTCACGCATGACCGCGCCCTTGCGCTCACGATATCCAACCGGGTCGGGATCATCATGGACGGCGAGCTCATGACGCTCGGGACGCCGGGTGACCTCTCCAAGTCCAAGGACCCGAGGATCGTCGATTTTCTAAACCCGAAGATAGACATTGAACATCCCCGGTTCAAGAAGCTCGAAACAAAGGAAGCCGCAAAATGAACACCGCACAACAGACCGCCCGAGTAGGGCTATTTTTCCTCCTTGGAGTCGCCCTCGTCTGGGTGACGTTTGAGACGCTGAGCGACGGCAAGCTCTTCGAGGAAAAACAACACACCCTGATCGCGAGCTTCGGCGACCTGAAGCAGCTCAAGGCCGGCGACGACGTCCGCCTCGCCGGCGTCAAGATAGGGTCGGTGAAGACGACCCAGCTCGCAGGCCGCCACGCGGAGGCCGTCCTCCAGGTCGACCCGAAGCAGCCGATCGCCAGCGACGCCGTGGCCACCATCGACATGGCGGGCCTGATCGGCGGAAACTTCATCTCCATCGACATGGGGACGCCCGGCGCGGCCCCGCTCGCTGACGGAGCGCAGATCAAGACGGAGGACTCGGCGGACCTCAACTCGATCATGGCGGAGGTCGGCGGCCTCGGAAAGCAGCTCCAGGAGTCGCTCGGCTCCTTCAGCAAGGCGCTCAACGGCGACGGCCAGGAGGGCGGCGGGATAATCCAGAAGCTCAACAAGCTCGTGAGCGACAACTCCGCCCGCGTGGACCAGACCATGATCAACCTCCAGGACATCACCTCGAAGATAAACCGGGGCGAGGGAACGCTCGGCAAGCTCGTCAACGACCCCGCGCTGCACGACCAGCTCCTAGCAACCGTGGCCGAGATAAAGGCCGCCGCGACGCAGGCGAGGGAGTTCGCGACGAACGCGGAGGGCATCATGGACCAGATCAAGTCCGGCCAGGGGACCATAGGGGCGCTCGTCTACGACCAGAAGGCGGCGGACGACATCCGCACCTCGATCGCCAACATCCGCAGCGTCTCCGACAAGCTCGCGAAGGGCGAGGGCACCCTCGGGAAGCTCATCAACGACGACAGCCTCTACAACGGCGCCGTCTCGACGGTCAAGAAGGTCGACCGCACCCTCGACGGCCTGAACGACTCCGGGCCGATCTCGGCCATGGGAATAGCTGTCGACGCGCTGTTCTGATCTAGGGCTTGCGCGGAATACGTTCGCGGGTTCACTGCTCTGACACCCATGACGATGAAAGCCACCCTCAGGCTGCTTGCGGCCTGCTCCGCCCTGATCGCCGCGTCGGCCGCGCGCGCCGCCGAATGGACAGAGGACTACGCCTCCGCCGTCGCCCAGGCCAAGAAGGAGCACAAGATGATCCTCCTCGACTTCACCGGGTCCGACTGGTGCATCTGGTGCCAGCGGACGGACAAGGAGGTCTTTGAGACCCAGAAATTCAAGGACTTCGCGAGCAAGAAGCTCGTCCTCGTCAAGGTCGACTTCCCGAAGTCCCGGCCGATGCCGGACGGGGTCAAGGCCCAGAACGCGAAGCTGCAGGAGAAGTTCGGCGTCGAGGGACTGCCGATGCTCGTCGTCCTTAGCCCGGGCGAGAAGGTCGTCTTCACGCAGGAGGGCTACAAGGAGGGCGGCCCGGACGCCTTCCTGGCCCAGTTCCCGAAGCCGGGGAACTAAGGCCCCCGTCAGACCTTGGGCCCGCGCTGCGCGAGGTTGCGCGCGCGCAGCCGCAGCCCGTTCAGGCGGATGAATCCCGTAGCGTCGCTCTGGTTGTACCAGCTCCTGACGCCCTCCATGGACGCCACCTTCGGGTCGTAGAGCGAATACCGCGACCTGCGGCCGCAGGTGATGACATTGCCCTTGTAGAGCTTCAGGCGCACCGTGCCCGTGACGAACCCCTGGCTCTCGTCGACAAGCGCCTGCAGCGCCTCGCGCTCCGGGGCGAACCAGAAGCCGTTGTAGACGAGCTCGGCGTACTTGGGGACCAGCGAGTCGCGCAGGTGCATGACCTCGCGGTCGAGCGTGAGCGACTCGACCTGACGGTGGCCGTGCATGAGGATCGTCCCGCCGGGCGTCTCGTAGACGCCGCGCGACTTCATCCCGACAAAGCGGTTCTCGACCAGGTCCACGCGCCCGATCCCGTGCTTCCCGCCCAGCCTGTTGAGCGCCCTGAGGACGCCGGCCGGCGTGAGGCGCCTGCCGTTCACAGCGACGCAGTCGCCCTTCTCGAAGTCGAGCTCGACGTACTCGGCCCTGTTGGGCGCGTCCTCCGGGGACACGGTCAGCTTGAACATCGACTTGTTGGCCCTCGTGGTCGGGTCGAACCAGGGGTCCTCGAGGATCCCAGCCTCGTAGGAGATGTGCAGGAGGTTCCTGTCCATCGAGTACGGCTTCTTCGCCGAGGCCTCGACGGGTATCCTGTGCTTCCTGCAGTACGCGATCATCTCCGCGCGGCCCGGGAAGGCCTTGCGGAACGCCTCGATCTTCCACGGGGCGATGATCTGCAGCCCCGGAGCGAGCGCCATGTAGGTGAGCTCGAAGCGGCACTGGTCGTTGCCCTTCCCCGTGGCGCCGTGCGCGACGGCGCCGGCCTTCTCCCGCCTGGCGATCTCGATCTGCGCCTTTGCGATCAGCGGCCGCGCGATCGACGTGCCGAGGTAGTACTGGCCCTCGTAGACCGCGTTGGCGCGGACCATCGGGAAGATGAAATCGCGCGCGAACTCCTCGACCAGGTCGAGCGTGTAGTGCCTCGAGGCGCCCGTGCTGCGCGCCTTGCGGGAGAGCCCCTTGAGCTCCTCCTCCTGGCCGATGTCGGCGGCAAAGGTTATGATCTCCGCGTCGTATGTTTCGCGGAGCCACTTGACGATGACGGACGTGTCGAGGCCGCCCGAGTAGGCGAGGACGATTTTCATGGGACGTGGCGGAGCTTCGCGCGGGGGGCCGTGCGGGGCAATTTCATTTCCCCGTCGAGCGCGACAGGACCGAGAGGATGGCCTTCTGCACGTGCAGCCGGTTCTCGGCCTCGTCGAACACGACCGAGCGCGGGTTGTCCAGCACAGCCTGCTCGACCTCCTCGCCCGGGTGCGCAGGCAGGCAATGCATGAACAGGGCGTCCGGCTTCGCGGCCGCGAAGAGCGTGGCCGTCACGGCATAGGGGCGCATCCGGGCGGCGCGGTCGGCGGCCTCGCCCTCCTGGCCCATGCTCGCCCAGACGTCGGTGTAGACGATGTCGGCGCCCTCCACGGCCCTCGCGGGGTCGGTCGTGAACTCGAAGTCGGCCGGGCGGCCCTCGGCCTTGAGCTGCGAGCGGATCCGCTCCTTGGGCTCGTGCCCGGCGGGGCCCGCGAGCGAGATCCTCATCCCGAAGAGGCTGGCGCCGAGGATCCACGAATTCGCCATGTTGAAGCACGTGTCGCCCAAAAACGCGACCTTGCGGCCCCTGAGGGAGGCGACCAGGTCGCCGTCCGGGCCCGCCCAGCGCTCTGCGGCCGTGAACGCATCGGCATACGCCTGGCAGGGGTGCAGGAAGTCGGTGAGCCCGTTTATGACCGGGACCGCGGACGCGCCGGCAAGCCGCCCGAGCTCGGCGTGGTCGTAGGTGCGCACGACGATGCCGTGGACGAAGCGGGAGAGGACCCGCGCCGTGTCCTCGAGCGACTCGCCCCTACCTAGCTGGATGTCGCCCGCGTTCAGGTAGAGCGGATGGCCGCCCAACTCGTTGATCCCGACCTCGAAGGACACGCGCGTGCGCGTGCTCGACTTGGCGAAGACAAGCGCCCACGTCTGGCCCGCCAGCACCGCCGAGGCGCGCCGCCCCCTGTCCCGCTTGAACTCGCGGGCGAGAGAGAAGACCTCGGCGACCTCCGAGGGCCCCAGGTCGGTCTCTTTCAGGAAGTGCTTCATCGGGCGAAGCGGTCATAAATAGAGGATTGGCCCTCTTCCGACGAGAGGAAAGTGGCAGGCCCCTCAGGCGGCCCCGGCGCCCTTTTCCAGCGTCCGGGCGCGCCCGCGCCGACCCCTCCCCTCCTCCGGCATCTCGGACAGGATCGCCCGGATCACGATCGAGCTCAGGTCGGTCCGCTCGAGTATCGCCCGCGCCATCAGCCGCCTGAAGAGGGGCCGCGGCAGGCGCACGCTCACGCAGCAGGTGTAGGAGGTCATGCAGGCTATGTTAATAACCGTTATTAACACAAGATTGCAAGCCCCGCAACGGCTTGGATTCTGCCGGGAAATCGCGCACGATCGGCGGATGCCCAAGCGCGGGAGATCCTATGTCAACCAGAGCGTCTCGTTTCCGCCCAGGCTGCTGGCCGATGCGAAGGCGCGCGCGAGGAACCTGGGGCTGTCGTTCAGCGCCTTTGTCCAGAAGTGCCTGGAGCGCGACCTCTTGGACCGCCCCGACATAATCTTCAGGGAGTCGGGCGGCGCGCAGATGGCGGCGGAGCCGCCGCAGGCGGCGCAGGAGGCGCCGAGGCCCAGGCACCCGCGCAAGTAGCTCCTCAGCGCGCCGCGAGGACGTCCCTGAAGATCGCCACCGAGCGCGCCAGCTCGTCCGCGGACGCGTTCAGGGGCGGCAGGAGCCTCACGACGTTGCCGGCGGCGGGCGCCGTCAGGAGCCCGCGCACGCGCAGGGCCTCCACATAGGGCGCCGAGTCGGTGGCCATCTGCAAGCCGACCAGGAACCCGAGGCCGCGGACGGAGACCACCTGCTCCGGGAAGTCCGCCGCCATCCGGCCGAGCTCCCGGATCCACGGCGGGCTCTCGCGCGACACGTGGGCGAGGAGGCCCTCGCCCTCGATGACATCGAGCACGGCAAGGGCGGCCGCGCTGGCGAGCGGCGTGCCGCCGAAGGTCGAGCCGTGCATCCCGGGCTGGAAGAGGTCGGCCGCGCGCTCCCCCACCCACATGGCGCCGATCGGGAACCCCCCGCCGAGGCCCTTGGCCATGGCGATCGCGTCGGCGCGTATCCCGGCGTGCTCGAAGGCGAAGAAGCGCCCGGTCCGCCCCGCGCCGCACTGCACCTCGTCCATGAGGAGCAGGAGGTTGTTCTCGTCGCAGAGCCTGCGCAGCCCGGCGAGGAACTCCGCGGTGCAGGGGTTGATACCGCCGTCCCCCTGGATCGTCTCCACGAAGATGGAGGAGGTGTCCGCGTCGACGAGCCCCGCGAAGCTGTCGATGCTGTTCAGGTCCCCGAAGACGAACCCGGGCACGAGCGGGCGGAACCCCTTCTGGACCGACTCCTTCGGCGTCGCGCTCATCCCGCCGAACATGCGCCCGTGGAAGCCGTTCTTCGCGCAGACCACCCGGATGCACTTGCCCTCGGCGCCGGACTTGCGCACGCCGTGGAGCCGCGAGAGCTTTATCATCGCCTCGTCGGCCTCGCCGCCGCTGTTGCAGAAGAAGACGCGGCCCGGGCCGGCGTAGCCGACGAGCCTGCGAGCGAGCTCGCCCTGGTTCGGGTGCCTGAAGAGGTTGCTGGTGTGGTTGAGCTCGGCCGCCTGGCGCTGGACCGCGGCGACCCAGTGCGGGTGGCAGTGGCCGAGCGAGCTCACCGCGATCCCGGAGGAGAAGTCGAGGTAGGCGTTTCCCTGGTCGTCCCAGACCGTGGTCCCGCGCCCGCGCACGAGCGTGACCGCGGCCCGCGGGTAGTTCCTGAGCACATACGCGTCGTACATCTCCGCCGCGCCGGCGCGGACAATGGCGGGGGGCTCAGCCATTGACGATCTCCGTGCCGGTTCCCTTGTCCGTGAAGATCTCGAGGAGCAGGCTGTGGGCCAGCCGCCCGTCTATGAAATGGACCCTCTGGACGCCCTCCTGGAGGGCGCGGACGGCGCTCGCGACCTTCGGGCGCATTCCCTTGTCGATCACGCCCGACTTCTTGAGGTCCTCGACCTGGCTGGTCTTCAGGGTCGAGATGAGCGATTCCGGGTCGGGGGGAGCCGAAAGGAGGCCCGGGACGTCGCTCATGTAGAAGAGGCGGCGGGCGCGCAGCGCGCTCGCGACCTTCCCGGCGACCACGTCGGCGTTCACGTTGTAGGGCTTGCCGTCGTATCCCTCGGCGACCGGGGAGATCACCGGCACGAAGCCGTCGGCGATCTCCTTCTTGATCAGCTTCACCTTGACCTCGGTCACCTCCCCTACGAACCCCAGGTCGATCGCGGCGCCGTCCTCGTCCACCTCGAGCCTCTGGCAGACGAGCACCGTGTCGCCCGGGAGGCCCTTCGGCCTGGCATTCGAGGCCGAGAGCGCCTCGCACACGTCCCGGTTGACGACCTCGTCGAGCGTCTTCTTCACGATCGCGATCGTCGCCTCGTCCGTGACGCGCAGGCCCTTGACGAATTTCGCCTTCAGCCCGGACTCCTCCATCGCCCGCGTGATCGCCTTGCCCCCGCCGTGCACGACGACGACGTTGATCCCCACCGCGGAGAGGAAGGCGATGTCGTAGGCGACGCGCGCCCGGACCTCCGGGTCGGGGTCGTCCATGAAGCTCCCGCCGTACTTCACCACGAACGTGGACCCCCGGAAGTCCTGGATGTACGGCAGCGCCTCGAGAAGGACCTTCGCCTTCGTCGTAACCTCGTCAACGTTCATCACGAAGCACGCGCCGCGCCGGACGGGGGCTGGTTACGAATGTGTGTCGGGTTGCTGGGCACGCGGTTGAATGGAGTCCACATGATGCTTACAGCACGGTGGCCTTCCTATTCCACAACAATTTGCGGCGGCCCTCGAGAAATTTGCGCTTCACTCCGCGGCCCCGCGCCCACAGTTCTCGTCACATGCCCAGCACGCAGTTGGTTTTCGGGGACCGCGCCGCGCACCGCGCGTGGCTTGCGACGCAGGCGGCGCTTCCCGCGGGATTCCGCGTGGGCGCCGCGCGCTTCGAGTTCACTCCCGCCGAGGCGCCGAAGCCGTCGAGGATGACGCTGACTCTTGTCGCGCTGGACAGCCCAACGCCCGACTTCGCCGCGGTATTCACGAGGAACGCGTTCCCCGGCGCGCCCATCGTCGTCGGGCGCGGCCGGCTCGGGCAGCCGTCGCTGGCCGCGATCATCGTGAACAACAAGATCTCCAACGTGTGCGCGCCGGGCGGCGTCGCGGCCGCGGAGCGCGTCTGCGGCGAGGCCGCGCGTCTCCTGGGGTGCCGGCAGTCCGAGGTCCTGCCGAGCTCGACCGGCGTCATCGGCTGGGGGCTTCCCGTCGAGGCGATGATGGGCGCCCTCCCCGCCGCCGTGGGCGCGCTGGCTGGCGGATCCGTCATGCCGGCCGCCGAGGGGATCGTGACGACGGACCTCTACCCGAAGGTCCGCCGCCAGGCGGTCGGCGCCGGCTCGATCGTCGGGATCGCGAAGGGAGCCGGCATGATCGAGCCCAACATGGCCACGATGCTGGTCTACATCCTGACCGACGTGGCGGTCCCAAGGCGCGAGCTGCGCGCGATGCTCGCCGAGGCGGTGGAGCCGACGTTCAACTCCATCAGCATCGACAGCGACACGAGCACGTCGGACACCGTGGCCCTCGTCTCCTCCGGGCGGGTCCCCTGCCCGGACCCGGGCGCGTTCAGGGCGGCATTAGCCGTCGTGTGCCGCGACCTCGCGGAGGACGTGGTGCGCAACGGCGAGGGCGTGCGCCATGTGATCCGCGTGTCGGTCCTCAATGCCCCGGACTACCGGTCCGCCCGCGCGCTGGGGAAGGCGATCGTCAACGCTCCCCTCTTCAAGTGCGCCGTCGCGGGCAACGATCCCAACGTGGGAAGGCTGGTCCAGGCCATCGGCAAGCACGCGGGGACACAGCCGGCCGGCTCCGACCTCTCCGACTTGGTCATCCGGATGGGCGGCGTCGAGATCTTCGCCGGCGGGGTCTTCAGGCTCGACCCGGCGAAGGAGTCCGCGCTCGCCGCGCACCTCAGGGCCGCGGAGCTCTACGCGAGCGCGCCGCCGAGGGACGGCGTCTTCTCCGCTCCGGTGGACTTCCCCGCCCACGAGCGCTGCGTCGAGATCGAGGTCGACCTCGGCGTTGCGGGCGGCGCGGGCGCCGTCGTCCTCGGGGCCGACCTCACCCACGAGTACGTGAGCGAGAACGCCGACTACAGGAGCTGACGCGGGCCCGGGCCCGGGCGCCCCTAACGCAGCCCCGCCCTCTCGTCGAAGCCGTACCAGAGGTTCATCGTCTGGATCGCCTGGCCGGCGGTCCCCTTGACGAGGTTGTCCTCGGCCGAGGTGATGATGAAGTTTCCCGTCCGCGGGTCGTGGACCGCGGAAATGTCGATCCGGTTCGTCCCGACGACGTGCGCCGTGTCCGGGGTCTCCCCGCTCGGGAGGACCTGGACGAACGGCGCCGCGCCGTAGGCCCTCTTCCATGAGGCGTAGAGCGAATCCACCGAGGCGCCGGGCGCGGCGGGCACCGTGATCGTCGTCGCGATGCCGTAGCGCATCGGCGCCAGGTGCGGGTTGAACTGGATGACGGTCCGCGCCCCCGTGAGAAGCTCGAGCTGCTCCTCGATCTCGGCGAGGTGCCGGTGCTTCACGAGGCCGTACGCCTTTGCGCTCTCGTTCCTCTCGACGAAGAGGTAGGCCTCGTCGACCTTGCGCCCGGCGCCGCTCACGCCGCTGAAGCTGTTCACGACGATGTGCTCCCGGGTGACGACCTTGTCCCTGAGGAGCGGCACGAGCGGCACGAGGATGCTCGTCGGGTAGCATCCGGGCGAGGCGATGATCTTCGCCTCGGTCTTCCAGCCGGGCGCGGTCAGCTCCGGGAGAACGTAGCGGGCGTGGGGCAGGAGCTCCGGGGCGGCGTGCTTGCCGTAGTACCTCTCATGGGCCTCCAGGTCCGCGACCCGGAAGTCCGCGCTCAGGTCGATGACCCGCTTTCCAGCGCCCACCAGGGCCCTTGCGAACTCGGCCGCGGCGCCGTGGGGGAGCGCGAGGAAGAAGAGCGGGATGTCGCTCGCCGCCAGGGCGGCCGGGTCGGAGGCCACGAACCTTATCCCGCGGTCGACGCCGCGGACCGAGGGGATCACCTTGGAGAGCGGATCCCCGGCATGCACGCGCGAGGTCACGGCCGCCAGCTCAACCTTGGGGTGTCCAAGGAGCAGCTTCACGAGCGTCTCGCCCGCGTAACCCGACGCGCCTACGATGCCGACCTTCATGGGAGGGGAACAATCCGTTCAGTTGCCTTCAAAATCCAGTAATTAAATGAAAAAGCCGCCTTCCGGGGCGCGGAGGCGGCTTTGCAATGGGAGGCGGGGCCGGATCAGCGCTTCGAGAACTGGAACCGCTTGCGGGCGCCCGGCTGGCCGGCCTTCTTGCGTTCCTTCTCGCGGGGATCGCGGCGGATGTGGCCGGCCTTCTTGAGGGCGGGCCTGAGCTCGGCGTTCATCTTCTGGAGGGCGCGCGCGATGCCGTGCGCGACGGCGCCCGCCTGGCCCGCGACCCCGCCGCCGGAGACGTTGGCCGTCACGTCGATCTTCTCGCGGAGGTCGACGGTCAGGAGGGGGGCGTACGCCTGCTTGGCGAAGTTGTCGTGCGAGAAGTAGCTCTCGAACTCGCGGCCGTTGACGGTCAGCTTGCCGCTGCCGTCGGAAATCCGCACGCGCGCGGTCGAGGTCTTGCGGCGCCCGGTGCCGGTGAAGATGTTTGCGGGTGTGCTCATGCTCAGAGTGAAATCTTCACGGGGTTGTTGGCCTCGTGCGGGTGCTTCGTCCCGGCGAACACGCGGAGCTTCGTGAGCATCTTCGCCGCGATGCGGTTCTTGGGGAGCATGCCCTTGACGGCGTGCATGATCACGAACTCGGGGCGCCTGGCGCGCATCTGGGGCACGCTGCGGTAGCGCTCGCCGCCGACAAACCCGGAGAAGGCCATGTACTCGTTCTGCTCCTCCTTCTTGCCGGTCAGGATGACCTTCTCGGCGTTCAGGACGACGACGTAGTCGCCCGTGTCGACGTGCGCCGTGTAGGTCGCCTTGTTGCGCCCGCGGATGATGTTGGCCAGCTTGACGGCGAGACGGCCCAGCACCTGCCCCTCGGCATCAACAAGATACCATTTGGGCTGCACTGTCTCCTTCTTCGCGAGATACGTCTTCATGGGAAAAGAGGGTTAGACCATTGACTCCAAACAGGGGTGTCAACCCTCGTTTTGGGCCTTGGTTCCGGGCTGGAATTTGCAACGATCGGCCCCGTGAATCACCGCATCGCGCTCGCATGGGCGGGGAGCCTGGGGGCCTCGGGCGTCGTCCTGGGCGCCCTGGGCGCGCACCCCCTCAAGGGGGCCCTGGACGCCGCCGGGACCCGCGGCGCGTGGGAGACCGCGGTCATGTTCCAGCTTGTGCATGCCGCCGCCCTGCTGGGATTTGCGGGATGGCTGCGGGCCGCGCCGGCGCCCGCGGGCCCGCGCGCGGCCTGGGCCGTGCGCCTCATGGTCCTCGGAACCCTGCTCTTCTCGGGATCCCTCTACGGCGTGGCCTTCGGCGGGCCGCGGTGGCTGGGACCCGCCACGCCGCTCGGCGGCCTGGCCCTCATTGCAGCCTGGGCCCTGGCCGCGCTCGCGGCCCTGGCCTCCTGACCGCGGCCGACGATGCCGGACAAGGACGGCATTCCCCCCCTTCCCGGCGACCTGCGCGCGATGCTTGAGGCCGTGCGCCGCGTGGGGCGCCCAAGGCTTGTCGGCGGGGGCGTGCGCGACTGGCTCCTCGGGCTCGCGTCAAAGGACCATGACATAGAGGTCGCCGGGGTCGACTTCGAGGGGCTGCGGCGGGCGCTGGCCGCGTTCGGGCCCACGGATGTCGTCGGGCGCAGCTTCGGGGTGATCAAGGTCCGCGGCGCGGACGGCTCCGAATACGACTTCAGCCTGCCGCGCCGAGAGTCGAAGACCGGGGCCGGCCACCGCGGCTTCGCCGTCAGGCCCGACCCCGGGCTCGGCGACGCGGATGCGGCGGCCCGGCGCGACTTCACGGTCAACGCGATCGCCATCGACCCCTTCACGGGCGAGGTGGTCGACCCGTTTGGCGGCCGGGCCGACCTGCGCGCGCGCATCCTGCGGCACACGAGCCCGGCGTTCACGGAGGACCCGCTCCGGGTCCTGCGGGCCTTCCAGCTGGCCGCGCGGTTCGACTTCGCGCTCGCCCCCGAGACGGCCGCGCTCTGCCGCGCGATCGCCCCGGCCTTCGCCGAGCTCCCCGCGGAGCGGGTATGGGGCGAGTGGGACAAGTGGGCCGCCCTGTCGGCCCGGCCCTCGCGCGGCCTCGAGGTCCTGGAGCAGTCGGGGTGGATGGTCCATTTTCCCGAGGTCGCGGCCCTACGCGGCACGCCGCAGGAGCCCGAGTGGCACCCGGAGGGCGACGTCCTCGTCCACACGGGCCACTGCCTCGACGCCCTCGTCTCGCTTGGCGGATGGGCCTCGGCCCCGCCCGAGCGCCGCAGGCTGCTCTCCCTCGCCGTACTCGCCCACGACTTCGGCAAGCCCGGGACGACGCAGCGGGCCGAGCGGCGCGGCGTGATGCGCTGGCTGAGCCCCGGCCACGAGGCCGCGGGCGGCCCCCTGGCCGAGTCGTTCCTGCACCGGATCGGCGCGCCGCCCGCCCTGGCCCCGCCCGTCCGGGCCCTGGTCGTGAGCCACCTCGCCCACCACCACGGCCCGGGCGGCGACTTCTCCGACACGCAGGTGCGCCGCCTCGCCCGAAGGCTCTTCCCGGCGACGATCGACGACCTCGCCCTCGTCATGGAGGCCGACTCGATGGGCCGGCCCCCGCTCCCCCCCACGGACGTCCTCGCGCTCGTCGCCCGCCTGCGCGAGCGAGCCTCCTCGCTCGCCCTGCAAGCCGCGGCGCCGAGGCCGATCATCCTGGGGCGCCACCTGATCGCCCTGGGCCGAAAGCCCGGGCCCGACTTCAAGCCCGTCCTGGACGCGGCCTTCGAGGCCCAGCTCGACGGGGCCTTCGCCGACGAGGCGGGCGGGCTCGCGTGGATCAGGGGGCGCCCCAGATGATCGCCGCGTTCCAGTGGGACCTCGGCCGCCAGGTGGAGCGCCTCGACTGGCTGGTCGCGCAGCTGCCCCGCTACGCGGGCTGGGGCTACCGCGAGCTCTACCTGCACCTTGAGGACGCCGTCGAATTCCCGAGCCTGCCGGGCGTCGCCCGGAGGGACGCCTACACCCAGCGCCAGATGGCGAGGCTCGTCGGCGAGGCGGCCCGGGTCGGGATCGGCGTCGTGCCGATCGTCAACCTCCTCGGCCACACGCAGTACCTGATCAAGGTCCCCGAGCTCAGGGACCTGAACGAGCTCCGCTCGGCCGACGGCTCGCCGCTCGGGCGCGGCCAGGTGTGCCCGCTCCACCCGAGGATGCTCGAGGTGGCGGACGCGCTCATTCGCGACATCGCCCCCTTCTGCACGGCCGGCAAGGTGCACGTGGGGCTCGACGAGTCGTTCAGCCTCGGGCGCCACCCCCTCTGCGCGGCGGAGATCGCGGAGGTCGGGATCGCCGGGCACTTCGGCCGGTACGTCCAGCGGCTTGCGGGCGTTGCGGCCGCCCGCGGGCTCAGGCTCGGGATGTGGGCCGACATGCTGGCCCTCGTACCCGGCGCGGTCGCCCACCTGCCCCCGGGGATCATCGCCTACGACTGGTACTACTACCCTTTCGGCCAGAGGCCGAGGATCGAGCTCCGCAACTTCGCCGAGTACGACCTGGCCCCCGCGCTGCGCGCCCGCGGCGTCGAATACTGGGGCTGCCCGATGAACGGCTCGTTCCGGCACGAGCCCCTCCCGGTGTTCGGCGAGAGGATCGCGAACATCCGCGACTGGTGGAGGCGGTGCAACGCGGTCGGGGCCGGCGGCATGCTGGTCACCTCCTGGGAGCCGAATCGCCTCGCGATGGGGATGACGACGGTCGTCGACGCGGCGGCGGCCTGCCTCTGGCTTGAGCCGGAGGTCGACGACTCGCCCGGGATGCTCGCAAGGGGTTTCAACCGGGTCTTCGGCGGCACGCGGGGACGCGAGCTCGCCCGCGCCGCCCTGGCCTGCGACGAGCGGGCCTTCGTGGGCTGCGCGAGGTGGGAGATCAACGACAGGTGGGACGTCTGCGGCACGCGCCGGGGCGTCTCGCGCTTTGAGTCAGAGCGGGCGTTCTTCGGCCGCCTTGGCGCCCAGAAAGGCCTGCCCCCCGCGTTTCGGGCAAGCGTCGCCTTCCGGCGCTACCTGGCTGAGAGGGACGTCTACGTGCGCTCGACGGCGGCGATGGTGTTCGCCCTGCGGCGCAGGCTGGCGCGCTTCGGGCCGGCGGATCCCCGCGTCGCGCCGGGACTTGCCGCCCTGCTCGGACACGCCGAGCAGTTTGCCGCCACCGTCCGGGCCGGCCGCCGAGCGGCAAGGCTCCTTTGGGGCCTCACCCGCGACCGGCGCGCGCGCGGACCGAACGAGAGGATCGTGGGCGAGGACGCCCGGCGGCTTCGCGCCCTGCGGCGCTGGATCCTGCGCGCCCGCGGCCGCCCCGCCCGGCTGTCAGCCGCATCGCCGGTCTGCGGCGCGTGGCAGCTTCAATTCGACGTGCTCCTGACCGAGCCCGCGCTCCAGAAGGTCGTCGTCGAATGCCTGGGGCCAGACGGGTCGTGGCGGAGCCTCTACGGCAGGATGGCGCTCGAATTCAGGGCGGAGGCCGCGCGGCCGAGGGTGGATATCCGGCGGGAGGCAAGCGTCCCCGTGCCGGGCCCGGATTCGACCCTGAGGATCGCCGTGCGCGGGATCGGCAGGCTCGGGGTGGCCAACGTCGAATTGACCGACGGGGCCACCGTCCTCCGGCCTAGGGGATGGGACGCGCGGCGCACGCGGACCCTCGGTCGCCGCGCCCCGGCGGCCGGGTTTCCCGACCTCGACTGGGAGCGAAACGAGGCGGACATCCCGCTTCGTTTCTAGGCGCGCCCAATTTACATAGGTAGGCCCTTGCGGGCTTTCCCTGTTACACCACCGGACATGCGGTTCCGCATCCGGCGGTTCGGTGAGGCTGGGTCATGGTGAGACATGGAACTGAGGGAGGCCGTATGCGGCGAACACGGTTTTGGGGAAGATCTGGTTTAACAGTTGGGTTCGGCTGATGTGCCATGGGCCGTCCGAGGAGCCGGCTAGTTTGGCCGCGACGCCGCTATCGGCGCCGCGCTTAACCAGCTCCCGGTAGCGGGTGGTACCGCGCTTCCATTGCCTCCAGATCAGGCTGCGCAGCCTGCGACGCGTCCATTCCTCCAGTTTCATCAACACCGAGGGTGTTTGGCAGAACCGGAAGTAGCCGAGCCAACCGGTGAGGAAGCGATTCAACTCGGCCATGATGGCTTCAAAGTTGGCGCGGCCTTTTCTGGTCAGCTCCCGGATACGTTTCTTGGCTTTCGCCAAGGCCTTGGGCGCGATGCGTCGTTTGGCTTCCTTTCCCCGATTGAAGCTTATGTAGGGAACCCGTGGTTGAGCGAACGGGCGAGTTCGGCAAGGCAACCCCCTCCCAAAAGGAGGGGGGTTGCCCTTGCCGAGTGCTTGGGCCGCCTTGCGTTGAGCGTGCAGGCCTCGGCGTTCTAGTTCCTTGTCCAGCTCGTCCAGCACGAGGTTCGCAAGCAGCGGCGACAGGGGTCCGCCTTGCGGCGTGCCTTCGGTCGTCGGGTTCAGCACCGCGTTTTCCATTACCCCGGCTTGCAGGAACCGCCGTATGATCCAACAGGCTCGCCTGTCGGCGATCCGCTGGCCCAGACGGCTCATGAGCCGATCGTGGTTAACCCGGTCGAAGAAGGCCTCCAAGTCGAAGTCCACCACCCATTCATAACCTTGTTGGAGGTATGTCTGGGCAGCGGCGACGGCTTGGTGAGCGCTCCTATTTGGTCGGAACCCGTAGCTGTGCTCGCTAAACGCCGGATCGAGTATCGGTTGCAGTATCTGAAGGAAGGCTTGCTGCACGACTCGGTCCTGCACCGTCGGGATGCCGAGCAGACGCTCGCCACCCGCCGGTTTCGGGATCTTCACCCGCCGAAGCGGGCTGGGTCGATAGCTGCCTTCCAGCAGTTCCCTTCGCAGGGCCTCGGAGCGCGGTTTGGCATGCTCCAGGAAGGCAGCGATGGTGATGCCATCAATGCCCGGGGCTCCTCCATTCTCGCGCACCCGCTTCCATGCGGTGTTCAGGTTGGCCTGATCGGCCACCCGTTCCATTAGTTTATCATTCTGATCTGGGCTTTCCTTCTGCTCGTTCGCCCGTGTGGAAAGGACTCCCAGAGGCGAGTATTTCGCGGCTTCACCGCTATCCCTCGGCTCGGGCGACTCCTTGTCGGCGTCTGATGGTCCTCTCGTCGTCATGGCAGCGTGCAGGTTACTCGCCCGCCTCTTGCCTCCGCCCACTCGGGCGCACCGTTCGGGCCTTCGCTCCAGCCGGTTTCCCGGCCTTCGTCGCTACTACGCCCTTTGCTGACTTCTGTGCAGCGATCGGCCCGCCTCATGGCAGGCCCAGCCCCGGTTTGCACCGGGGCGCGGCACAGATCTCCCCAGATAAGCCTTACCCCTTTCGCCACACGGTCGCCGTCTTTACGCTGCCGAGCTTTGATCGGTGTGGACTTCGCGGCCATTTGCCCGCTCGTCCGCTCTTCGCGCCTTATCAAACGGTTCTTGTTCATCGACCCGTGGTTTTGCTCCGCGCTTCCTCCAGACGCGACCTCGCGGTCGCGCCCTTGCGCTTCGCTATCCTTCGCCCCGATCGGGCTGGATTGGAGACTTTCACTCCTGAGGTGTGAGGCATGCTGGGCGTAAAAAAAAAGTGGCCCGGCAAAAGCCGGGCCACTTGTGGAGACGAAGTCTGACCTCGTCTTAGAAGCTGTACTTGCCTTCGACGTAGAACATCCGGCCGATGGCGCCGTCATAGGTGCCGACGTCGGCGTTCGTGTCCGGGAACACGTCCGCGGCGAGCGGCGGCAGCTTGTTGGCGACGTTGTTCACGCCGACCGAGACCTTGAGGCCGTCCAGCCCCTTGCCCATGTGCAGGTGGCTCAGGTCGTATGAGAGGCCCAGGTCGAACGAGACGAACGAGGCGACGGTGCCCGTGAACGCGCCGCCGGCGCCTCCCGTGCCGTCGTCATTGACGCTGTCGACCCAGGTCATGCCGACGAAGGCGTCAGCACCGTAGTTCCTCCAGTCGAGCGTGGTGTAGGTCCTCCACCTCGGAACCGTGCCCTCGTTGATCGTGGCGGAGCCGGTGTAGTTGTAGTACGCCTGCGTCGGGATCTCTTGCAGCTCGTAGTCGTTGTACCACGTCCAGGTGGAGGTCAGGTCGAACATGCCGACCCCGCTGATCGTCTTGGTGTAGTCCAGCTTGATGTCCGTGCTGTTGATCTTCTGGCCGGCGAGGTTCACCAGGTTCTGGATCACGTAGATCGACTGCGCCGAATGGCTGCTGATCCCGCCCGGGCCGGTCGGCGATGGGCCGGTCGGCGTGTTGTAGTGGACCTCGCCGATGAAGGGCGAGGAGCTTCCGTTCGTCTCGACGTCCTGGATGATGGTCTCCGCCGGGATGGTACCGACGATGGCCTTCTCCTGGATCTGCGAGTAGTCGACCGTGAGGGTCAGGCCGTTCAGGGCCTTGGGCGTGAACACGAAGCCGGTCGACCACGAGTTGGCCGTGGTGGGCTTGAGGCCCGGGTTTGCGCCGCCGGTCTGGTTGAACTGGGCCGTCTTGGTCGTGCCGTCGACCGCCGTGTAGGTGATCGATGAGGTCGAACCCGAGCTCACCGGTCCGTAGAGGCTGTAGAGCTGCGGGGCGATGAACGACTTGCCGGCCGACGCGCGGAACTTGAACTGGTCGTCGATGGGCTGGTAGCTGAGGCTGACCTCCGGGTCGGTCGTCGAGCCGACACCGCCGCTGTAGTCGTCATAGCGCACGGCCGCGTCGACGTTGAGCGAATTCACGCCCGGGATGGCCTGCTTGGACCCGACAACCGGGACGTTGACCTCGGCGAACTCCGACGTGAAGTCGCGGACGGCCGTGAAGTCCTGGAAGGTCGTCGCGTTCGCCCAGCCCTGGGTCGTGCCCGAGGAGTTCGGGAGGCTGTTGATGTCGGGCGTGGCCTGGAGGGACTCCCGGACGTAGCTGACACCGACCGCGAACCCGAGCTTGCCGCCGGGCAGGTCGAACGGGGTGCCGTCGACCTTGAAGTCGAACTGGTCCAGCGTGCTCAGCATGTTGACGAACGCCGTGCCGACAATGCCCGCGAAGGCGCTGGCCGGCGGGTTCGGGTCAAACGGGTTGAGCTGGCCGTCGGCCCACGCCGCGTTCAGGGCAATCGTGTCCCAGAGGCCCGGGTTCTGGTAGTTGAGCTGGTACCGGTTGATGTTCGCGGCGGCCTCCCAGTGGAGGTCCTCGCTCACGTCACCCTTGAGGCCGCCGACCATGCGGACGAAGTCGGCGGTCTGCTCGTAGATGCGGGGGTGGGATGTGTAGCGGTCGCGGATGAACACGTCCGAGCCGGAGCCGTCGGCGTTGCCGGGGCCGGACTCAGGGTAGATCGACGAGGCGCCGCCTTGGTCGATGAAGTTCGGAGAGAACGGGTTTCCGGGGATATTGGTGGGCACGTAGTTGACGCCCGCCGGGGGCGGGTAGCCCGGGAAGCCGTAGTCGTTGACCGAGATGAACGGATCGAGGAGGTACGGCACGAGCGGCTGGGCGTTCAGCTGCGAGCTCGTGTAGGTGGTTGAGAACAGCGCGGTCCCGAAGACCTGCAGCTTATCGCCGAAGACCTTGTGGTCGGCGTTCACCATCGCGCTGTAGCGCTTGAGGGCGCCGATCAGGGTCTCGCCGTTGGCGAGATTGAACGTCTGGAAGTCCTGGTCGGGGGTGACCGCGTTGTAGACTCCCATGCTCACCAGCTGGTTGATCGTGTACTGGCTGCCTCCCGGGGGGGGAGCCGAATGGTTTGCCAGCTGGTAGAAGTTGTCGGACCCCGTGCCGTTGTCGTAGATCTCGATCGTTCCGCCCGGGGCAGTGTAGGTGCCGTAGATCGGGTTCGTGTAGGGGCGGGACGCGAGGAACAGGTCGTTGTGCTGGGCGTAGTCGAACGAGACCGTGATGGAGGTCTTGTCGTTGCTGACGCCGCCGACCAGGTATCCCGAGCGCTCCTCATAGTGGCCGGCCGCGGTCGAGAAGCCGTAGTGGGCCCCCATCTCCCAGCCGTTGTAGTTGGTCTTCAGGATGATGTTGATCACACCGCCGATCGCGTCCGAGCCGTAGATGGCGGAGGCGCCGTCCTGCAGCACCTCGATGCGCTCAATGGCGGCCACCGGGATGGTGTTGAGGTCGACGAACTGGAAGCCGCCGGTGCTCTCGGCCGGGTCATTGGCGACGCGGCGGCCGTTGAGGAGGACCAGCGTGGGCAGGCCCTTGATATTCACCGAGGCGCCGCCGAAGTTGCTGCCGGTCTGGACCTGGGCGTTCTCAGCGCCGATTCCGCTGATGTTCGGGGCCACCTTGCGCAGGAGGTCCAGGGTGTCCGCGGCGACGCCGGAGTCCTTCATGGTCTCGCTGTCGATCGTGGCGACCGGGATCGCGAGGGCTTCGGCAGCCATCGGGATGTTGGAACCGGTGACGACGAATTTCTCGAGAACCTGTGGCTGATCCGCATTATCCGCCATCGGCGCGACCGCTGCGGTCGTCGTCGTGGTAGTGGTAGTGGCCGTAGTAGCAGCCTGGGCTTTGCCCGTGGTGGTTAGGAGGCTGTATGCCGCAAAAAGCGACAGCACAGCCGAAAACTTCCGTAGACGGAGGTCTTTCATAGCTCGTTGTAGTTAGTGTTGTTGTGTTAAGCCTACGCGGCCCGCGCCGCATTGTGCTTGGCCGAGAGGAAACGGCGGATTCACCGAAATGCAACCAAGATTTAACCAACCCGTAATGCAAATAATGGTCGATATCGGTTCCAAAAACACCGTCGTCACCCGTCACCCAAGGCTGCTGTCAAAGGACGTAGGCAGGTCCGTATGTGAACTTGCGTGATTAATGCATGTTCCGTACCGTTTTCGTTCGGTTCATTGATTGCGCACGATTTTTTCCCTTTCCGGGGGTGTTCTGGATTCTACCCTTGGTCGGCGTGCGTCGCTGCCTGTCGAGAGCCGAAGGACTCTCGCTAATCCACCTTCGAAAAAACAAACGGCACACACGAAGAGATGCCTCTGGCAGCCTAAATAAGGCAGCCACGTAGTTCCGGCGACACCTGCTAGCCGAGCGCTACGACGACAGCAGGAATAGCGCGCGGAGCCACCCGCGGTCAGCGCGCGGTATCTTCATCCGGGGGTTGGCCTGGGCCTAAGCGCGCGTTACGCGTAACCCGGGCGAGACTAATGTGACGCTACACAGGTAGACGCGGCGCGCAAAGGCCTGGGGCACCCGGGTTCAAATCCCGGCACCTCCACCATTTTTGTCGCATGCTGCGCCGTGCAAAGGCTACCTTCCGTTCCAGGTCGATCCCGTATCATGACCCGTGATGTCGAAAACCAATTGCTTGATTTCTGCATTGTGCAGAAGGCGCGGTTTAGTTTGTCCGCGTGGCTGGATTCCCCGTTGTCGAACGAAATCAAGGCCACTGCAGCCCTCTATTTGGCCAACACGTCTTGGTTTGGCTACCGGCGCGCGCTTTTGAACATCGCGGAGCGATTACATCCGGGATCCGTGGGGCATTTCAGTGAAATGGCGCGCCTGACGGAATTCGATCCCAGCCGTTTTCGCGGCCGACTTCAGGCCCGGCTCGCACATGAACAAGGCGTTTCCTGAGCTTTCAAAGGCGCTCAGCGAGCTTCTTGACCAGATGGATGCCTCCATCCGGAAGGGCGGCTACGACGGCCCCCCGATCACCATGTACCTGGCCGGTGGAATGGCTGTAAATTTCTATTGTGGCACCCGGTATACGGAAGACGTCGATGCCTTCTACACGCACCGAATCCATGTTGGGCCCTGCGAAGTGAGTTACCGGCACAAGGATGGCAATCCCTCGTTCCTGTATCTGGATAATAACTATAATCCCGCCTTTGGGCTCCTACATGAAAATCATGACCGCGATGCGGTCGAGTGGACTGGAATTGGCAACGAAAGGAGAAAAATCCATCTCTACGTTCTGTCGCCGGTAGATCTGGCGGTCACGAAAATTTCGCGGAACTCGACCCAGGATCGCGAGGACATTCTCGCGCTAGCGAGCGCCGGTCTTTTTTCGGCCGACCAGCTTCGAAATAGAGCTACCGAAGCGCTGCGCGACTACATAGGCGACCGCGCCCCGGTCATCACAAGCATCGAGCTCATCTGCGGACAGATTTCTGCCGAAAAATTGCTCCAGTTAGATCGCGAGCCCGAATTTCCGATCGATCCTCCCACTATGAGCAAGGGAAAAGAGCCGGAACTCGAGATTTGAGGCCGGCTCATCGAAGCTGAGTTTTCCGCCGGCCAAATACAGAATGCTCGTCGGGCTCGGACCACTAAGCTGGTTGCCACGAGTTGTCAGAATCCCCGTTTCTTGCTTCACTTCGCGACACTTGGCTGTTCTTGTCTGCGCGTTCTAAGAAATTCAGTATCAAGTAAGTCCGCGTCCATTAGCGACTTGGCATCTCGTTGGAGGCATGGTTCAAATCCCGGCACCTCCACCATTTTGACCTGCAGAGCTTGCTGCCGTGCGGGAAGGCCCCGTTGCTACATCTCCTTGTGCGCGGGCGTTCCATCCGACCATTTGCCCACCGGCACCAAGAAGACAATTTCCGGTTCCGGGATGTCTGTGTGCTCATCATCGTACACGATGGGTGATCCAGGGAGGTTCGCCCCCCAAGTCGCCCCGTCGATCTTCGGGATGTGGAACATGAGGTGGGGATGCCAGTGCCCGCCGGAATCGCCAAGGTATTGGTCCTTCGCCATCATATAGGACATCGCACCGACCTCCGGCACGGGAAGTTCTCCCTTTGCTACTGCGGCCACGATGCTCTCGTGCAACTGAGCCTTTGACACGCCGGACAACACCAATTTGGTCCGATTGAGGGTGTAGGGAAGGATTGATCGCACAGCCGCCGCATTGTAGCAGACCGGACCGCGTAATTTCGGGTTCCAGAAGTCCGGGTTGTCGAACGGGCACATCCACGATCGCTCGACAAGGCACGTGAAGCCGTTCTTGCCTTCAATGGCCGCCTCGTAGCCGGCCTTTCCGAGGACAAGGACCGTCGCATCCCGCGAAATAGCGTCTGGCGCTGAACTTTTTGCCAGGGCGATCTCGGCACTTCGATCGGCCATGAGATACTGATCGATGGGCGCCATCGCAGGATATGGGGCCTTCGCTTCCTGTGCCCGCACCACGGGGAGGACGCAGAGAACAAGGGGCAGCAAGATCGTGACAAACTTGCGGGCCGGCTGCGAGGGCAGGCACTCGCCTGCGCTGGTTGCGACTGGGGGATGGTTTGGCAGGTCCATTTTTGAGTTCATAGTGAGGTTGCCCTGATCTTGTAGGATGCGCGTCCGGCCTGACGAAAGGACTACGTTGGTGTGGGCGTCGGAGTGGGACTCGGCCTCGGGGTCGGCGTCGGCCTCGGTGTCGGCGTCGGCGCCCTCGTGGGAGTGGGGGTCGGGGACGGCGTCGGAGTCACCCCAGGCGTCGGACTGGGTACCGGCGTCGGGGTTGGCCTTGGTGTCGGCGTAGGAGCCCGCGTGGGAGTGGGCGTCGGCGTCACCCCCGGGGTCGGGCTGGGCACCGGCGTCGGGGTTGGCCTCGGTGTCGGGGTGGGCGCCCGCGTGGGAGTCGGTGTCGGGGTGGGACTCGGCGTGGGGGTCGGCGTCGGAGTCGGCGTGGGGGTCGGAGATGGAGTCGGAGTCGGAGACGGCGTCGGCGTGGGCGCCCCGACCACCAAAATCATGCCCGACGTTCCGGTTATGGATGACGTGACCGTGTCGGTGGCCGTGATTGTCTGGTTGCCGGTCGTATTCAGCGTGACGGAGAACAGTCCCACGCCGCCGGTCAGCCCGGAGTCTGCGGGCAATTCAGCCGCACCGTCGGAACTGGTGATTGCAACGGTCCCGTTGTAGGTGGGGACCGTGTCGCCGGATGCATCCTGCGCGGTGACGGTCACGCTCAAGGGCTCGCCGGCGGTCGTCGAGGATGCGGCGCTTACGGCAAAGTGGTCGACCGGAATGGTCGCAAGAATCATGTAGGTCGGATTGCCCAGTCCCGTGATGAACGACGCGTTGACCAAGGCTCCCGTCGTCGCGTTGTACTCGCTGACCGTATTGGCGATGTAATTGAGCACATACAGATTGTTGCCGTACACGGCGACATCATCGGGGTATGCGAGGCCTGTGATAAAAGAGGCGTTGGTCGTCGCCCCCGAAAGGTCGTACAGGCCCACCTTGCCTGTTGTAGCGCTGCTGGAGTTGCTGACCACGTACAGGGCCGAGCCCGACACGGCCGTGCCGTCCGGCTGGGAGAGCCCCGAAATTATAGCGCCGCCGCCTCCGCCCCCGATATTCCAAGCCTCAATATCGCCCTCGTCAAAACCCGACACCAATACGTTTGATCCCGCCAAGGTTATGTATGCCGGGTAGATTCCAGACGTTATTACAACCGTTATGATCGCGGCGCCCGTAGTCGCATCGTAGGACTCAACCTTGTGGGTGGCCCCCCCCCGTAAACGAAACATACAGGGTATCGCCTGACGCGGCCAGGCCGGAGGGATAGCCGGAGAACGTGCCGGTGACGAAGCTGGGGTTTATCAATGCGCCGGTGTTGACGTTGTACTCGGCCACCCGGTCGTTATTCGTTGTCGCGACGAAGAGCTTCGAGCCGGTCACCGCCAGCCCGTAGGGGTTGGGCACCCCTGACATAAGCGAGGCGTTTATCGCGTTGCCCGTGTTCGGATCGTATTCGCCAATGGTCCCGTTGTAGCTGTTGGAAATCAAGAGGACCTGCCCGCTCGACGGAAGGCACAGGGCGGCGAAAAAGGCCGGGAGCGCAACGGCACGTGCGGCCAAGGAAGGGCGAAGCGGGAATCGGCGGCTCATGGTTAAATTGCGTTGTTCCTGAAGGTTTGCGGCGGAGTTTGGCCGATGGCCGCTGATCGGGACTGAGGCGATCGTGATGGACTGCGGGCCCGACGCCGTTTGCCGTTGGGCAAGTCCATATGGAAATGGACGGTTTGCCTCTTCGGGGCGAGCCCAGACAGCGGCCGAAGAAGAAATTCTCCAAGGAGATTCCATGGCGGCCTGCCGCCCGTGCGGTCTGTCGTGGATTCGCCGTCTCAAGAGGCCTGCGCGCCCAATGCCATCCGACTCGCGCCAAACGCCGTTCGATTTGCGCCAAATGATTCATGGATCCCGCTATTTTCCGCGCTTGGAACGGCAAACGGCGCCTCGATCGCAATCGGCTGATGATTCTGTCCGTGAAATCTGTCTGCGGCACACGGGTTCATATCCCGCAACTCCACCAGTTTGACCGCGCGAATGCTGCGCCATCAGAAGATGCATTCCCCGAATGGGCAACGGAGCCGCTGGCAGGCGGACCCCCAAGACACGGATGACCGGGCAATCCGCTGACACGGATCACTCCAAAACCCTGACACCATAATCAGACGGGCACGGCTACAAGGGCCCGCGGGCGCGATGTAAGATTTCGGGCCAAATGAGGGCCCTCACCGCCGCGGGGCACGCCGTATTGTCCGCGTTCTTCAGCGTGGCCATTGTTGGCGCCGCGGGGATTTCCGGGGCCCAGGCCGCGACCGGTGCCGCCGCCGGAACCATCGTCAGGGCCGCCCTGACGGGGGATGAGCTGGTGCTTCCACAGCGTGTCCGTTTCGCGATGAAAATGCGCAACCCCGAGGAGCTCGACGCACGCGTCATCCATGGGGAGATCCTCTCGCTCCAGGAGATGAGCACGCGGTACTTCCCGACGCATGAGGCCTGGGCGGCGGTCGCCACCTGGGCGAAGGCCAACGGCTACTCCGTCGAGGGCGAGGATGCCACCCGGATGACCGTCTTCACGGCCTCGACGGCGGGGCAGGTCCAGGCCAGCCTGCACGTCCGCTTCGCAAGGGTTATCGGCACCGACGGCGCGGAATGCACCTCGACCTCCGACGCCCCCTCGCTTCCGCCGGAGATCGACGACCTTGTCGCACGCGTTTCCGGACTTCGATCCGACCTGAGGGCGCGCGCGGCATCGGGCACGGTCGCGGCCGGCGGCGCGGCGCGCATGCCTCCCCAGACCGTCTCGGGAGCCTACGACACCGGCGGGCTGACCGGTGCCGGCCAGACCATCGTCGTCGTGGGGGGCAGCGCAGTCAACCCAGCCGACCTCGCCGCTTTTTGGGCCAGGTGCGGCCTGCCGGTGACCCTGGCCCAGTTCACGGAATACGACCCCGATCCCGCCAGCCTGGGCGCCAACGCCCAGTCGGTGGAGGAGACATCGGACATTGAATGGGCGAGCGGCATCGCGCCGGGGGCCAGGATCCTCTACATCAGCACGGTTGATCCCGACCGCATCCTCCAGATCCTGACGACGCTCAACGACCCGACCATCCACCAGGTGACGTGCAGCTGGGGGCTGAGCGAGGGCTATTATTCCCGCACGGGGGCGCAGCCCGCCGAAAGCCAGTATTTCGCCGCGCTGGCCGCCCTGGGGATCACATGGTTCAACTCGTCCGGAGACTACGGATCGAGCGCGGACACGACCGGGGGCACAACGTACTACGATCCCGCCGGCCTCGTCGCGCCCTTCTATCCCGCCTCGGACCCCTACGTGACCGGGGTCGGCGGAACGGCGCTCGCCATGACCTATTCGGCGGCAAACGCCGGCTACGGCGCCCCGCTCACCGAGGGGGGATGGTGCCTGCCCGACCCCCCCGTCGCCGCCGTCGCCGGCCAGGCGCCCAACTACAGCTGCGCGGCCAGCACGGGCGGCAGCAGCCTGTTCTTCGCTCGCCCATCCTGGCAGGGATCCGGCATTCCCCCCGGCGGCATGCGGAGCTCGCCCGACGTGGCGGCGGTTTCCATGGGCATGCCGGTCGCCTACGCCTATTTCCTGGGCGCGGACACCGCCTTTGCGGGGACGAGCCTGAGCAGCCCGGTCTGGGCCGGGTTGTGCGCCATAATCAACGAAGCTCGCGCCAATGCGTCCCTTGGACCGGTCGGCCTCCTTGGTCCCCGAGTCTATCCGCTGATGGGGTCGAACGCCTTTCACGGCATCACCACGGGCTCCGACAGCGGCCAATGGTTCACAAGCACGGCCAACAACGGAGCCTATGGGGTCGGATCGGATTACAACATGGTCTCCGGCCTTGGCCCCCCGGACGTCGGCAACCTGATCGCAGCCCTGGAATCCGCGCCCGTGCCCAATGGCTCCGGCCCCATCACCCTCACGGCGCCGGCCGCCGCCGGCGTAAGTTACCAATGGTACCTGGACCGCGTGGCGATCCCGGGCGCGCAAGGCGCAACCGCGGTGGTCTACCCGACGGCCGCCAGCGAGGGCACCTACTCCGTCGAAGAAACGGGCGGAGGCAGCGCGACCACGACGACTGTCTCGACATTGAACGTCACGACGGACGCATGGCTCGTGAACCTCTCCGCCCGCGCCTTCGCGCAGGCGGGTGCGAATGCCCTCATCGCGGGATTCGTCACGACCGGAACCGCGGACAAGTCGCTCCTCATCCGGGGCGACGGACCCGCGCTCGGCGGCTTCGGCATCACGGACTTCATCGGGGATCCCCACCTGGCGATGCTCTCGGGCTCGACGACCATCGCCGCCACGAACTCGTGGGCCGCGTCCCTCGACGCGACATTCGCGCGGGTGGGCGCCTTCAGCCTGACGCCGGGATCGCTCGACACGGCGCTACTGGAATCGCTCGCGCCCGGCGCCTACACGGCCCAAATCACGCCTCAGGCCACGAATGGCGGCGTCGCCCTCGCTGAAATCTACGACGCGGATTCGGGCGCCCCCGCAAATCGCCTCGTCAACCTCTCCGCCCGCGCCTTTGTCGGGACCGGAGGCAATATCCTGATCGGGGGGTTCGTCATCGACGGCTCGACACCCCAGACGGTCATCATCCGCGCGGATGGCCCCTCGCTTGCCGGATTCGGCCTCGCGGGAACCCTGGCGAGCCCCGTCCTCACCCTGGTCGACAGCGGGGGAACGATCGCCACGAACGCGGGATGGGGCAACGCCCCGGTCAGCGGTGCCGCCGCCGGTGGAATCACAATCCAGCCCTTGACCGCCGCCCTCTCCGCCAAGGTGGGAGCCTTCGCCCTCGCGGCAGGCTCCGGCGACTCCGCGATCGTCGCAACCCTCCCCCCGGGGTCCTACACGGCGCAGGTCTCGGGGGCAAACGGTCCAACCGGCATCGCCCTCGTCGAGGTCTACGAGTTGCGGTGAATTCTCGCCTCCTCGACGCAAAACGGCGCGAATCCGCGTCAGGGCGTTCTCGTGGTGCCAAGTGACCGGCGCCTTTTTCAAGCCCATTGGCGGGCGGTGCCCGCTCAGTTGGGGCCGAGCGTGCCGAGCAAGATACCAGACGGCGCCGCTTCAGAATGGTACACCCTTTCGGTCGCCTTCTGAAATTGCTCGGGCTTTGCCGTAGGAATGTCCGTGAACGTCTGCGGATTGAGGTCCGTCACCGGGAACCAGCTGCTCTGCACCTGCACCATGATGCGGTGGCCCTTGCGGAAGGTGTGGTTGACGTCGGGCATTGAGAAGTCGACCTCTTCGACCTTGCCCGGCGTGAAGGCCTCCGGGTTATCGAAGCCCTTGCGGAACTTGCCCCGCATCGGCTCGCCCCTGACCAGCTGCTCGTAGTCTCCCATTGTGACGGCCGGCATGGGGACATCCGGGCTGTCCGCGGGGGGCTCGCCGGCGGTATCCGCCGGATAGACGTCGATCAGCTTCACCACCCAGTCGGAATCCGTCCCGGACGTGCTGACAAAAAGCTTCGGCTGGACGGGCCCGGCGACGGTGACGTCCTCGTCGAGCGGCTGCGTCTGGTAGACGAGCACGTCCGGGCGCTTGGCGGCGAACCGCTGGTCGGACACCATGTATTCCTTGGGGACCTTGGGGCTTCCGCCGCCCTCGGCCGGGCCGTACGCGTAACCGACCGGGGGGACGGGGTGCTTCGGGTCGCTGACATACTCGTCGAAGTCGGGCCCCTCGGCGCCTGACGGCTTCTCAAACGCGAGGCCTCCGCCGCGCTGGAAGTAGAGCGTCCGCAACTGCGCGTTCTTCGGCGGCCAGCTGTCGTATCTGCGCCAGACGTTGGTTCCCGTCTCAAAGACGTAGGCCTTGGGCAGGTGGGCGTCCGGCCCGTCCTTCAGGTACTGCTCAAAGAACGGGAACTGGATGTGCGACCGGAAGAATTCCGAGGTCTTGGACGCGAAACGGACATTGCCGATGCTGGCGCCGGGACGCCCGGCGAAGCCGCCGTGGACCCAGGGGCCCTCCACAAGCAGGTCGGTCGCGCCCGGGTTCATGCGCTCGATGGCGTGAAAGGTCTTCATCGGGCCCGAGATGTCCTCGGCGTCGAAGAGGCCGCCCACGTTCAGGACCGCGCAATGGACGTTGTGCAGGTGGCGCGAGATGTCGCGCGCCTGCCAGAAGGCGTCGTAGCTCGTGTGCTCCAGCATCAGGGTGAAGAAGGGCGAGCCGTGCTTCATGTAGCGCTCGTCGAGGTCCGCGAGCGAGCCGGCCCTCAGGAAGAAGTCGTAGGAGTCGGCCGTCCCGTAGTCAAACGGAACGCCGGATTTAGGGGGCAGGGTCGGGTTGGCCACGGGCTTGTAGCCGAGGAAGAAGTCGAACGCTGCGTCGAGCATGAACGCGCCGTTGTGGTACCAGTCGTCGCTCATGTAGAAGTCCGTGACCGGGGCCTGGGGCGAGCACGCCTTGATCGCCGGGTGGGAATCGATTATCGACGCCTCCGCATAGAACCCGTTGTACGAGACGCCGTAGACGCCAACGCGGCCATTGTTGTTCGGCACGTTGTGGAGCAGCCACTCGACGGTGTCGTACATGTCCGTGCTCTCGTCCGTCTGCTTGCCCGTCGGGTTGTCGATGTGCGGCATCACGAGGTCGTAGGCGCCCTCGGACTCGTAGCGGCCCCGCACGTCCTGGACGACGAAGATGTAGCCCGCCTCGTCGAACTCCCGCGAGGGCCCAAGCCTTGAGGGGTAATGGTCCTCCCCGTAGGGCCCGGCGCTGTAGGGGGTGCGCGTCACGAAAAAGGGATAGGGCTTCGACTCGTCCTTTGGCACGTAAACCGCCGTGAACAGGTGCGCCCCGTCGCGCATGGGAATGCGGTATTCGAACTTCGTGTAGTGCGCGGCGACGTCAAAGGGGGCCGGGTCGTCCGCGCGCAGCAGCGGGGCCAGTATCGCGGTTGCGAAGAGGCCGAAGATCGCGTGGCGCATGTTTCTCGTCAATTTTGGATTCATCGGTTTGGCATCGTTGCGCGCTGGGGTCGTTGTTTGGGGCGGCGGGCCTCCCCTATTGCTCATTCTAGCGAGGGCGGGCCGCCCCGCACCTTGTCCTCCAGCTTCAGTTCCTTCACGTAGTCATCCGCCGGCTCGGGATACCCGAGGGGCCGCATGAGCGCCCCAATCGAGGTCTTGGGGTCGTTGGACCAGTAGATCCCGCAGTCCTCCCCAAAGTAGTAGGCGAACCCCACCCTGTCGCCGAACATGCGCTTAAGGGCCGCGCCTTCATCCCAGCCCGGATCCCAGCCCGCGATGGCATAGGAGAGGTCGATCTGGTGCACGAGCACCCCCTCCTGCGTGGCCTCTGCCTCGATCATTCCGATGGGGTTGTAGACCGCGGAATGATTCCTGGGGCAGGCGCTCACGATGTAGTACCGGTGCTGCAGCGCGTACATCATGGGGCGCACGGTCTGCGGGGTCTCCGAGGGCAGGAGGACGATCTCCGCGCCCTTCTTCTCCAGCGTGTCCCACCCGTCGGGGTAGACGATGTCGAAGCAGATCTGGATCCCGACCTTCCCGAAATCGCAGTTGAACACCGGGAAGTCGGTGCCCGGCGTCATGCCCCCCTCCAGGACCTCGTACTTGAGGTCCGTCGTGGGATGCACCTTCCGGTAGATGCCGGCCACCTTCCCGTCCCGACCCATGAGCACGGCGGCATTCGAGTAGCGCTCGACCGGGCCGTCCTCCCTGAGGACAAGCGGCACCGCGAGGTAGCAGTCGTGGAGCTTGGCGCACGCGGCGATCCGCGGCAGGACCTCGTCGAGGCGGATCGCGTTCTCGGCCAGCACCTCCTTGCCATTCGCCATGAAGTACTCCCCGAGCAGCACCAGGTCCAGGCGCTTGCCGGGGTACTTGAACTTCGCCTGCAGCTCCATCGCGTTGAGGAACTCGTCCATGCGCTGGAACCGCTGCGCCAGCGAGTATTTCTCGATCGAGTCGTAGCCGGTGATCTCGGTCCCCACCAGGATCTTCCTCGGAAGCTGGTAGCGCCGCTGGGCCCAGGGGCCCTCCACCTGCGCCGCGGCGTCGTCCGCGGCCGAGCACCTCAGGGTCGGCGCCAGGCCAAGAAGGCAGATCGCCAGCACCGGGGCGGCTGCCAGGATTCGGAATTGATTTTGCTTTCTCATGGTTGCCTTACCTTGGGGTTGGGAAGCCGCAGTTGGGAGCCGATCGGGGAATGCCAAGACCCCCGGGGCCCCGCAGCGATCTGTGTCGCAAAGACAGCATTTTTATAAACTGTTTGGTTACTTCCCATCGTCAAACAGAAAGCCCCCGCTCGGGGGCGCGCATCCAACGAGAATTCCCCCGCAGATGAAAAGAGGAGCCATCCCACCCACCCTTCCCTCGCGCCTCGGGCGGCTCCTCGGGCTCTCCCTTCTCCTCGCCCTTTCGCCGCCCGGGGCCCGGAGCGCCCCGGCGGCCGGCGGGCTCAACGGCGCGTGGCGGATCGACATCGCCAAGCCCGGCGGCGTCACCGTCCACACGTTCGTCGTGCTCCACCAGGAGGGGGACAGGATAACGGGGAAGGTATCCCCGAACGGCTCGGGCGACAGCGAGATCGAGGGGGTGCGCAGGGACGGCGCGGACACGGTCTTCACGATGGGCTGGGCGTGGATTTTCCGCGTCCGGCCGGAGGGGGCGAACCTCCGGGTCTCCATCAACTACGGCGATGGGCGGAGGGACGAGGCGCTCGCCATCGCCGTCCCCGAGGAGGGCATTTGGCCCTCCGAGGCCCTGCCCGTCCCCGCCGCCCGGGACCTCCCCGACAACGGGCTGGCGAGGACCCCTCCCATGGGGTGGAACAGCTGGAACCATTTCGCGGCGGCCGTCGACGACCGGACTGTCCGCGAGACCGCGGACGCCCTGGTCGCCTCGGGCATGGCGGCCGCCGGGTATGTCTACGTGAACATCGACGACACATGGGAGGGCGGGCGCGACGCCCGGGGGAACATCGTGCCGAACAGCAAGTTCCCGGACATGAGGGCGCTCGCGGACTATGTGCACGGCAAGGGGCTCAAGTTCGGGATCTACACGTCGCCGGGCCCGGTCACCTGCGAGGGTTACGAGGGGAGCTACGGGCACGAGGAGCAGGACGCCCGGACGTTTGCGTCCTGGGGCGTAGACTTCCTGAAATACGACTGGTGCAGCCTGCAGCACCTCTACCCCGTCTCGCGGATGAGGCCCGTGTTCCAGAAGATGGGCGAGGCCCTCGCGCACTGCGGAAGGCCGATGGTCTACAGCATAGCCGGCCTGGGGAACGGGATCGGCGAGTTGTGGACCTGGGGACCCGCCGCGGGCGCGAACCTCTGGCGAACGACCAACGACGTCCGGGACCAATGGAAGCGGGTGTCGGAGATCGGATTCAGCCAGGGGCGCCTGGCGCCGTACCAGAGGCCGGGCCACTGGAACGACGCGGACATGCTGGAGGTGGGAAATGGCGGCATGAGCGCGACGGAGTACCGGACGCAGTTCAGCCTCTGGTGCCTCCTGGCGTCGCCCCTCATCGCGGGAAATGACCTGCGCACGATGTCGGCCGAGACCATCGCAATCCTCACGAACCGCGAGGTCATTGCCGTCGACCAGGATCCCATGGGCAGGCAGGGCACGGGCCACGTCTCGAGGGACGGCTTTGAGCTCTGGGCCAAGCCCCTTGCGGGCGGGGGCACGGCGCTAGGGCTCTTCAACCGCGGCGAGGCCCAGGCGACCGCGTCCTTCACGTGGGCCGAGGCGGGGCTCTCGGCGAAGCCGGCCTCCGTGCGCGACCTGTGGCTCCACAGCGACATCGCCCCTGCGGACGGGGGCCTGAGCGCCGCCGTGCCCGCGCACGGCGTCGTCATGCTGGTCGTGAGGTGAGGGACGCGCCCGCCTAATATGGGGAGACTTCGGTCAAGCCCCTTTTAAGGAGGTTTGTACATTGGGAAGGACATTGGGTTTTTGAGTTGAAGCGGCTCCCTCGCGAGTGGCG
>Ga0302326_10001050_pt1 | contig 72372 bp, 69 predicted proteins | sample Palsa_T0_3_FD_202264 | JGI IMG/M metagenome (GOLD analysis project Ga0302326, IMG submission 202264) | Peat permafrost microbial communities from Stordalen Mire near Abisko, Sweden - Palsa_T0_3 | ecosystem: Environmental > Terrestrial > Soil > Palsa > Peat permafrost | place: Sweden: Abisko... | reverse complement strand
AGCTCGGCGCCTTGAATTTTCCCATGTCGTTCGGATCGCGGGTGATCTCGAAGACCCCGCTGTTGCCGGCCGGGTATGCGCCGTTACGGCCGAGATTGTAAAGCCCCGTATTATGGAACGAGACGGGAAAGATGCGCGTGCGCGTATCGGCGCTATCATCGGAGAAGTTCACCCCGCCGTGGCAGTGGAAGCACTGCAGCTTTTCACCCGAGAAGAGCTTCTCGCCACGCTTGGCGGCATCACTGATCGCATTCTCGTCGCCGCCGTACCGGTAGCGATCGTATGGCGAGTCAAGCGAGATCAGCGTGCGCTCGAACGACGCGATGGCTTTGGTGAGATTTCCGAGGGTAAACGGGTCGCTCTGACCGGGAAAGGCCGCCGTGAACATGCGCTCGTAGCGCCCGTCGGCGCGCAAGCGGGTGAAGAGTTCCGCGTCGTGACCGGCCAGGCCGAGTTCGACCGGATGCTCGCCGAACAACGGAACGAGCATCTGCTGCTCGAGCTTACGCTGCGACGGATTCGCCCACGTCAGCACGGTTGCATACCCAACGTTCGTCAGCGTCGACGCGCGGCGCGGATGGCGCTCTCCCGTGCTGCCGATGGCCGTTACGTTGGGATCCGAAAATCCCAGCCGCTGCTGATGGCAGGTGGCACACGCGTACGTTTGGTTCTGGGAGAGCCGTTTGTCGTAGAAGAGATAGTGCCCGAGAGCGACCTTGGCGCTGCTCATCGGATTCTCGTCCGGAACGATCGGCGGCGCGGCCCAAACCGGGATGTCCCAATGGTAGGCCTCGCTCGTAGCCATGGCGGCGCCGGCAAGGATCGCGACCAACCACGCCGCCGCGACGAGGACGAATCCTCGGACGACGATCACTTCACCGAGAAGAGCGTTTGCGTTCCCGCAGCGCCGAGCCCGATCGCGCGCATTGCCCCGGGACACGCCGCAGCGAAATCCGACATGCAACCGCCGTCAGAATGCGTTAAGTCCGTTGTTCGCAAGAGGTCTGCCAGATCGGCGACGACGACGTTTGCCACCGGATCGAAGTGGTCGAGCGCGATCAGCGGCCGGTTCGGAAACCGGCAGTGCACGGCCTTGTCCGGGCCGCTACAGCCCGTACTTCCGAGGTGAAAAACATAGGTGACGGGCTCCGCATTGGCTACCCTCGGACGAATGCGAGCGTCGACGCGCAAGAACTTATAACCATCTTGCCAACTCCAAAACATCTCGGAGAGATTGAGCGGTGATTCCGCGATCGTTGCATCGGCGTGATCGAGATCCTCCGGGACGCCGAGGCTGAAACGCAAGCCGGTATAATGTCCGTCCGGCGCCGTGCCGACCACCTCGTCCCGCATCTGGGTCGCGCCGCTCGAGCAATGCGTCCCACCGTCGAAATCGACGAATGCAACGTCGCGCCGCTGCCACGTTCCATCTTGCTCGAGCGTCAGCGGAACCGCGACGCCCTTGGCGTCGACCAGTGCAATTTGCGAAACGTAGAAGCGAAATGACTCGGGTGTCAGGGTGGCGCGATCGGTGCCGACACCCTCGTAAGAACGGCCGCATGCAAACGGCTGACCCGCAACCGCCGCCACGAAATGGATGTGATACGTACGATCGGCCGGTGCGCCGAATGCGGGCGCCCCGAGTGACAATAGCGCGACCGCCGCGACGCAGGCTCGCAGCTCAAAGAGCATCAGTCTCCTCCTTAAGCCGTCTTTGCGGCGTCGACGATCATTGCGCCGAGAATGCTTTCAAGCGTGCGGTTCGCGCCCACGCCGTAGGTGCGATTCAAAACGTGGTACGCGCGATCGCGCACGGCGGGGGTCAGCAGACGCCCGAGGAGCAAGTTCGTGTCGAAAACCTTGCCGGGGGCCGTTCCCGCCGAGTGAAGCGCGGTGATGAACGCGGGCAGGTCGACGGCCGGATCCGGATTGGGCAGCACCGGCGCAGACGACATCGTCCACACCTTCGTGAACATGGGCGACTCGGGATCCTCGCGGAGCACGTATTCGAAGAAGGCCTCGAACTGCGGGAAGAAACCGACGAGCGCAGCTTTTCCGAATCGCTCTTTGAGCCGGTCGTACTCACGCTGCGAGTTCGAGCCGAAAAGGTCGACGAAGAACGATCCGGCCACGAATGGATAGGTGTCGCCGGTGTACATGAGGCCCGCCGTCAACGGCAACAAGGGTGAGGCGTTTTCGCTAGACATCGTGGATGCTCTGCGGGCGCGAGCGCCGGACGTGTTCCATGTTGTAGGCGCTCTCTGCCGCTTTTTGCTCGCCGTAGTAGCGTTCGACGACCCGCAGAGCCAAGTCGATACCCGATGACTCGCCGCCGGCGCTCGAAATGTCTTCGTTCTCGACATAGCGCGGACCGCGGATGAGCTTGATCTTCGGGAACTGTTTCTCGAATGCGTCGTACGCACTGTGGTGCGTCGTCGCGTTTAGCCCGTCGAGCAACCCCGTCTTCGCGAGCAGAAAGGCGCCCGTGCAGACCGACATCACGACGTCCGTGTGCGCGCTGACGTGTTTGACCCAATCGATGCTCGCCGGAAGATTGCGTTGCGCCGGGATGACGACGACATGTGGTTGCGGCACGTTTTCAAACGTGTAGTGCGGCGTTACCCACAGACCTTCAACACTGACCGGCTGCAGCGTCTCGGCCACCGTGTAAGCCATGAAAAGTGAAGCGAAGTCTGCCGCGAAAGCGTTGTTGAACGATTCCCACGGTCCGATCATATCGATCGCGACCGTGTCGGGTCCGATCAGCACGGCGATCCGAGGTAACCCGTGCTTCGGCAGGCTAAGCGGCTTGCCGTGATTCGGCACGCTTGCCACGACGGGTTCCTGATTACCGGCCGAGGCCGGCGCACCCGCCGACAAGGCGGCCGCTGCGACGATACCGGTCCCGAGAAGAGCATCTTTGCGGTTCATGTCCGTAGTATGCGGACGGGCGGCAGGGCGGGCTAGAACGATTATGCACGAGAGCTGTTAAGATCGTTCAAGACGTCGAACCCATGACGCCGGACAATGAGGGATGTGCCCGATAAACTACAGCCTGGTCAGTGGTACGGAGCGATCGAGCGCTCCCAAACGATTGGAGGCGTTCACCTCTCGATCGTTCGGCACGACCATGCAAAATCGATCGCCGTCCACGAACACGCGCTCTCGTACTTCATTCTGCCGTTCAGCGGGAGGTACCGCGAGACGCGTGACGGCGTGGTCATCGAATACGATCCGTTTAGCATCGTGTTCCATCCGGCCGGATTCGTTCACTCCGACGAGATCTTAGGACCGGAGAAGTTCTTCGCGATCGAGTTCGAGGCCGAATGGCAATCGCGCATCGGCCACTTGTTCGATCTCTCCGCATGGCGATTCGAATTGCAGCACGGCGAGGCCGTCTGGCTCGCCGTCGGGCTGCTTCAGCGCTTCTTGAGCGACGAACTCGACGATGAGTTCGAGGTCGATGCGATCGTGGCGGAAATGCTGGGCATCGCGCTGCGGCTGGTCGATCGCGATCGGCCACAACGCCAGTGGGTCGGTGACATCAGACGTATCCTCCGAGACAACTACGCCGAGCGAATCTCTTTGGAAGAGCTGGGACGGCGCGTCGGCATCCATCCGGCTGCCCTCTCACGCGGCTTTCGGCTCGATGAAGGTATGACGGTGGGAGAGTATTTGAGCCGGGTTCGCATTCAGAACGCCTGCCGGCTGATGGGTGATGCCGGTTTGACCCTAGCCGATGTCGCCACCGCTTGCGGGTTCGCGGACCAGAGTCACCTGACACGTGCATTCAAGTCGGTGACGGGCTCGGCGCCCGGAGCATTCCGCGACCTCGTGACACCGGCTTCAAGCCGCCGCGAAGGTTCGCTCTAGAACAGCTCCCAGTAGTTGTCGCGCGCGCGCATTTGGGCGGCGCTCTCTTCCATGATGATGCGGCCCGAACGCATCACGCAAAAGCGATCGGCAATGCGTAACGCCTGGCCAACATTCTGCTCGACCAGTATCACGGCGAGCTTCTCCTCGTCGGCAACGGTACGGATCGCGCCGAAGATGTCGATCACGGCGGCCGGTGCGAGCCCGAGCGACGGTTCGTCGAGCATCAAGAGCTTGGCTTCGGTCATCAAGGCGATCCCGAGGCTCAGCATACGCTGTTGGCCGCCGGACATCGTTCCGGCACGCTGCGTCGCGCGCTCCTCGAGGATCGGGAACAATTTGAAGACGCGCCGCCGGCGCGCTTCGCGCCGCGCTGCGTCGTTCTCGTGAAAAGCCCCGAGCAAGAGATTGTCGCGAACGGAAAGGTCGGCGAACACGAAGCGCTCGGCGAGCACGAACGACATTCCGCGCATGACGTTGTCACGCGGGGACGTGTGGCTGACGTCGTCGCCGGCGAAGGTCACGCTGCCGCCCATATTCGGTAGCATGCCGAAGATCGTCTTGAGCGCGGTCGTCTTACCGGCTCCGTTGTGCCCGATGATGGAGACGATTTCGCCAGGCGCGACGCGCAAGTCCAAATCGTAGACGACGTGTTTGCGGCCGTAGCCGGCTTGCAGCTTGTTCGTGACGAGCGTCGGGTCAGGCAGTTCCAAAGTACGCTTTCGCTAGGTTCGGCATCGCCGTCAGCTCATCGAAGCTGCCGCGAGCCGTAATGCGCCCGAGTTCCATGAAATAGATGTGATCGGCCAGCCGTTCGACTACGTGCAGGTTGTGCTCGACGATGCACACCGTGCGGCCGGCGGCGCGCACCCGATCGATCAAGCCGAGCATGACGTCGACCCATTGCTGATCGATACCGGACGCCGGCTCGTCGAGGAGCAGCACATCGGCTTCAGTCGCGAGCACGCGCGCGAGCGCGACCAGCTTCTGCTGACCGAATCCAAGCGCTCCCGCCGGCATCGCTGCGAGCGCATCCATGCCGACGAAGCGCAGCCACTCGACGGCGCGTTCACGCACCTCGCGCTCGACCTTCGCCGTCACGCCCGGCCGTCCGAAGAGCGAAGCGAGATGCTCGCCCGGTTGCTCCTGGAAGGCCAGCATCACGTTCTCGAGTGCCGACATGAACGGAAAGATTCGCACGTCTTGGAACGAGCGCACCATGCCGCGCCGCGCGACTTGATTGGGTGTCATTCCGCCGATCTCGTGGCCGTGCAGCACCACGCTGCCGGAGTCAAAACGAATCGCGCCGGTCAGAAGGTTGAAGACCGTTGTTTTCCCGGCGCCGTTGGGGCCGACCAGCGCGGCAATCTCGCCTCGGCGCAACGCGAAGGCCAAACCATCCGCGGCGATGATACCACCGAAATGCTTGGAGAGGTCGCTGACTTCAAGCACGATGTCACCGCCGTTGCGCTCGAGGGCCGGCAGTGCTGCCGGTGCCGCAGCGGCAGCTGCGGTCGCAGAAGGCAGCGCCGTATCGGCGAGCACGGGCTCTGCCGAGCCACCGCCGGCGCGCGCGCGGCGTCCGCGCAGCCAACGCAGTGGTGCACCCGGGTCGGGAAGCAGCCCTTGCGGGCGCAAAAGCATGACGAGCACGAGCACGAGGCCGTACGCGATCAGCCGCCACAGGAACGTAACGTCGCCGTTGATGTTGAGCACGCGTTCGAAAAACGGTCCCAGCAGCACAAGGAGCGCGGCGCCGATCACCGAGCCCGGCAAGCTTCCCATGCCGCCGAGAATCACCATCGCGATAATCGTGGTCGATTGGTCGAAACCGAACAGCGCCGGAGCCGCGAGCGATGAATCGATCGCGAGAAGCGCGCCCGCGACGCCTGCCATCGCAGCCGTTACGCCGAAGACCATCAGCTTGTAGGCGAACACGTTTTTTCCAAGCGAACGGCAAGCACGTTCATCTTCGCGAATTCCGCGCAGAACGCGTCCGTACGGAGATTCACCCATCCGCCAGCAGATGGCGTAGACGATCAAGAAGCATACCAAGAAGAGCGGCAGCCGGTCGCTCGGGTTCGTGAGGCTGTGGCCGAAAACCGAGAGGCCGACGATATTCTGCAGGCCGTAGGTGCCGCCGAACGCAGAGCTTGTCGAAACGAGCGCGATGATGATCGTCTGTGCCGCCAAGCTGAGCAAAATCAACCACTCGGCCGACAGCCGGAGCGCCGGAATGCCGACGATCACGCCGACGAGCCCGGCCGCGACGATTGCGACGCCGAGCCCGGCCAGCACCGGCACGTGGTTGTTTAACAAGAGATAGCCGATCGAATATCCGCCGATCGCTCCGAAGGCCGCGTGCGCGACGGAGATTTGTCCCGTGTACCCGAGCAGTAGGTTGAGAGAGACGGCGAAGATCGCGAAGATCAGAATCTGGTCGACGTAGCTGAGCGCTAGTTCCAAGCGCGCCTACGCCTTCACTGCGCGGCGCGGCGCGAAGCGGTGAAACAGCAGCCGGAACTGCACCGGCCGTAGCGCCACGTAGACGAACAAGATCGCAAAGACGACAAGCGACGTCCAGATCGTCGGCAGCCAGATTTCACTCCAGCTTTCGACGAGCCCAAGGCCCAGCCCAACGAGGCCCACCCGCACAGGGCGCGTGTCGAGGCCCGACAGAAATGCGACGACGAACGCATAGAAGAGCGGGTTGAAGCCCATGTCGGGCACCGCGGAGGTCTTGGTCGCCGTCAAGACTGCACCGACGCCGCCGAGAAACGAGCCGATCGCGAAGACCGCCAGGAAAACGCGCCCGGGATCGATGCCGACGACGAGGCTCATCTCCGGGTTGACGCGCACGGCCCGGATCGAACGCCCGAGCTTTGTGTTGGAAAGCAGAACGCTCGTTGCGATGATCAGCGTCCAGGTGACGACCACGTTCACGACGTCGATCGTCGTGAAGTTGAGCGGCCCAACGTTGATCCCCGCATTGGTGAAGCTATTGATTTGCTCGCTCGTGGTCGAGAGCCAAATAAGACCGATCACGTTACGGCCGATGATCGAGAGCCCGAGCGAGGCGACGAAGATCATCAACAACGTGTTCGCGCTGCCGCGCGCCGCCAGCGGCCGGTAGATGAAGCGTTCCATCAACACGCCGAAGACCGCGCCTACCGCCGCCCCGACGAGAAGCGCGGCCCAGAACGGGAGGCCCGCGCGTTCCCCCGCGACGGCGGCAAGATACGCAGAGATCGTATACGTGAAGGTGAAGGCGACGTGGAACCGTCCGGTGACCCCGAGGATCAGCGAAAAGGCCACGCCCAGCAACGCATACGAGGTACCATTGATCAGCCCGTTAACGGTGAGCTGTAGGACGTTATCGAGCACGTGGTTCCCCGGTGATTATGCGATGCGGAAATCAGCTCCGTTGATATTGAAGTAGGCGAGTGGCCGCGCCTTCTGGTTTTTCCAGACGGAAACGGTCATTTGCCGGCGCTTCACGTCGTGTGTTTCCAGATCGAACGAGAGCGTGCCGGCCTTGCCCGGGCTTCCGCCGTAGAGGCTTGGAAACCACGGCTGCAGACGGAATGCCTTGTCCAGTTGCTCGCCGTCCTTGGGATTGCCGCCCTTCGCAAGAACGCGACGAATCAGATCCCAGATGACGAACGTGTCCTCGTAATAGTTCGCCGCATAATAGTCGGGCGCGACGTTATACGCTTTCTGGTACTCGTCGACGAAGATCTTGGCCCAGCCGTTGGGCGGATTTTGTGCGTCGAAGAAGTCGAAAGCCAGGTACACGCCGTCGTAGGCGGGTCCCGCGATCTTTGCAGCACCGGCCGTGTGCGTGAAGATGAAGAGCGGCTTGTTGATGCCCGAGGTGGCGTACTGCTTGATGAAGTAGCCGGTGTCGTCGCCGTAGATCGAGAGGATCACCAGGTCCGGCTTGTCTTCTTTGACTTTCTGAATCGTGTTCGCGTAGTCGGTCTGACCGATCTTGGTCAGTTCGATCGCGCCGATCGTGAGCCCCGAACCCGAGAAGGTGGACTTGATTTGATTGGTGACCAGCTGCGTTGCCGGGCCGATGTCCCAACCGACCGACGAGATCCGTTTGACCGACGGCAGCTTCTCACGAATGTATTTCGCAACGCCGGGCAGTGCGTCGTTCGGCGTGATGGCAATCGAGCCGTAAAAGTACGGCTTGCTTTGTTCGAACACGCCGACACCGCCGCCGCCGTCCAGCGTGAAAATCTTGTACTGAGCGATGCCGGGGACCATTGCGCCGAGATCGGCGACGTAGGAGGCCAGCATCGCGCCGACCGGCGCAAGGCCGAGCTCGCGTGCCGCGGTTACGCCCGCCTGCGGGTCGCCGCCCTTATCGTCTTTGTAGATGATGTTGAGATTCGGCCCACCGAGCGCCGCAATGTGCGATGCGGCGAGCTTCATGCCTTGGCTCATCACCTGACCGTAGTACGCAGCGTAGCCCGTTAGCGGAAGCGTCGCGCCTAAATCATACGCGAGCCCTTTGGCTGCATGAGCCTCGTCGATCGGGCCGATGTACTTCGCAATTTGCGAGACATCGGAATCTGCCGACGCGAGCAACGGCGCACCGCCGGCGACGGCTGCGCTGCCCGCTCCGAGCAGCTGCAACATGGTCTTGCGATCCAGATTACCTTGACGAATCATGAATTAGCCTCTCCGATACCGGCAGGTTGAAAAACGTGAGCCACGCAAAAAAATTTAGTTGGAACCTCACTGCACGGCTCGGTTGATATTTTTTCGTTCGGCGTCACTCAAGCGTGCCCTTTCTATTCGGTTGGTGCGTCAATAACGTATACCGTTACGCACGTTTTCATCGCGCGTGAACAAAGCATTTGGTCGCGCCACTCGGCGAAGCGCCGCTAGATGGGAAGCGCACTTACTCGAGGCGCGGAGCGGCGTACGCGCGCGTCGGAACGTCAGCCGCGCGGGGAGCGCGAGACGTTTGCCTTCTTACGAGAGCGGGCTGCCGGCAAAAGCTGCAGCAGCTCGGCGGCGACCGCATCGAGCGGCCCGACGCCGCCTTCCGCGCGGCATAAGATGAGCGCGCCTTCCATGGCAGCTAGCGTCGCGAGCGCAATCGAGCCCGCTCGTTCGCGGGATATCCCGGCGGCCTCGAGCTGATCGCCGAGCAGGGCCACCCACGAGCGAAAGGTCGCGCGGACGACGTCGATCAGCCCACTTTCGCCGGCGTTGACGTCGACGGCGACCCCGGCCACGACGCAACCGGAGGCTCCGTTTGACGCGAGCACGACGTTGCGCCACATGTTGATGAAGCGGCCCAACACCTCGGAAGGCGTGCCCACGGGGCCTGCTCGCAGGTGCGCGAGCACGCGTTCCGAGGCCCAGCGCATCGCCTCCGCCGCGAGCTGATCTTTCCCGTCGGGAAAGTGATGGTAGATCGAACCGCGCGGCGCGGCACTGTCGCTAAGGACCTCCGTGAACGAGGTCGCGCTGACGCCGCGCGAGCTGATCAGCGACGCAGCGCTTCTCACCATGCGTTCCCGGCTGTCCGAATTCACACGGATCCCTTGACTATGACGATCATCATAGTATATCCTGACACGACCATCCTGACCAGCATCTTACTCCAGGAGACAACGCTATGCCCATGATCGACGTCTACGCGGCGGCCGGGACCTTTTCGAACAAGCCCCAACTGATCAAGGACTTAACCACTTCGATCATGCGCTGGGAGCAAGTTCCGCCGCTTTCCTTGTTTCGAGACAACACGGCGGCGTTCGTTCACGAGATGGCGCCCGACTCGCTCGGGAACGCATCGGGCGACACAAACTACGTTCGCGTGCAGGTCCTCACGCCCGCCGGCGTCCTCGACCGCGAAAAAATGCTCGGCGTCGTCGCCGACATGACCGGCATCGTGGCGGCAGCCGCGGCAGATCCGACTCTGAAAGACCGTACTTGGGTGCTGATCAGCGAAGGCCCCGACGGCGGTTGGGGCATCGACGGGCATGCCTACACGCGGGCGGAAATCGCCGAAGCCGCACGGGCCGAACTGAGCAAGCACTAAACGCGCGCCTTCCTCAGGCGGATTTTCGCGCTCGCGCGCGCTCGGCCTCGCGCTTGAGCGCGGCGAGCATCATGTCGCTGTTTTCGACGACCTTGCGATGCAAGGTCGGACCGATCAGCTCGGCGAGCGTCGGGACGCCGAAGTCGTATTCGACGGTCAGCCGCACGTGCGTGCGGCCGTCGCGTTCGCTGAAGGTCCACGTCCCTTGGAACGTATCGAGGTCGCCTTCGAGCAAGCGGTAGTCGACGCGTAGCGCCACATCGTCGAACAGGTCTTCTTCGATCCATTCGATCGGCGCCTCTTCCACGAGCGTCTTCCAGCGGGTGATCACGCGGTTGCCCTTGCGCTCGATCACCGTGACCAATTCGACGTCGGGCATGAAATCGGGAAAGCGTTCCTGGTCCTTGGCAAGCTCGTACACGGAGCTTGCGGGAGCTGCGATGACAACCGTCGCTTCGACGAAGGGCACGTCAGTTTGCTTCCGCTTCCGCGTCCGCGAGCGCCCCGAGGCGTTGCGAAGCGGTATGCACGGCGCCGCGCAGTGCCGCGAGGGCATGCTCGACTTCGTCCGGGGTTACGACGAGCGGCGGTTCCAGGCGGATGACGCGCTGCATGTTGAGCGTCCAGGCGGTCGTGACGCCGGCCTTGAGCATTTCGGGGACGATCGTGCCGGCGTAGCCTTCGTTGCGCAGTTCGACGCCGACGAGCAGGCCGAGGCCGCGCACCTCGCGCACGACGCTCGGATATTCGGCCGCAATCTTGCGCGCCCCGGATAGCAGTTGCTCGCCCCGCAGGCGCGCATTTTCGACCAGGTCTTCGTCGCGCAATACCGCGAGGGCCGCGAGGCCCGCGGCACAAGCCAACGGATTGCCGCCGAACGTCGAGGTGTGCAGCAGCGGCGCGTGCCCATAGGCGGCCTTCCAGACGTGCGGGCGCGCGACGTACGCACCGATCGGCATCACGCCGCCCGAGAGACCTTTGGCGAGCGTCAACACGTCGGGCACGATACCGTCGCGGTCGCTTGCGAAAAGCATGCCGCAGCGTCCCAAGCCCGTTTGAATCTCGTCGACGATCAGCAGTGCGCCGCTCGCATCGCAAAGTTCGCGCGCACGTTGCAAGTAACCGGGAGGCGGCAGCCGGACGCCGCCCTCACCCTGAAGCGGCTCGACGATGAAGGCGGCCGCATCGCGCATGGCAAGTTCGAGCGCCGCCGCATCGCCGTAGGGGACGCGTTCGATCTCGAGCAATGCCGGCCCGAACGGGTCCTTGTAGGCGTCCCGGCCGCTGACCGCGAGCGCCGCCAACGTCTTGCCGTGAAACGCGTTCGCGGTCGCGACGATCTTGCTGCGCCTAGTTGCGGCGAGCGCGAGCTTCAGCGCACCTTCGACCGCTTCGGCACCGCTGTTGCCGAAGAACGAAATCGAAAGATCGCCCGGCGTGATCTCGGCAAGCGCCCGGGCGAGCCGTCCGAGCAGCGGCTCGAACATCGTCTTGCCCGAAAGCGCCATGAGGTCCAGCTGCTCGCGCACGGCCGCCACGACGCGCGGATGCGTGTGCCCCAGGGTGAACACCCCGTAGCCGCCCGCGAAATCCAAATAGGCTTTCCCCGCGTGATCCCAAACGGTCGAGCCGTGCGCACGCACGGCTACCGGCGCGCCCGAGAGTTTCATCACCCGCGCGAGCGGCGGATTGACGAAGGCGCGATAGTTTTCGTAGGTCTCGTCGTACAGTGCTTGCGGCGAAAGCGCACCGTACGATGACGGATCGACCGCTTTCATCGATGCGTTCTCACGCGGCCACGAGTCCCGCGCTCTCGAGCCGTTCGATCGTTGCTTCGACGATGCCGAGCGTTTCGGCGGCGGTCTCGGTGCGCATCAACCGTTCGCGCAGCTCGCTTGCCCCGTGAAAGCCTTTAAGGTAATAACCGAGGTGCTTACGCATTTGCGGCACCGCGCGCGCCTCGCCCCACTCTTCGACCATCGTGCGGTAGTGATGGACCGCAAAGCGCAAACGCTCCCAAGCCGGCGGCTGCGCAGCGGGCTCGCGTCCTTCCATGCAGTCACGCAACGCCCCGACCAGCCACGGATTGCCGAGCACCGCGCGTCCCACCATTACACCGTCGACACCGCTCGCGCGCATTTTCGCAAAGGCGCCGTGCGGGTCGGCGAGATCACCATTGCCGATAACCGGCAGATCGACGCTGCGCTTGAGCGCCGCGATGTGCGACCAATCCGCGCTGCCTTTGTAGAACTGCTTCGCCGTTCGCGCATGCAGGGTGAGCGCGGCGATGCCGCTGCGTTGCGCGCGCTTGGCGACTTCCAAATACACAAGATCGGTCTCGCTCCAACCCAGCCGCATCTTCACCGTCACGGGACAATCGACCGCCGCCACGACCGCTTTCATGATCGCCTCGCAGCGGTCGACGTCGCGCAGGCAAGCACTCCCGCCTTCGGTTTTCGTCACCTTCGGTGCGGGGCAGCCGAAGTTGATGTCGACGATGTCGGCGCCACACTCGCGTACGACTTTGGCGGCATAGGCCATGATCGCAGGGTCATTGCCCCACAACTGGGTCGAGACCGGCTTCTCGACGCCGTGCTGATCGATCATTTCCATCGTGCGCTTCGAACCGTGCTGCAACGCGTTCGACGACACGAATTCGGTGACGGTCAGCCCGAATCCGAACGGTTTGTAGAGCGCGCGCAGCGTACGGTTGGTCACCCCCGACATCGGCGCAAGCACGATGGGTGGCCAGATCTCATGGTTGCCGATACGTAGCGGCGGGACGGTACGCTCCACGATCCCCGAGTATACCACGCCTCCCTAGTGCCCCTCACCCGGCTGAAGGGGTGCACCCGGTTGGATCGCGCCGGACGCCGCGGCGAGCAGGGCGAGCACGTGCTGCTGGGCGGCCGCCAATTGGGGATCGGTCACCGGGTCGCCTTCGGTCGAACCGGCCGGCTCGGCAACGACGACGTCCGGATTGATGCCGGCACGATCGAGATCGCGTCCCTTCGGCGTCGTGTAGCGCGCCGTCGTCACTTTGAGGGCGCTGCCGTCGGGCAACGGGAAGATCGACTGCACGAGTCCCTTGCCGAACGTGCGCGTTCCGAAGAGCGTGCCGAGGCCATCGTCCGCGATCGCGCCGGCCACGATTTCCGCCGCGGAAGCGGTATCCCCGTTGACGAGAACGGCGAGTGGTCCCTGGAAATGCACCTGACCGCTCGCGCGCGCAATGCTGGTCGTGCCGGTGCGCTCGCGCAGCGTGAAGATCGTGCCGGTTGGGACGAACGCCGAGGCCACGGCGGTCGCCTCGTCACCGAAGCCGCCGCCGTTGTCGCGCAGGTCGAGAATGACGGCGAGCGCACCGCGCGCTTTCAATTCGTCGAGCGCTTGGTCGACATCATCGCCTGCCTTGTCTCCAAAGCGCGTCAAGCGCACGTAACCGACGCTGCCGAACTCCCGCGTTTCCACTTCGGGATCGCGCACCGCCGCCCGAATCAATGTGTACGACGCGATGACGCCGCCGGCGTGCCCGACGTCGATGCGAACCGGCGTTCCAATCTTTCCGCGCAGTGCATCGCGCATACCCTGGGCGCCGAGCGAAGCGACGCTCTGCCCGTCGATCGCGACGATCGCATCACCCGGCTGCAGGCCGGCCGCTTTGGCGGGACCATCCGCCAAAACGCGCTCGAGCGGTGCGCGCCCGCTCGCTGCATCGAACGACAGCACGGCTCCGATACCGCCGAACGTTCCCGTTCCCAAGAACGCGTTGAACTTCTTGAACTGCTGCGGCCGAAACAAGACCGTGTACGGATCGTGCAAGGCGCCGAGTTCGCCGGCCACGGCGGCTTCGATCAAACGGTGGGAATCGACCCGCCGTCCGTAGCGAACGATGCTGCGCAACACCATCGAATCGATCAAATCTCCGCCCGTTCCGAAATCGACCTGGGGCGGCGTGAAAGGCAGCACGGCGTCGCGAATGCCGCGCGCGTCGAGCTCCGCTGCCACGCCGGTACGCGCACCGTCGACGAGCGCGCGCGGAGCGATCGGGCGGTAGTAACGCGCGAGCAGCGTCGTGTAGGAGATCTGCAGTTCGATCAGATCCAGCGCCGAGACGGAGCCGCCGCCCTCGCTGTGTTCGGCGGCCCGGAGCGGATTGCCGAGCCCCAGCGCTAGAGCGAGAGTGAGCGCAAGAACCGCCGAGCTTTTCACTGCGCGCGCGATGCGTGCCAGAGGGCAAGCCCCTGCAAGACCAGATGCGGCTCGACGGCATCGATGAACGGCGTATGCTTGGCGACCACATCGGCGAGGCCGCCCGTTGCAACCACGCGCGCATCCTCGCCGATCGCCGCGCGCATGCGGCTGACCAGCGCTTCGGTTTGTCCCGCGAACCCGAACACGATGCCGGCTTGCAAGGCCGAAACGGTGTCGCGCCCGATCGGCCCGTTTGGCGCTTCGAGTGCTACTTGCGGCAACTTCGCCGTGTGTTCGACCAGCGCATCGATTGAAATTCGAATGCCGGGCGCAATGGCGGCCCCAAGATATTCGCCTTCGCGTGAGACGGCACCAAAGGTCGTTGCCGTACCAAAACCGACGACGACGACCGGCGTTCCGAACCTCGCCTTGGCCGCGATCGCGGCAACCAAGAGATCGGAGCCGAGTTCCTTGGGGCGCTCGGTCGTTACCTCGATCATCGTTTGGCTCGCTGCGGAAAAGAACTCGGGCTCGCAAGCGAAGTACGTGCGGCACGCTTCCGTAAGTGAAGCGTCGGTTTGGGGGACGACGCTCGAAATGACGACGGCGCGCACCCCGCTCATCGCAATCTCCGCAAACTGGAAGAGCGTAGCGAACAGCACCCCGAATTCGTCGGGCGTGCGCCGGAAGGCCGTCCCGAAGCGCCAGGTCTTCGCGAGTTTGGGTCCCGCCGCAGGCAGCGTAAAATAGCCGAGCTTGGTGTCGGTATTTCCGACATCGATAGCGAGCAGCATGCGGCCCTAGCGGCTCCCCCGCACGCGCAAGAGCGCATCCCACATACGGCGGGCAAGCTCGCGCTTGGGAGCGCGGCCGAGCACTTCGCGCCCGCCCGGCCATAACAGGACGATGTCGTTGTCGCCCGTGCCGAAGCCGCCGTGACCGTTCGAGACCTCGTTGACGGCGATTGCGTCGAGGTGTTTGGCCGCAAGCTTTCCGAGGGCGCTGCGTTCGGCGTCCTCGGTCTCAGCGGCGAAGCCGACCAAGAACGTGCCGTTCTTGCGTTCGCCGAGCGAGGCGAGAATGTCCGGCGTGCGCTCGAGCGCAATCTCGCTCGGCCCTTGCTCTTTCTTTACTTTGTGACTAAAACGTTCGGTCGGTCTCCAGTCCGAAACCGCAGCGCTTGTGATCGTGATGTCCGCGTCGCCCGCGTGCGTCATGACGGCATCGTACATCTCTTGAGCCGAGGTCACCCGTTTGACGTTGGCACCGGCGGGCGGCTCGACCAGCGTCGGTCCGAGCACGAGGTCGACCAGCGCGCCGCGCGCGAGCGCTTCGCGAGCGAGTTCGATGCCCATCGTACCGGTCGACGCGTTGGAGAGGAAACGCACGGGATCGATCGTCTCGCGCGTTGGACCGGCCGTGATCAGCACGCGCTCGCCCGCGAGATCGGCGCTGCGCCCGAGCACGCCGTCGAGCGCGGCCAAAATGGCATCTTGCTCGGCCAGGCGTCCGACGCCGATTTCGCGCTCGGCCAGAAATCCGTTCTCGGGCGGCACGATCGTGACGCCGCGCGCTTCGAGCCGGCGCAAGTTGTCGCGGGTCGCCGGATGCTCGTACATCGCGGCGTTCATCGCAGGCGCGACGACGAGCGGCGCGCGGGTGGCAAGGGCGATGTTCGTCAGCAAATCGTCGGCCAGCCCAAGCGCCAGTTTCGCGAGGACGTTTGCGGTGGCGGGCACGATCGCGACGACGTCGGCCGCGCGTGCCAGCGCAATGTGGGGAATCGTTTCGGGCGCGTCCCAAAGCGAGCTGAACACGGGCCGCCGCGACAGGGCCGCAAAGGTGAGTGCGCCGACGAAGTGCTGCGCACCGTCGGTCAGCACGACATCAACCTCGTCGCCGCGTTGCACGAGCGCGCTGCACAAGGCCGCCGCCTTGTACGCGGCAATTCCGCCCGCTACGCCGAGAACGACGTGGCGGCCCATCAGGCCCTCACGTCACGCCGCGTGCGTCGGCCGAACGATGCAACGGCCGCGGCGCCGTCAGCACCGGCATCAGGCCGTCCGGGGAGGCGACGGGCACGTTGTCGAGCAGGCGCGTGCTGCCCGCGCGCGCGACGCCGATCACGAGCGACGGCCGCGCGACCGGATCCAGTGCAGCGAACGTTTCGGGATCAACGATCGCGAGATAATCCCACTCGAGCGGCGCTTCCAGCAGCGCTTCACCCGCCGCGAGCGCGCGGCGCGGATCGCATTCGCCCGCATCGATCGCGCTTGCGACCGCCGCCAGCGCCCGGTACAAGCTCGGCGCAGCCGCCCGCTGCTGGGGCGTCAAATAGCGGTTGCGGCTCGAAAGCGCCAAGCCGTCGGCTTCGCGAACCGTCGCCGCGACGACGATGTTCGTTGCCATGTCGAGATCGCGCACCATGCGGCGAAGCACCGCCGTTTGCTGCACGTCTTTCTGTCCGAGATAGAGTGAGGTCGGCTCGACGGCGTGCAAGAGTTTGGCTACGATCGTCGCGACGCCCGCAAAATGTCCCGGCCGGCGCGCTCCCTCGAAGACGTCCCCAAGCGAACCGACGCCGATCGTCGCGGAGAAGTCGGGCGGATACATCCGTTCGGTGCCCGGCGCGTATAAAACGTCGACACCGCGCTCTGCGAGCAACTCCGCGTCACGTTCGAATGCGCGCGGATAACGCTCGAAGTCTTCGTTCGGACCAAATTGCAGCGGGTTGACGAAGATCGACGCTACGACCGACGTGTTTTCCGAACGTGCGCGCTCGACGAGCGCCAAGTGACCGGCATGCAAGGCACCCATCGTCGGCACGAACCCGACGGGCCGCGGCAACGTGCGCGCGATCGCCCGCGCAGACCCCGGAGTGCGTACGATCTGCATCTTACGTGCGGGTTACCCGCAAAAGCGTGCGGCCCACGATAAAACGTTCGCCCGGGGCGAGCGCCGTCTCGGTCGTCACCGCCTGGCCGTCGACGCGGGTGCCGTTGCGACTGGCGAGATCGGCCAGCACGAGCCGTTCGCCCTCCCGGCGCACGACGGCATGACGGCGCGAAATGTACCGGTCGAGCGTGATGCACGCCCCAGCGACCGCGTCGTCGCGGCCAATTGTGATTTCGCTATCAAAAGGCCAGCTTTTCCCATCGAGTGGCCCGCTCAGAACCTCGAGTACGTACATTTCTTTGGAACCTTATCCCAGGCGGCCCGAACTTCCCCGGTGAAGCGCCCGGGACTGCACAGGCCGCACTCCGGAGCGAGCGAATAGATAGGTGATGGCAATCGGGACCGATCCCTCAGATAAAGACTCTATCGAGGAGCTGCTCAAGGATATTGAGACCCTCGATCTGGCTGACGTCGACCCGGCGGCCCTGCGTGAAGCGGAGGACGAGGCGACGCGCTGGGTGCTCGAGCGTCTCACCGGCAAAACGATTGCCAAAGCCGAGCTGGAAGACCGCCGCATCGTCATCGAGACGGAAGACGGTAACCGCTACTTTTTCTACGGCTTTATGGGAAGCGGCCGGCCCTAGCGCTCGAGCGAGCGGCTGCGGCAAGCCTTACTTGGCTTGCTCTTCCTCTTCGAGGGCGAGGCGCTGGACTTCGGCGGCGACGTAGCGCACGATCTCGTCCTGGTCCTTCGGATCGATCTGAGTGAAGGCGACGCCGTGAAAGAACTGCTTGTCTTCGGCGTTGTAAAAGGAGAGCACAATGCGACCGCGGGCGGTCGTTTCCCGTGAGGAGCCCGGCACCTTGAAACGCAGCAGCAGCACGGCTCCCAGCGGCAAGTCCTCGTCGGTTGCGACCCGGATGCCGCCCCCGCCAAGGTCGCTTGAGTTGCCGGTCTTCGTTTCACCCTCGCCATCGCGCGTGTACGTGATGGTCGTAGCGACCGCAACGCGCACGTAGCGCCTGCGATACGGCACGTCGGGGGTTTTCACGGCGGCAGCGTCGTTTTGCTCGTTCACGAACGCGATCTCCACATCATTAAGGCGTTGCCTTCTACGGTCGGCTGCAATTGCTTTCTTTGCGAAGCGATTCTGCCGCAAAGAGTATACCCAGGATCACGTGGCGCCGGCTGATCCCACCTTGGAGGTAGACTTCAAAGGGCGGCCGGAGCGGCGCATCACACGAAAGCTCGATCGTCGCGCCGGGCACGAAGGCGCCGCCCGACATGATAACGGCGTCGCGATAACCCGGCACCGGCCCAGGCTCGGGGGCAAAGCGAGCGTTGAGCGGCATCGCCCGCTGAAGGCCGTGGGCAAAGGCTTTCAACCGTTCGGGCGATCCGAGCCGAACGGCTTGAACGATGTCGAAACGCTCCGCGCCCGGCTGCGGGTCGACATGCTCTCCGAGCTCGAGGCAGAGCGCGGCCGCGAAATCGAGCCCTGCCAGGCACTCGCCGACGATCAGGGGTGCGTAGAAGAGCCCCTGCACGAGAGCGCGCCCGAAACCGAGCATGGGCCCGAGCGCCGTTCCGAGGCCGGGCGCGTAGTGCCGGGCGGCAACGCGTTCGACGACCTCCGCGCTGCCGGCGACGTACGCGCCGCCGGGAGCAAGTCCGCCGCCGAGGTTTTTGATCAGCGAACCCATGACCGCATCGGCGCCGTGATGCGTGGGCTCGCTCGCTTCGACGAGCTCGCCGTAACAATTGTCGACCAGGACGAAACTGCCCGGCGCGGCCGCGTGAGCGATATCTGCGACCGCACCGCAGTCCTTCGCCGAAAGCGAGCGGCGCGAAGCGTAGCCGCGCGAGCGCTGCACGAACACGACGTCGAACGGCGTGCTGCAGGCTCGTTCGAGCGCGCCGAGATCGAGCGCGCCGTCTTCACGAAGCGCGATCTCTTCGTAGCGAATGCCGCGCGCAACAAGCGAGTGCGGCGCGCTCACGATCGCGTTACGCAGCGTGTCGTACGGCGTGCCCGTCGCCGATATCAGCCGGCCGGCCGCCGGCAAACATGCCTCGAGCGTGGCGACGATCGCGTGCGTACCGCTAACGAGCGAAAGTCGTGCGAGCGCGCGTTCGGTTCCGAAGATGCGGCACAACAGCGACTCGTAACGGCCGCGCGCCGCGTCGTCGTACCCATATCCGAACACGCCCGCCAGATCGCTTTCCGCAATTCCCTCAGCGAGAAAGGCCTGCAACACGTTTGCATGGACGCGCGCTTCCGTTCGTGCGCGCGCCTCTGTAGCAAGCCGATCGGCGGCGCGACGGGCCGCTTCCGCGACGGTCGCGTCGAAGGGAAACCGCTCGAGCACGGCCTCGAGAAACGGCTTCAAGCGGGGCTTGCGCTTTCCGCTTCGCGACGGAGCTCTTGCCGTTCGTAAACGCGAACGAACGGGGCATAGATGCCGAGACCAATCGCGACGTTCAGCAAGATCAAGATGACCGAACGCCAATCTTTGGTCGCGAGAAAGACGCCGACGGGCAGTGGGATCGTCGAGGGAATGTAGTACGCGGGCTTTGCCACGAAGCTCAGGTTTATCGCCCACCAGGAAACGATCGCTAGCACGAGCGGCGTCACGACGAATGGAACCGCCAACACCGGATTGAGCACGAGCGGCAAGCCGAACATCAGCGGCTCGTTGGCGTTCGCGATCGACGGCAGGAGCGTCGCGAACGCTACCGTGCGCACGCGCTTCACCTTGCTGCGCAGAAGCAGCAACACGAGCGGCAGCGTCGCGCCCGCACCGCCCGGGAAGACGAAGAGAAACATCGACACGGTCACGATGTGCGGCAGCGTTTCACCGCGCGCCAGCGCTTCGGTGTTTTGCAGCTGCAGGTTCACGTAGACGGGCAAAACGACGGGCGCGAGCAAGGCCGGCCCGTGAATGCCGATCGTCCAAAGCAGCGTCTCTACGAGGGTGATGATCAAGAGCGCCGTCAAGCTGTCGCCGAGCTCACCGAGCGGGGCGATCGCGACGTCGAGCGCGTGCGTCAGCGAGATCCCGAAGGCCAAGAACGCGGCCGCGATCGCGGCGATCGTAATTGCGGCGGCGACGGAGCCCGCGATCGGCCCGAGGCGCCGGCGCGCGACGAACAGCAGATCGACCGTGAGCAACGCGATACCGATCGCCAAGAAGAGCCCGCTCGAACCGAGCGCCTTTGCCAGCGTCGCGAAGTTCGTCGCCTTTTCGTAGGGTAACGACAAGCCGAAGGCGAGCACGGCGACCCCGAGCGCAAGCCCCCACGGCACCTCGCGCCGCTTGGCGAGATCGTAGGTGAGCAACACGACCAAGACGACCGACATGATCCCGAACGCCGGAGTAAACGAATGCGAGAAACGGTCGAGCAACGAACCGCCGGGTTGCGACAGCATGAAACCGATAAGCCCGACGGCAAGGCCCGCGAAACTGACCGGCAATGCCCACTGCACCGCCGACATTTCGGGCGACGCAGCAAAGCTGCGAATATACGGAACGGCACGGGCGACCAAAGATTTCGGCTCGGCTGCCAGTTCACGAAGCGAAGGCACGGAGCACCGTGCTACACGGCGGCGGCTCGTTCCTCGAAGGGCTACAGCTTGCGAATGACCGCGCCGACCTTGCCGACGAGCGTTACGTCGTCTGCGTAGATCGGTTCCATCGTACGGTTTTCGGGCTGCAAGCGGATGCGGCCGCCGTCGCGGAAGAAGCGTTTGACCGTCGCCTCACCGTCGACCATCGCGACCACGATCTCCCCATTGACTGCGTCGGGCTGCGGCGCGACCACGATCAGATCGCCGTCTAAGATCGCGGCATCGACCATCGAGTCGCCCTGCACGCGAAGCACGAAGCTGCCGCGTTTGCGCGCGAACTCCGCCGGCACGACGAGCTCCCCTTCGAGATTCTCGGTGGCCGTGATCGGCGTGCCGGCAGCGACCTTACCGACGATCGGCAGCACGCCGTAGTCGGCCGTCGCCGTGGGCACCGCGGCCGCGCTGCCCGTGGCGATCAGGGCCCGAGGCTTGGTCGGATCGCGGAAGATGAGACCGCGCTTTTCGAGAGACTTGAGGTGCGATTGGACCGTCGAAGACGACGACAGACCAACGCGCTCGCCGATCTCGCGGACCGAGGGCGGGTAACCGTGGTCCTCGGTAAAATCGCGGATGACCTCGAGGATACGCTCCTGGCGTTCCGTCGGGGCTCGCTCTGCCATGTGCACTCCTCTAAGCGGGACGCGGCGCGTTCGATTTGGGCTGGCTCAGCGCGCCGGAATTGCTTCAGAGGGTACCATAGGTCCCACTCCAAATGCAAACATACGTTCGAGTCCCCATTGACATATCCACAGGACCCTTGCTAAAATGTGGTGGACGAACAGGTGTTTGCCACTAGATATGGACTTCTGAGGAGATGGAGATGTACTCGCCGCACCGCAAAAGGATAACGTTGATGCCGGCCGTCGCTTTGGCCGCGCTCAGTGCCCTGGTCGCGATCCCGGCCCTTTCTCAGTCCCACCTGTACGCGGCCGGACCCCAACGTTTCGCGCACGTCACGGTCCAAAGCGGCGACAGCCTCTGGACGATCGCCGACCGCTACACGGTCGACGGCGGCAGCGTTCAAGACACGATCGACCGCATCTCCGCCGCCAACAACCTCACCGACTCCACAATCGTCCCGGGCCAGCGCCTGACGGTCCCCCGCTAAAAGCTTTCCCGCCGCGAAAAACGAGGTTCGAGCGCCGCTCGGACCTTGTTTTTTATTTGGGTGGACGGGTACGTCTCGACCGACTGACGCGGGTGGACACTTGACTCCGCGCGGGGCAGCAGCCCCGAAAATCGCGTTCTCGTCGGTCACCTCGTGTCCGTCATAGCACCTTCGGCTCAGTCCATCAGATCTGCGCCACGCCTCCGTCGACGAAAAGTTCGATGCCGTTGACGAAGCTGCTGTCGTCGGATGCGAGAAACACAACGGCCTTCGCTATTTCGTCTGGGGTGCCGGCGCGGCCGAGCGGAATCGTCGTAACCATGGAGTCAACAAAACCCTGGACCTGTTCTTTGGTTAGACCCATCAGGTCGTAGCCCGGAGTCGGAACGACACCGGGACTGACCGCGTTGACACGAATGTTGCGTTCTTTAAGGTCGAGCGTCCAGTTTCGCGCGAATGACCGCACGGCTGCCTTTGTCGCGCTGTAAACGCTAAAGGCGGGTGTGCCTTTACTCGCGGCGGTTGACGCGTTCAAAATAATGGACGAACCTGCGGGCATCAGCGGCAGCGCCTGTTGAAGAGGCGCATCGAGGCGCTAAACGAGCTGCGTAGATTTCCCGGCCATCCCGTGCTCGAATATGTGACGAACTACGAGTTCACAGAAGCGGAGCAGCGACTCCTTGAAGAGCTCGACACTGTATTTAGGGCCTTAGCCAAGCCTTTCGTAGGCCTAAGCAGGGCTCTGAGGTAAAGTCGTAAGTCCTTGATTATTACTGCTTGGAACTGCAATATGGGCTTTCATCGTAAGCATAGCTCAGTAGCGGCACTCGATAGTGATGTACTCGTAATTTCCGAGTGCGCCAGCCGGGACAGGCTCGATCTAAAGGGCTTGATGCTCTCTCCAGATTCCTATGTGTGGGTCGGCGATAACAAAGATAAGGGCCTTGCCGTTGTCGTAAAGCCACCGTACAAAGTCAGACCACTTTTCGAGCCCAAGGCCGCGTTGCCAATTTGGGCAATGCCAGTGCGAATCACAACGCCACTGGGACAAAAGGTCGATTTGATCGCGGTCTGGTCATTCTGGTACCGCGATAAGCGGAACGAAACCGGCAACCCTATAGTAGTGGCGCTCGAGCGGTTTGCCAAAGATCTCAATATGGGCAACCTCATTGTTGCTGGTGACTTCAACAACAGTGTTATTTGGGACCGTGGGAAGAAGAGCAGCAATCATCGACTTACGAGCGAAGCACTTGCAGCATCGGGTCTAGTGAGCGTTTACCATTCACTTGGTGCTCACGAATACGGAAGTGAGCCTCACCCAACGATCTATTGGCGGGATCGCAAGATTGACGGTCCCCGCTACCACATCGACTATGTCTATGCGCCTAAGCGTTGGCTCGATAAAGACGTGACCGTTCAAGTTGGTGAGTTCAGTCCTTGGGTGCAACTGAGCGATCATGTTCCCCTGACCGTGAACTTCGGCGCGGTAAAGTAATTTGGTCGCTCACGCTGGGATCCATCGCATCTCCATAGTGAGCAACAATCGTTGCCACTGAAGTTCCATCATCAGCTAAGCGAATTCGACCGAAACCCACTTGCGGACTCGCGCCGCCGTACACGCTAATATACAGCTCGCGCTTGAGAATTGCCGCAGACGAGAGACCTATCGTCGTGCGGGAACCATCGGGACGAACGATCAGAATCTCCTTATACTCGCCAAATGGGTCGCTTGTTGGTCTTGCGCGAGAAGTAGCCCGACCGCGCCGTCTCGGTGCTATTGCAAGTGCCCACGCCTTCGTCGGCATGGATTTACACGTGCCCCAAGGTTTCCCGTAGAGTTCCTCGCTCGCAAGTTGCTTACCGTCAGGTGCAATCACTTGCACGGCATACATCAACGCGATCGAAGCAAGCATACCTTACGGCCGGCGGGTCAGAACGATGCTATGTCCCGTATGCCGCGAGAGGAACTCCAGGCCCTCGACGATCCAACTGTCGAGCCCGCTCTGAACGTGTCCCGCGACCTCACGTACGACATGCTCCCGATTGCGCAGCCAATCCAATTCAGCCCGCGGCGCAGCGGGCCAAACCGCCTCCTCGCACTCTTCGCAGTGATAGCCAAACCGCATCAAGCCGGAACGCTAAGCCGCTGCTTCACCATATCCGGAATCTGCGAAGGCCGATCCGCGACCGGCACCCCTGCCGCCGCAAACGCCGCGAGCTTACTCTCCGGCGTACCAAAATTCCCCGAAATGATCGCGCCCGCGTGCCCGAGCCGCTTCCCCTTCGGCGCCGACCGCCCGCCAATAAATGCAACCGCCGGCTTATCCGGCAAATGCTCTTTAATAAACGCCGCCGCATCTTCTTCATCCGACCCGCCGATCTCACCGCAAACGACGACCGCATGCGTCTCGGGATCATTCGCAAACGCCTTGAGGCAATCGACGAACGTCGTCCCGATAATCGGATCCCCGCCAATCCCCACGCACGTCGACTGCCCGAGCCCCGCCTTGGTGAGCATATCCACGATCTCGTAGGTCAACGTCCCAGACCGCGAGATCATGCCGACATTGCCTTCCTTGAACACATGCCCCGGCATAATCCCAACCAGTGATTTTCCCGGCGAAATCAACCCCGGACAATTCGGCCCAATAATCTGCATGCTCTTGGTCGTCGCCACAACCTTGAGCATGTCATGCGCCGGAATCCCCTCGGTGATGCACACCGCAAGCTTGATCCCCGCATCATAAGCTTCGTACAACGCATCCGCAGCAAACGGCGGTGGAACAAAAATAATCGTGTGCGTCGCGCCCGTCGCCTCGACCGCATCCTTGACCGTATTGAAAACGGGCTGCCCGCTCTCAATCGCCGTCCCGCCCTTACCGGGCGTCACACCACCGACGATATTCGTGCCGTACGTCAACATCCGCTGGGTGTGAAACAAGCCTTCGCGCCCGGTGATCCCCTGGACGATGACTTTCGAATTCTTATCAAGGAAGATCGACATCAGTGAGCTTCTTTCCACGGCAGGTAGCGAACGGGAATGACGTTTGGTGGAGTGGGGATAGGAAGCGCCGCTGCGCGTGACGCGCGGCCGTGTGCCGCGGCGCCGCTCGCGATTTTTCCGTCCATGGAAAAATCGCTGCTGCCCGGCTCGTCGCTCCCGCCCTCCGGGCTCCGCTCCTCGTCCGGAGCCGCCGCGACACACGACCGCGCATCACGCTCCGCTGCACTTTCGTATGCGGTGGGGTTCGGCGTCGGTGTTCGGATTCGGCCGCACCGAGATTAACCACGCGCAAGGTCTACGGCACGGCGCGCGCCTTCGTCCATCGTCTCAACCGGATTCATTCCAGCTGCAGCTAGGATCTCACGGCCTTCTTTTTCGTTCGTGCCGGTAAGGCGCACAACGAGCGGTACCTTGCGGACGTCATCGCCCTTCAACGCTTCGACGATGCCCTTGGCGACTTGATCGCCGCGGGTGATGCCGCCGAAGATGTTGATGAACATCGCTTTGACCTTCGGGTCGCTGGTCACGAGGTTGTAACTCTTCTTGACAAGTTCAGCTTGCGCGCCGCCGCCGATGTCGAGGAAGTTCGCGGCGCCGCCGCCGGCGTTGCGGATCGCGTCCATCGTGCCCATGCCGAGGCCCGCGCCGTTTGCGATGACGCCGATGTCGCCGTCGAGTTTTGCGTAGTTCGAGATCCCGAGACCGATCGCAACCGCGGCGGCTTGATCTTCGTCGGCCGGACCGTCGCTACGCCATGCTTGCAAGTCCGGATGCTTGTATAACCCGTTGTCGTCGAGTTCGACCTTGGCGTCGCTTGCGATCACTTCGCCGGTCTTGGTCAACACGAGCGGATTGATCTCGACGAGATTCGCGCCGTACTCCATGAAGAGCGTGTACAGGCCACCGAGCACTTTCGGAAACGCTTTCGCGTAACCGGCCGGCAGTTTCGCCGCGAACGCGAGCAGGCGCGCTTCGAATGGCTGGAAGCCGATGGCGGGGTCGATCCAGTATTTACTGATCGCATCCGGATCGTGCTCGGCGACCTCTTCGACGTCCATACCGCCTTGCGAGGTGACGATGACGACGGGCTTCTTTGCGGCGCGGTCGATCGTGATGGAGGCGTAGGCCTCGCTTTCGATTGCGACCTTCTCCTCGACCAACAGCGATTTCACTTCCTCGCCGTCCGGGTTCTGATTGTTCTTCAGGACTTTACCGATCAGCTCGCGGGCGAGCGTTTCGCCTTCGGCGGGCGTGTCGGCGAACTTGATGCCGCCGGCTTTGCCGCGGCCGCCCATCATGACTTGGCTTTTGAGCACCCACGAACCGGGGTTTTGCTCGATGAAGCTCTTGACTTCGGCGACGCTGGTCGCGTGCACGCCGCGCGGCGTCGGGATGCCGACACGGCGGAAGAGCTCCTTGCCCTGGTATTCCATCAGTTTCACGTCGCAGCCATCTCCATCGCTCGTCTGAACACCACCAGCTTTTCTGCGGGCTGCCGAAACCCTCGACTACTTTAGTCGGCCTCGCGGGCTGCCGTCAGTCGAACCGGCCGAGCAACGAGCGCGCGATGATCACTTGTTGGATCTCGCTTGTGCCTTCGTAGATTTCGGTGATCTTCGCGTCTCTGTAGTAGCGCTCGACGGGAAATTCGGTCGTATACCCGTAGCCGCCGTGGATCTGTACGGCTTCGGAGGCGTTGCGGCGCGCAGCGGACGACGCAAAGAGCTTTGCCTTGCTTGCCTCGATAGCAAAGGGCTCACCGCGATCGTAAAGCGAGGCGGCGCGATACACGAGCAGGCGCGCGGCGTCGAGATCGGTCGCCATTTGCGCGACCTTGAACGAGACGCCCTCGTACGCACCGATCGGCTTTCCGAATGCTTCGCGCTCTTTGGCGAACTTGACCGACGCGTCGAGACAGGCCGCGAGTATCCCAGTTGCCTGCGCCGCGATGCCGATCCGGCCAGCCGTTAGCGCGCTCATCGCGAGCGTAAAGCCCGTTCCTTCGCCGCCGAGCAAGGCGCTTGCGGGAACGCGAACGTTGTCGAAAGCCAGATCGCACGTGTTGCTCGTATGAATCCCGAGTTTCTCGGTGACCTTCTCGATCACGATACCGGGCAGGGACGTGTCGATCAGAAACGCCGACACGCCGCGAGCACCGGGACCGCCCGAGCGAAACATGCCCATGATCACGCCCGCGTAGCTGCCGTTGGTGCACCATTGCTTGCGACCGTTGAGCACGTAGCTGTCCCCGTCACGACGGGCCGAGGCGACGAGCGAAGCGGCATCGGACCCGGCGCCCGGCTCGGTCAGCGCGAAGCCCGCGATCGTATCACCCGAGGCAAGCTGCGGCAGGTAGCGTTCCTTTTGCTCGTCGTTGCCAAGCCGCAGAATCGCCGAACCCATCATCGCGTGCACCGATAGCGTGACGGCCGTGCCGGCATCGACGCGAGCGAACTCTTCGATCGCAAGCGCATACGACAAGTAGTCCGCCCCGACACCGCCGTAGACTTCGGGAATCACGATTCCCATCAAGCCGGTCTGCGCGAGTTTGGTGTACAACTCGCGCGGAAAGCGGCGCTCGCGATCCCACAGCTTGATGTGCGGTGCTATCTCGCGCAGCGCCACCTGCTGCGCAAGATCGCCGATCGCGCGCTGCTCCGGCGTTACGTCGAAGAGCACGCGGTCGGCCGTTTCGAGCACTAACCGACCTTGATCAGGACTGCATCGCCTTGTCCGCCGCCGCTGCAAATTGCTGCGATGCCGTAGCCCCCGCCGCGCCGCCGTAACTGGTGGACGACCGAGCCGACGATGCGCGCGCCCGAAGCTCCGACCGGATGGCCGATGGCGACTGCGCCGCCTTGCAAATTGATCGCCTTCGGATCGATTCCGAGCAAATTCGCCGTGCTCCAAGCGACCGCGGCGAACGCCTCGTTGACTTCCCAGATCGCGATGTCCGAGACTTTGAGGTTGTGGCGCTCGAGCAATTGGCGCGCCGCCATCGCGGGCGTCAACGCCAGGTACGCCGGATCCCACGAAGCGTCGGCGTGATCGAGCAGCGTTGCCAGCGCCTCGTACCCGTGAGTGCGCGCATAGTCCTCGCTCGCGAGCACAACCGCTGCGGCACCATCGTTGACGCCCGGCGCGTTGCCGGCAGTCACCGTGCCGTCTTTGTCGAGCGCCGGCAACTTTGCCAGACCCTCGAGCGTCGTATCACCGCGCACCGGCTCGTCTTTGTCGACCAGCGTGAACGGTGCATCGCCGGTCACGTACGAATTGTAGCGCGCGAACTGCGCCTGCAAATTTTCCGGCGGCGAGTGAAAGAGCTTATCGGCCGCGCCGCTAGCGCCCGCTAATACCGGAACCCGCGCGCGTGCAGGCTCCGGCAGTTCGTCGACGACCAGTTTTCCCTTCGCCTTGGTCGCCACTTTGAGCGCAACGATCTCATCCTTGAAAAGGCCGTCGGCAATCGCTTTGGCAGCGCGCTGCTGCGAAGTGAAAGCAAATTCGTCTTGGACCTCGCGCGTGATGCCGAGGTCGGCGTTCACGCGCGTCTGCGCTTGCGCCATCGTCCAACCGGAGAACGGATCGAGGAGCGCATCGTAATTCATCAAGTCGACGAGCGCCCCGTCGCCGAAGCGGTAGCCGAAGCGCGCGTTCAGCGCCGCGTACGGACCGTTGCTCATCGATTCCATACCACCGGCGACCGCCACGCTTTTTGCGCCGGCGTCGATCGCGCGCGCCGCCTGCACGATCGCGATCATGCCTGATGCGCATACCTTATTGACCGTTTCGAACGTCGTCGTCTTAGCAAGGCCGGCCTTGAACATTGCCTGCCGAGCCGGCGCTTGCCCGACCCCGGCCTGGATGACGTTCCCCATGACCGCGTGCTCGATCTCGGCCGGGTCGAGCTTGCTGCGCTCGACCGCTGCGCGGATCGCCTCTCCGCCGAGCGTCGTCGCGGCCAGTGACGCGAGCGCTCCTCCCAATCTGCCGAACGGCGTCCGCGCGGTGGACAAGATGACGACATGCTGCGATTTCATGGCATTCCTCTTCGTTACTATTGACTGTGCAGGCTTGGGGGGCTAGTGATCTTCCGGATCGAGCGGACCGGTCCCTCGAACAAGCGTTAGCGGCGGACCTGCGTACAAATGATGCGGTCGCTCGCATCGCACGACTCGCACTCGAACTGAATCGTCACGTGATCGATGTCGAACTCATCGTGAGCGCGCGCCTCGATCTGACGGAGAATGCCCGACGCCTCGCTGATCCGCTTGTCGTGCAAGAGAACGTGCGCCGAGAGCACGTGCGAGCCGCTGCCGATCGACCAAACGTGCAAGTCGTGCACGCCGACAACGCCGGGCAACGCGCAGAGGCGTTCGCGCACGTGTGGAATCGCGGCATGCGCCGGTGCGCTCTCGAGCAGCACCTCCGAAGATTCGCGCACGATCCGCACGACGCCGGCGACGATGACACCGCAAACCAGCAGCGAGAGCGCGGGATCGATCCAGGCAACGCCGCTCACGAACACCGCAAGGCCGCCGAGACCGACCGCGAGCGCGCCGACCGCATCGCTTGCCACATGAAGGAAGGCGGCCTTGACGTTCATGTCGCTATGCGCGGCCTTTGCGAGCGATAACCCGATCCCGACATTGATCGCCAGGCCCGCGAACGCAACGCCGGCCATGAGCGCACCGTCGGGTAGCTGCGCCGCGGCGAACCGGCGTAGCGCCTCGATCGCGATAAACAAGGTGACGCCGAAGAGCAGGCCGCCATTGGCCAGCGCCGCGATCACTTCGAAGCGCGCAAAGCCGTAACTTTGACGTTCGTTTGCGGGCCGGCGGCTTTGGATGCTGGCCGCTACCGCAATCACCAGCGCCACCACATCCATTCCGACGTGGGCGGCATCCGCAAGCAGCGCCAGACTGTGCGCAAAAAGTCCGCCTGCGAGTTCCAACAGCGCGACGATAATCGTGAAGAAGAGCGCGGTGCGCAGCGGAGCAGGCTGCAAGGGCCGGGCCGTCGCGGTCGATACGGCGCTCATCGCGTTACGCGAGCACGGCCTTTAGCGCCAGGGTCGCGAGCATCGTCCCGAAAGCGAGAAAGGTGCGCGATTCCGCCTTCGCGATAACGGCCGGATCGTAGCTGCCGAGTTGCGGCTCCGCCGGCGTCGCGCGTGGAAAGAGGCGCGGAACGCGGGCCGTGTAGTCGTCAAAAGCCGAACCGAAGGTTTCGCGCAGATACGCTTCCTCGAGCGGCACGATCGCCGCATAGACGGCCAGCATCGTTCCCAGCCCAAGCACGGTCAGCGCCGCACGCGCGCGAGCTGAACGTCCGCCTCCGAAAGCGACCGTGAAACCAAGCGCCGTGATGAAGTTGCCGAGGTACAGCGGATTGCGCACGAACGCATAGGGCCCCGCCGTCGTCAATTGCGGCGCGGTCACCCGGTCGGCTCGCGTGGTGACGCCGGAGTAACCGACGGCCCAGCAGCGCAGCGCTTCGCCCGCAAGCGCAAGCGGGAGGCCGGCGGCGATCGAGGCCGCGCTCGGCTTGCCGAACACAACGAGGGTCGCAGCGGGTAGCGCCAAGAGCGCTCCGCGGTTCTTGAAGACGCCGTCGCGCCAGGTCGGCTGGTAGTCGTTCATACCGGGGGAAGGTACTCCTCGAGAGCCGCCGCGATTTCGGCGATCGGCCGCTGCCGCTCGCGCGCGATGCGTACGACGTCGTCGTATTCGAGCGTGCGCCGGTGAGCTCCGTCGACGGTCGCCGTCTTTACGCGAATCGTCCCGAACGGCGTGACGATTTCGCTGGTCTCGCGCGGCAGCGTGTAACGTCGCTCGCGGCGCACCCGTACACCCAGGGTCGTCGTTTGCGCAAGTATGGCCGCCGCCACCTCGCGCTCCCCTCCGAGCGGAGCGATCGCACCGAAGAGAATGGCCGGCCGCAACTTCTTCATCGTTACCGGTGCCAGCCACACATCGTACGCGCCGGCCGCCAGGACCCGTTCGATCGCCAGTTCGAAGTGCTGGGGCGACATGTCGTCGATGTTCGCTTCGAGCACGACGATTTCGTCTTGCGCGAACTGCAGCGGCTCGTCGACCGGCGTACCGGTCGTCACCCGCAGGACATTCGGTATTTCGAAGTCGGAACGGCCGGCGCCGTAACCGATTCGCTCGGCGCGCAGCGCAGGCCGCTCGCCCGGGCGTTCGACGAGCGCCGTCAGAATTGCCGCGCCCGTCGTCGTCACCATCTCGCCCGTCACGCCCGCGTCGTACGTCGGAACGCCGAGCAGCAACTCGGCAGTCGCCGGCGGGGGGTTGGGATAGCGTCCGTGGTGCATCGAAATCGAGCCGCGGCCGACCGGAAAAGCCGAGCACGACACCCGTTCGATCCCCATCATCTCGAGGGCAGCGCAACACCCGGCGACGTCGAGAATCGCATCGACCGCGCCGACCTCGTGAAAGTGAACCCGGTCCGCCGTCGTGCCGTGGACTTTGGCCTCGGCTTCGGCCAGGTGGACGTAGATCGCGCAAGCCTGCGCCCGGACTTCGGAGCTAAGGCCGCTGCGCCCAACGAGAGCGAGCACCTCGTCGAGATGGCGGCCGTGCGTCCCCTCCGGCGGCAGCTCGCGCGGGTGGTGATCTTCACCCGGAACGATAAAGTCGAAATAGGTCGCAGCGATGCCGGCTTTGATGACGCGCCGGCGTTCGATCGACCAGCCGCCGACCGGAATCGTGCGCAACGCCGTCTCGAGACGTTCGCAATCGAGGCCGGCATCGAGCAGCGCCCCAAGCAGCATATTCCCGCTCGCACCGCCGATCAGCTCGAAATGGGCGACCCTCACTTGTTATGCCGTAGCGGTCGCAGCACGCGCGTCTTCGTACACATCGCGCAGCGAGCGCGCGAGCGTAAAGCGCGGTTCCCATCCGGTCGCCGCTTTGAGCTTGCGATTGTCTCCGTAGATGACCGGCACGTCGGCCGGGCGCATGAGCGCCGGATCCTCGCGAATTTCGACACCGGCGCGAGCGGCCATCACGAGTTGACGCAAGATGTCTTGGATGCGAGTCGGCACGCCGCTGCAAACGTTGTAAAGTTCGCCGTCGACGCCGCGCTCGCCGAGATCCGCGTACGCGCGTACGGCGTCTCGAACGTCGAGAAAATCGCGCTGCGTCGAAAGATCGCCCACCGGAAAAAGCGGATTGCCGCCCGCAGCAATCGCTGCCAAGCGCCGCGCGAAGCCGGCGACGACGAAACGGTCGCTCTGACCCGGACCGATGTGGTTGAACGAACGCGTGACGACGGCGGGGAAGCCGTAGGTTTTCGCCGAGCTGAGCACGATCGCTTCGCCCGCGAGTTTGCTCGCGGCGTACGGCGTGGCCGGCATCGGCAAGGCCCCCTCGCCGATCGGCAGCTCCGCGCGCGCGTGCGCACCATAGACTTCGCCCGAACTCGTGAAGAGCAGCCGCGGCCGCGTGCCTTCCGGCAGCAGCCGGATCGCCTCGACGAGCCGAGCGGTGCCTAAGATATTGGTTTCGTACGTTTCGAGCGGGTCGGCCGTCGCGCGCGGTACGAACGCTTGCGCGGCCAGGTGGTAGACGACATCCACTTGGATCTCGCGGATCACGCGCCGCAGCTGTTCGCAATCGCCGAGTTCGATCGGCACGTCGCCCCGCATACCGTCGAGCGGCCGGGCGCCGGCAACGACTTCGACGCCGCGCGCTTCGAGTTCCGCGCACAAGTGCAGACCGACGAAGCCGTCGGCACCGGTCACCAAAGCGCGCACGCTACACCTTCGCGAGTGGGCGCAACCGGTTCAAATCGGCGCGCACCATGTAGTCGACCAAATCCTCGAACGTGGTCTCGGGTTCCCAACCCAAAACGCGCTTCGCCTTCGATGCGTCCCCGATCAACAGATCGACCTCAGCCGGCCGCATGAAACGCGGATCTTCGACGACATAGCGTTCGTAGTCGAGTTCGGCAGCCGCGAAGGCGAGGCGGCAGAAATCACGGACCGTGTGCGTGCGACCGGTCGCAATCACGTAGTCGTCGGCCTCCGCATGCTGCATCATCAGCCACATCGCGCGCACGTAGTCGCCTGCGAAACCCCAATCGCGGCGCGAATCGAGATTGCCGAGCCGGAGTTCGTTCTGCAGACCGAGTTTGATCCGGGCGACACCATCGCTGATCTTGCGGGTGACGAACTCTTTCCCGCGCCGCTCGCTCTCATGATTGAAGAGGATACCGCTGACGGCAAACATGTCATAGGACTCACGATAGTTTACCGTGATCCAATGCCCGTACACTTTGGCGACGCCGTAGGGACTGCGCGGATAAAAGGACGTCGTCTCCGACTGCGGCGTCTGCTGCACCTTGCCGAACATTTCCGAACTCGAGGCCTGGTAGAAACGGATCCGCGGGTTCACTTGGCGGATCGCCTCGAGCACGCGCGTAACGCCGAGCGCCGTAAATTCCCCGGTCAGGACCGGCTGCGTCCAAGAGGTGGGCACGAACGACTGCGCCGCCAAGTTGTAGACCTCGTGCGGACGAACCTCGGCGATGATCGTGGTCATCGAACTCTGATCGAGCAGGTCGCCCGATATGATTTCGAGGCGCTCGACCAAATGTTCGATACGCTCGTGAACCTCGGTGCTCGTCCGCCGCGTCATCCCGACGACGCGATAGCCCTGCTCGAGCAACAGCTCGGCGAGATACGAACCGTCTTGCCCGGTAATTCCGGTGATGAGCGCCGTCTTTTGAGCCAAGGAGTGTCCTTCACGGGGTGCGCTATTAATGCCCGCACTCTCTTGCGAGCCGGCCCCTCACCTGCCTTCATGAGCGCCGGCGCCCTGCTCTCGGTCGCACGGCAACGAATCGCGGTAGTGCCGGGTTAAGGTCCCCGAAGTGGTCTACGATTATCTCGTTGTGGGCGCGGGCTTTGCCGGCAGCACCGTAGCAGAGCGGCTGGCCTCGCAGTGCGATGCCCGGGTCCTGGTGGTCGATACGCGCCCGCACATCGGGGGAAACGCCTACGATCCGCTCGACGAGCACGGCATCCGGATCCACCGCTACGGGCCGCATATCTTTCATACCTCGAGCGCGCGGATTGTCGACTACCTCTCCAGCTTTACGCAGTGGCGGCCCTACGAGCACCGGGTACTCGCCCACGTCGGTCAGCGCGAGGTTGCACTACCGATCTGCTCGCGCACGATTGCGGGACTCTACGGCCTCGATTTGGATCCGGCCCAGATGGCCGCTTTCTTCGAGCACCGCCGCGTAGAAGTCGGCTCGATCCGCAACTCCGAGGACGCGATGCTGGCGCGTGTCGGACGCGAACTGTACGAGCTGCTTTTCGCCCAGTACACCCGCAAACAGTGGGGCCTCGAAGCGCGCGAGCTGGACGCGAGCGTCTGCGGGCGCGTTCCCGTCCGCACGAGCGATGACGACCGCTATTTCTCAGACTGGTTTCAAGCGATGCCGCGTGATGGCTACGAATCGATGTTCCGCCGCATGCTCGCGCATCCGAACATTGATCTGGCGCTCGGGGTGTCCTTCGAGGAAGCCGCCGACCGGGCCCACTTCGACCGGCTGATCTACACCGGACCAATCGACGCATATTTCGGGAATTGTTTCGGCGCCTTGCCCTACCGCTCGCTCGAATTCGAATTCGAAACGCTCAAGGTCGAGCGCTTCCAAAATGTAGCGGTCGTCAACTATCCGGGAGCCGAGCCGTTCACCCGCATCTCCGAATACAAACACTTGACGGGACAAGTGCATCCGTTCACGACGATTTCGCGCGAGTATCCGCGCCCCAGCGGCGAGCCGTACTATCCGATTCCGCGTGCCGAGAATCGCGCGCTCTACGCGAAGTATGCTGCCAAAGCCGCCGCCACGGCCAACGTCACCTTCGTCGGACGCCTGGCCGAGTACCGTTACTACAACATGGATCAGGTCGTCGCGTCGGCGCTTGCGACCTTCGAGGATCTAGCGACCGAACGCGTCGCCTAGCAGGCTGCGGAAAAATCCGCGGCTTAGCTGACGAACTTCGAGAGACCACGCGGTGCGTCGCCGTCGATGCCGCGCGCCCGGCCGACCTCGAGCGCGAGCACTTGACCAGCCACGAGCCAGGCCAGCGTATTGAACGCTTCGCCCGTAACGGCACCGAGACGCGCCACGCCTGCAACCTCGCCTCCGATCGTGAAGCGCAACGATTCGGTTCGTTCCGCCTCGTCGAGCGGACGGCGCACGATATCGCGCGAGGCGTCGTCGACAACGCCGATCAGGGTCGTGGTCGCATCCAAGATCGCGGCACTTCCGTGACGGAATTCGCCGGCCGCAAATCCCTCGGCGTGCACGTAACTCGCTTCCTTCAACTTGAGCGCGAGCTCCAAGGCGACCGGTACACCGTAGCCGGCACCAACGACCGCGACGCTGCGGCGGCGCGCAATCCGTTCCGCCGCTCGCGTAACTCGGACCCGCTCCGCGCTCGCGAGCCACGTCTCTACGCCGGCCGCGGTGCGTTCGAGCGTGGCGGCGCTGCGCTCGGAGGTTCCCGAAACGAGGGCTGCTCCCCAGAGCACGACCGCTACCATCGCGGTCACGCTCTTGGTGGCCGGAACGGCGTGTTCGACGCCGGCTTCAACGTCGATGATGACGTCGGCACGCGCCGCGAGCGGAGCGCGCGCATCGTTGGTGAGCGCCACCAGACGCGCGGGTTCGAGCAACTCGATCGCGCGCAGTACGTCGGCCGAGCGGCCGCTCTGCGAAAGAGCAACGACCGTCTGTCCGCGGTACGGACCGCGCTCGAAGGCTGCTTCGGTGGCGGCGAGCGCGGAAGCGCGCACGCCGCGGCGGCGCAGCGCCAGGGCCGCCAGCATCGCGACGAAGAGCGAGCTTCCGCTGCCGATGAGCACGACGTCGCGTTCCGAAACGGCATTAGCGAACTCGCGCGCGTGCTTTGAGCCGGCCAGGCGCCGCCAAACTTCCGGCTGCTGGCAGATTTCGGATTCGAAGTGCGCTCCGAGCATCAGTCGGAGACGATTCGGGAAAGCACCCGCGCGCGTAGCGGGGCGAGGTCCGCATAGTCGCCGTTCCAATCGTCGACGTTGAAAGCGAACGTCACCGCACCGTGGCGCTCGGTCATCAGGTATCCGGCAAGCCCGCGGACGTGCATGATGCTGCCGGTCTTAGCGAACACGCGGCCCGCCGCGGCGGTGCCCGCGATGCCTTCGATCGTGCCTCGAGCGCCGCCGACCGGAAGCGAATCGAGCACGAGCCGGCGGTTCGGACCGTTCCAATCGTGCTGCAGGATCGCGACCAAGTCGTGAGGCGTGATGCGGTCGTACTGCGACATGCCGCAGCCGTCGGCGAGCGTCACCGTCGCGGGATCCACGCCGATCGACTGCAACCACGTTTTCTCGAAGGCGATTCCCGTCTCGCGACTGCCGCGCGCTCCCGCACTCTGGTAGCCGAGCTCTTTGAGCAGAACTTCGCCGGTTAGATTGTCGCTCGGAATCCAGAAGCGTGGACCGAGCATGCTCGCGAGCGGTTGCGATTCGTGCGTCCAGATGATGCTCGCAGCCGGTGGCTCGGCGAGTGGCTGCCCCTCGCTGTAGGGCGCCACTTGCGGCCACTCATCCGCCGTTGCCGGAATGCCTCGCCGCTGTAGTGCATGCGCTGCGACCGACAGCGCGTACCAAACCGGATTGCGCACGGCCGCGTCCACTTGCTCGGGTGCGCTTCCGGCGGCAAGACCGCCCGTTACCACTATCTCGCCGCGAGCTCCCGGTTGCACGTCGAGGGTGGACGCCGCCCCCGGTGCGAGCGTTGCTGCTTGCGACACGATGTAGGGGACGTCCCGCGCGATCGATGCCTCGCTCGGCGCGAGTGGTACCGCCGCTAGCGTGGCCGCGTCGCCCACATTTGCGCCGGGGCTCACCACGATGTGCACCACGTTTTCGTCGACGCTCAGAGCCGACACCGGCGCTGCATAGTCGTAAGCGAAATCATCCCACGTCCAACCGGGCGCATAGGGCTGATCGTCGTAACGGCGCTCGTCGGCGCTCAGTTCGAGCTTCGTACCCGGCGGCAACACGCGAGCAACCGCCGCCGCGAAATCATCGAGATCGGCCGTCTGGAGGGACGGATCCCCGCCGCCGTGCACGGTCACGACATCGCCGGCGCTCGATGCTTCGGTGCGAAACCGGTAGGCGGGCCCGAGCTTTTCGAGAGCCGCGCTGCCCACGAGCAATTTCACGGTACTGGCGGGCTGGAACTCGTCGTTCGGATTGCGTTCGTAGAGCACCGCTCCGCTTGCGGTGTCGATTGCAAGCACGCCGGCGTGCGCACCCCGCAAGGTCGTCGCGTGATTTAGCAGCGCATCCAGATCGCTTTGGAGTTTCGCGACATCTCCGGCCGACCAGGGAGTCCCGCCGGCCTGTGGCTCGACGATCGGAACGGGCGCGCCGGCAGCCGCGCCCGTAAGCAGCGCCAGCGCGAGCAGTTGCAGCAGCGCGTAGGTGCGAGCGAGTTGCCGCATCAGAAGACTATGCCGGCACGCGCTCGGCCATACGCTGTGCGACGAACGCGGCCACCTGACTCGGCACCGTCCCGCGTCCAAAGCCGGCGTCGTAGCCGAGTTCGGCCGCGAGCAGACTCGTCATGCGCGGGCCGCCCGCGATCAGCAGCACGCCGTCGCGCGCTCCTTCAGCCTCGAGCAACTCGGCGAGCGCGGTGAAGTTCGTCACGTCGCTGCCTTTTTGCGTAACGACTTGCGAGGCTAGCAGCGCATCGATCTTCTCTTCGACGGCGAAGCGCGCCAAATCGTCCACCGCAACTTGACTGCCGAGATTGAAGGTAACGAATTCCTTGTAACGCTCGAGCCCGTAGTCGCCGTGGTAACCCTTCATGTTCAGGATCGCGTCGATGCCGACCGTATGCGCATCCGTTCCGATGCACGCGCCCGCGATGCGAATCTTACGTCCGACGCGCTCTCGCACGAATGCGTCGATCTCGTCCATCGAAAGCAACTTCGATTTGCTGGCCGGCGGCGCGATCGCAGCGGCATCCACCCCGGCCGGGGTCGTCGCGTAGACGATGAAGAACGAAAACCCGGTCGCAATCGGTCGCCCTTCCGCGACCGCTACCTCGGTAAATCCCATTTTCACGACGAGCTGGCGGGCGGCCTCATCGGCTGCTTCGCTCCAGTCGAGCGGAAGGGTGAACGAAAGCTGGACGCGGCCGTCGTCCTGCGTATCGCCGTAGGGCCTGATGAATCGGCTCATCGCGCGAGGGCTTCGGGAGCGAGCGCGTCCGCGAACGGATTCCAGTAGCCGGGCGCCTTGCCGAACACGCCCTCGAAACCGCGCCCGCCATCGGGCGAGCGCTTCACGTCGGCGAATACTTTGGCATCGATCGCGGCCATCAGGCCGACTTCAGCGATCCGCGCGAGCAGCGCATGCGCGTCGTGCAGCACGCTTTGCGCGCGCCGCTCGACGATGCCGCCCTCCTTGAATTCGACCTCGTCGCCGAAGTGGCGCGCCGTCGCCATGACGTAGCGCGCGTTCTCGAGCGACAGCGCCCGGTCGCCCAAGAACGGCGTATGGATGGCCTCGGTCGGCATGCCGCAGAGGTGAATCGTTTGTTTGGTCATCACCGAAGTGAGATTGAACATCGCGTCGATCAGGTGCCCTTTGAAAATGTCGCCCGTCATGTGCTTGGTCGGAGGCATGTATTTCAGCGGCGCGTCCGGGAAGATTTGGCGTGCCAGCTGCGCTTGCGCGAGCGCAAAGAGAAATCCGTCTTCCAGCGCCGGATCGATTTCGTATGCGTCTCCGAGGCCGAGTTGGCGGTCCGGCATGCCGGCACGATGGGCAAAGGCCTCGTTGATCAATTGCGACGCGAGCACCGCGGGAGCTTGTTCGACCGCATCGGCGGTCGTGAGATAGTTGTCCTCGCCCGTGTTGATGATGATGCCGGCGCGCGCGCAAAGCATCCGTGAGAAGTGCTGGTCGACGAAGGTGCGCTTCATGTTGATGTCGCGAAACAGGATGCCGTACATCGAGTCGTTGAGCAGCATGTCGAGCCGCTCGACGGCGGCCATCGTCGCAATCTCGGGCATGCAGAGTCCGCTCGCGTAGTTGGTGAGCATCACGTAGCGTCCCAGACGTTCCGAGATCGCGTCGAGCGCCTCGCGCATGACCCGAAAGTTCTCTTGCGTCGCATACGTGCCGCCGAAGCCCTCGGTCGTCGCTCCGTAGGGAACGAAGTCGAGCAGGGACTGGCCCGTCGAACGGATGACCGCTATCACCTGAGCGCCCGCTTCAGCCGCGGCCACCGCGGCCGTGCGGTCTTCATAAATGTTGCCGCTTGCCACGATCACGTAAAGCAGCGGCGGGGGCGCCTGGGGCAGGCGCGCGAGCAGGCGCTCCCGCTCGGCCCGCTTTGCGTCGATCAGGGCGAGGGAGCGGGCAACCGACTTCCGGAGTGCCGCCCGCGCCGCCTCGACCGGGACGCCGGCCGCGGCCGCGAGATCGAGCGATCCGTCGGCCACGGCGCTCGCCACGTCGTCGGCGGTCCGGCCGGTCTCGGCCACGAGCGCCCCGATCCAGTGCGCGGAGCCCCGCTCGAGCTGCTCGCGACTGAGGCGTTCCACCACCAGATTTGCGGTCGGAACGTCCTGCGGGCCGACCCCGTCAATTCCGAGCAGCCGCAGCACCGAGCGTTCGACCGACACCGTCGAATGCGCGTCGATGAACGCGCCGACCGGCTCGACCACGGCGCGAGCCAGGCGGCGCGCATCCGATACGAGCGTCCGATCGATGCGAAGCTGCATGCCTGGTACGCTGTTCCGCGCGGCGCGGGAGCCCCCATCTTGGGCCGCTGTGGCGAAACTTCGGGGCCGGCCGCGGGTAGTCCGGACGAAGACAAGAAGCGAGGGAGGATGACGATCGCAGAGCAGACCGACGAAGCGTTGGTCAAGCTCGTTCTGAACGGGGATTGCGAAAGCTTTGCCGTTCTCGTCGACCGTTACAAACGAGGTATCACGAACTTTATCAGTGCGAGCGTCCGAAGTCCGGCCGACGTCGCGGATCTAGCCCAAGAAACGTTCATGCGCAGCTACGCTCACCTTGGCACGTTCAATCCTAGCTTGGGCAAGTTCTCGACCTGGATCTATCACATCGCTCGCAACGTCGTGCGGACCCATCTCGGCAAGTCGCTGCGCCGCCCACAGACCCAAGAACTCGGGGAGGACCGTTCGCTCGAAGAGCGGCTTGCCGATACGTCGCCCGAGGCTCAACCCGACCGCGGAATCCTGCGGGCCGAAGCTGAGAGCGACGTCCGGGCGGCGCTGGCGGAACTGCCGGAACGCACGCGCACCGTGCTCTCCTTACGCTACTACGACAACATGGAGTATCAGGCGATCGCGGAGACGATGGGGCTCTCGCTCGGCAACGTCAAGACGTTGATCCACCGCGGGAAATTGGCGCTCGCGCAAAAGATGCGCGCCCGCGAGCAAGCCGCCTCCGAAACCGTCGCCGAAAAGCGCAACCCGCTTGGAGTACCGCATGCGCTGCTCGTATTCTGAGCCGCTGCTCGACGGATACGTCGACGGTATTCTGACACCGCTTCAGCGCCGGCGGGTCGCCATGCATCTGCGTACGTGCGAGCACTGCTCGGGGCTGCTCGAGGAACTACGCGTGATCGACGCCCTTTTGCTCGCGCCCCGCAAGCTCGAGCCCGCTCCGAACTTCACCTTTAAAGTGATGGCCGAGGTGCGCTGCGAGCGCCGGCCGCACGCGCATCTGCATGGTCCGGCGCCGTTGCCGGTGTTGGCTGCCTATCTCGTGTTCGGCTGGCTTGCGATCGGCAGTTTCTTCGTCTTCGGCGGGGCTTCTGCGCACGCCGTGGCCGGACTCTTGCACGCAATGCTGGTCGACATCAACGCGCAGACGATCGCGCTTGCGGCGGTAACCGGCCGTGTTTTCGGACGCCAATCCTTCGACGTGACGGCTGCAATGGGCGTGCTGCTGGCGCTTGATTTTCTTGCGGCGGCGATCTTCGTTACCGCGTATACATTTTTGCGTGGGCGGCGTGCGGCCGCCGATCGGAGCCTCTAGTATGTATACTCGCCGTCCTCGCCGTCTTCGCCGCGCTCGCCGCCCGCTCGGCCTCGTGCTCGTCATGTTCTTGGTGCTCGGAGCGATCTTCGCGACCACGGCCAGGCACGCATCGGCCCGAACGTACAACGAGGGCCAGAGCGTCCTGTTTCACGATCTGACGATCGGTGACGGCGACGAAGTTCAGGGTGATCTGGACATCGTTTTCGGCTCGGTCACCTGCGAGGACGGCGCCCAAATTGACGGCAACGTCAACGCGGTCTTCGGCTCGTTCGTCAAGCGGGATGGGTGCCAAGTTCAGGGGCACGTCAACCAAGTCTTCGGCGGCGAGTCGCTCGAGCCGTTCGGCACGGCGCTTGCACCCTGGGGCAACGACGATCTCTACCGGCAGAACCATCACGTGCTACGTAAGCTCGGCTGGGACGTGGTCGTTCTGCTCGCGTTCCTGCTCTTTCCGATGCGCGTGCGCGTTGCACTCGACCGGGTCGAGCGGCACCCGGGACTCTCGTTCGCGGCGGGCTCGGTTGCGGTCGTCGCGGTCATTCCGATCGGGGTCCTCTTACTCTTGAGCGTGATTGGAATTCCGTTGATTCCCCTCGAGATCGCTGCAATTTTTGCCGCACTCTGGATCGGAAACGCGGCGGTCGGGCTGCTGATCGGCCGGCGTCTGTACGAGTTGCTGCGCCCACACACAACACCCTCACCGCTCGGCGCGCTCGTGCTCGGTCTCATCGTCGTGACGGCCGCCGAAACGCTGCCGGTCCTTGGCTGGGCCGTGTCGGCGCTCGTGGCCCTCGTGGGTTTGGGCGCCGCGCTGCTCGCGTTCGTGCGCGAAGCGTCGTTTCATTCGTTTGCAGCGAGTTCGCCCGGAACGCCGCCGCCGCCCGGGCCACCGATGAACCGGCCTGCTTAACAGGCCCGCGTAGGGCGAGCGGCCCGAAGCGCGAATCGTACCGCCTCGCGCCACGCGGGGGGACCCGCTCTCTTGGAGGTTTCATGTCGCTCGTCGTAACGGGATTATCGCAGAACGGTGATATCGCCGGGTTGCACCGCGCACTCGACGAAGCGGGCCTCCCCACCGATTCACTGCAAGTGATCGGTCCCGACGAATCGACCGAGGGTGTGGCACGCGGTATCATCGGTGCCGAGCTGCTCACGAGCGACGGCGGCACCGGCGTGCCAGGCATCAACAACAATCATCGCCTGATGACGTTCTTTCGCAACGAATCGCTGCCCGATCGGCTGGGTGATCTCGAGATTCCGGAATCGGAACTCGACAATTACGTTGAGGCACTCGAGCGCGGGCGCTGGATCGTCGCGTACTTCGCGCATCCCGACACGGCCGATCGGGTTGAGGAAGCCTTCCGGGGAGCGAGCCTGCTCAACGTTCGCCGCTTCTAGTCCGGCGTTCGAATCTCGTCTGCGAGCTTGGTGCGCGCTTGCGCGCGCTTGCGGCGATGCTGGAGCGCGGTCGTGAGAGCGCCCGCTCACTTTGCCTATTCGGCAATCAGCGTGTCGTTGCCAGGATCGACGTCGCCGCGCATGCGTGTGCGCAACAACCGTTGTAACATACGCTACATGGTCGAAGGCGCGCAGCATATACCTGCATTCGTGCGCATTCGTGCAACGCTTGATTCGATAGAAATATCGCGCGTTTAAAACTAAGGAACTCGACATTTGTCGATGGCCTTTGGTATAGTCAAGTCCTGCAATAAAGCACGGCGCAGCCGTGCGCTGGGATAAAAGCACGGCGCAGCGTGCGCTGGGATAAAGCACGGTGCAGCCGTGCGCTGGGATAAAGCACGGTGTAGCCGTGCGCTGTGTAACGAGTGGTCAGTAGCTGAGGGCAACCAGACAGTCACAGCTACGTGCAATGTAACAACGGTGTGAGGACCCTACAAGGAGGTAGGCATGTCCTACAGTTTTTCGCGCGCTTTCAAGGCCTTGCCGATCGTCGCGAGCTTGTGTGCGACGATGGTGCCGCAGGGCGTTGATGCAGCAATTTTTCAGCCCATCGTACAAAACGGTCACGTCAACTATCGCATCGCGACCGTCAAGCCGGCGCATACGTGCGCCTCGCTGCTCGGCCGCGTTCTCGACTCGCTCTCAAAGATCACCCACGTCGCGGACGTCGCGGCGGCCGGCACGGTACCCGAACATTGCGAAGCGATCGTGTCGACCAAGGGCACGCTGCACATCGCGATCGACCTGCCCGTAGGCTGGAACCAGCGTACGTATGTCATGGGCAACGGCGGCTTCGGTGGAGGCTCGGTTACGGCTGCCGGAGCGGTCGCCGGTCGTGACTCGGTGCTCGTAAACAACTTTGCGGTGGCGTCCAACGACGACGGCGAAGCCAATGCCAGTTTCGCCGATCCGAACTATGGCAGTTTCCTCGCGACGCAGGAAGGGATGGCGGACTACTCGTTCCGCGCCGTTCACTTTAGCGGGCTCTATGTGAAAGAAGTCGCCGACTTGTTCTACGGTCAAGAGCCGGCCGAGGCCTATTTCGTGGGGTGCTCCGACGGCGGCCGCGAGGGCTTGATTGAGGCGCAGCGCTTCCCCGATGATTTCAACGGCATCGTCGCCGGCGCTCCGGTGTTGGCTGACAGCGACTTGCAAATCCAAAATGCGTGGAACGTCCACGTCTATAATGAGGCTCCGTTCACGTTGCAACAGTTGAGCACGGTAACGGCCGACGTGCTCGCCGCGTGCGGCGAGCAGCTCAACGGCGTGGCCGACGGCATCGTCCCCGATCCACGGCTCTGTCACTTCAATCCGGGCACGATCGCAGTTTGCAGCGGCGCGCCGACCGCGAATTGCTTGACCCCGGCGCAGCTCAGCGCCTACGAGAACATGATCGGCGGCCCGATCAGCCGGGGCTTGACGTATTTCCCCGGCATGCCGGTCGGGTCCGAAGCAAATTGGCCCGGCGCAGTCGTCCCGGCGGCGCCCGGTGCGATCACGGCGCAAGCCTTGCTCGGCGACAATTGGATCCGCTTCGGGCTTGGTTTCGGCACGAATTTGACGTTCAACCCGGCCACGTTCAACTACAATACCGATCCTTATCTTGCAAATAATCTCGCGCCGGTGCACGCGATTGCGGACGCTACGAACACCGGGCCGATTCCCTTCCAGCAGCATGGCGGGAAGATGATCAGCTACGTCGGTTGGGCCGATCCGCTCGTTGGACCCTGGTCGCTCATCGGCTACTACGAATCGGTCACGCGGCGGCTCGGCACCGCGACGACACTCGACTTCTACCGCATGTTCACGCTCCCGGGCGTGGCGCACTGTGGAGGTGGAGCGGGACCCGACACGATCGATCCTTTCAGCTCGCTGGTCGACTGGGTCGAAGATCACTTCCCTCCTGACACGTTGATCGCAACCAAATTGGACACGAGCGGAAACGTGCTCTTCCAGCGGTTGTTGTGCCGCTATCCCTTCATGGGCAGCTTCATCTCCGGTGACAATCCGAAATTGGCCAGCAGCTGGACATGCATCCCGGGCCCGACGGGGGTGCCGATGCAGGGTTATCCCAGTACGCGCGATCCGTTCGATTCGCGCTTCCACGACGTCTCACCGTAAGTTCATGCGCTTGCGCGCCCGGGCCGCATCGTTCGCGGTCCGGGCGTGTCGCCGCTCATCTCAAGCGGAACGCAGTGGATGATCGTCCGGTAATTCGCCGCAACGCGGACAGTCTTCCGCGTCCGGAGTCAAACGCGCGCCGCAGCGGCAGACCCAACCGATCAGCCGCGCGGGCGAACCAGCGACCAACGCGTAATCCGGCACGTCGCGCGTAACGACCGCGCCCGCGCCGACCATCGACCAGTGGCCGATGTGAAGTCCGGGCAGGATCGTGCTGTTCGCGCCGATCGCCGCACCGTCGTCGACGGTCGTTTCACCGACGATCCAGTCCCCCTCGCGTAAGGGCGCGAAGGCGGCGTCGGTCGCGCGCGGATTGCGATCGTTCGTGAAGACGGCGTGCGGGCCGACGAATACGCCGCGGCCGAGTCGTACGCCGTGATAGAGACACGCGTAGTTCTGTAGCTTCGTGTCGTCGCCGACCGAAACGTCGAAATCAACGAAGACGCCTTTGCCGACGATGCAGCGCGCACCGATGCGAGCGCGCGTCCGTATCTGAGCGTGGTGCCACACGCGCGTGCCGGGGCCGAGCGAGGCTCCCTCTTCGACGGATGCGGTCGGATGAACGAAGACGTCGTCCGTTGCGCTCATGCCTCGAGCACGCCGGGCTGCGCGAAGGCGATCGTGCTGGCCGCCCGGTTGATGAAGGCGGTCGCCTCTTCGGCGATGCGTAACGAGGCAAGCGCGATGCCGGGATTCGGCAGCGGTCCGCCCCGGACGCCGGCGATGAAAACTTCGAGTTCGCGTGCGAGCGGCTCACGCTTGCGCACGGCCAACGGCACGAGTGTTCCCTCTTTGTATTGTTGGACGAAGCCTTCGTAGTCGGTGGTCGGCTCGAAACTGCGGCCGGCCGCGAACCAGGCTTCTTGCGTCATGTAGTCGACCCGGCAATAACCGTTCATGCCCGTGATGGAAAGCTCACGTACCTTGACCGGCGTGATCCAGTTCGCTTCCAACGAGACGACGCAACCGGCCGCATCGAGCATCAGCGTGGCAAAATCGAGACGATCCTCCAACACGGCCATGCCGCCCTGCGCGCACAGCAAATTGAGCCGCGCTCCGGTGATGAAAGCGGCGATGTCGATGTCGTGCACGCCGATATCGATCAGCACGCTCGCATCGCGAATGCGCGGCGGCAACACGCCGACGCGACGGGCGGACATGCTGATCAGCTTGCCGAGATTCCCGCCGGCCACGAAATCGCGCACGGCTTCCATGGCCGGATTGTAGCGTTCGACGTAGCCCACCATCAGCGGAACACCGGCGCGAGCGCAGCGCGCCATCAAGCGTTTGGCGGCCAGCATCGTATGCGCGAGCGGCTTTTCAACGAGCAACGCGCAGGAGCGGTCGACGAATTCTTCGGCCACCAACTCGTGAAGATTCGTCGGCACGCAGATCACCGCGGCATCGAGCCCCGCGTCGAGCAGCGCAGCCGAGGTCGCAAAGGTGGTAAATCCAAGGGCGCCAGCCTGTCCAAGCGCCATCGGCGAGGGATCCGTCACGCCGACCAGCGTCACATCGGGAAGATTGCGCAGGTTGCGTGCATGATGGCGTCCGATCGCGCCAAAGCCGACGACGCCGATCCGCACTTCCTTCATCGCGCACCGACGGCTTCGCGAAGCCCCTTGGCCGTCCACTCCAGCTGCGCGCGGTCGAGGCGCGGGTGAACCGGCAGCGCAAGAATCTGTCGCGCGACGCGCTCGGCTACCGGGAAGTCGCCCGGGCCGTATCCGAAACGCGCAAACAGCGGATGGAGATGAAGCGGTGTCGGGTAGTAGACACCGGTTGCGATGTTGCGCTCTGCCAAATACGCGCGCACCTCGTCGCGGCCGGCTCCGTTTGCGGTCGATGCCGGATCGACGAGCACCGAATATTGATGGTACGCGTGGACGACGCCGGCCGGCACGTGCGGCGTCGTGACGCCCGCAACGCCTCCAAGCGCTCCGTCGTAAAAGGCCGCGTTGTCGCGGCGCGCGCGCCCGATCTCATCGAGACGCGAAAGCTGAACCCGTCCCACCGCGGCGGCGACGTCGGTCATGCGGTAGTTGTAACCGAGCGAAACGTACTCGTAGCGCGCGCCCTGGCCGTGGTGGCGAAAGCGGCGCGCGGATGCTGCCACGGCGGCGTCGCCGGTCACGAGCATGCCGCCTTCACCGGTCATCAAATTCTTGGTCGCGTAAAACGAGAACGACCCGGCCTCCCCGGCTGTGCCCGCGTTGTAACCGCCGCGCGAAGCCCCGATCGCTTGGCACGCGTCATCGAGGACGCGCACCTTGCGCGCTCGCAGTTCAGCCATACCTTGCAGATCGACCGGCAAGCCGAAGAGGTCGACCAGCACCACCGCCTTCGTCTGCGATCCGCACGCGCGCAGCGCGGCCGCAGCGTCGAGGTTGAACGTCAACGGATCGATATCGGCAAAGCGCGGAACCGCACGTTGCATGAGCGCGGGCGTGATCGTGGCCGCGAACGTGAATGGCGTCGTCAGCACCTCATCGCCGTCGCCGATGCCGAAGGCTTCGAGCGCCGCGTGATTGGCCGCCGTCCCGGAATTCACGGCGACCGCATGTGCCACGCCGAGCGCCTTCGCGAACTCGTCCTCGAACGCCGCAACCTCGGGGCCGCCGGCGAGTTGCCCCGAACGTAAGACCGCCGTGACGGCAGCAATTTCAGCCTCCCCGATAAGGGGCGCAACCAGCGGGACTGTTATGGACACCTCGACCATGTTTTCGGTGGATCCTCCGGGGCTTACTCCACAGATCGGCAGTTTGCGGTCGAAACCGCTGCGTGCCCTTGAACGGGAGCGATCCACCGGCAAACGAACGATGCACGCGTGAGGATCGTTTCTATCGTCGGCGCCCGCCCGGAATTCGTTCAAGTCGCCGTGCTGTCGCGTGCGCTGCGCCGCAATCATGAAGAAATCTTGATCCACACAGGCCAGCACTATGATGGCCGCATGTCGGATCGCTTCTTCTCTGACCTCGGCATCCCGCAACCCGACATCAATCTGGGGGTAGGTTCGCTTTCGACAAGCGAGCAGACCGCCGAAATTCTGAGCGGTTTAGCGGTTGCGATCGCGCGCATCGTACCCGATCTCGTGATCGTGCGCGGCGATACCAACAGCACGCTAGCCGGAGCGATCGCGGCCAAGCAAGCGTTGCTCCCACTCGCCCATGTCGAGGCGGGGATGCGCTCCTACGACCGCACGATGGCCGAGGAGATCAATCGCGTGGTTACCGACCACCTGGCCGACATTCAATTGGTCACCGACCTGGCCGCGAGCAGCCGGCTCGCGGCGGAAGGCGTCAACGCCGGGGTCTATGTCTGCGGTGACGTGATGTATGACATCTTCTTGCAGGCGCGCGCAAGCGCGCGCGAAACGCTGCCGGCCGAGTTGCGCGCGCTCACCGAGCGGCCCTACGTTCTGTTGACGCTGCACCGTGCAGAAAACGTGGACGACCGTGAGCGCCTTCGCGCCATCGTCGCCGGCTTCGCGGACACTCCGCTGCCGGTCGTTTTTCCGGTCCACCCGCGCACGGCACTGCGCTTGCGCGAATTCGGCATCGCCTTGCCGCCGCACGTCCACCGGATCGAACCGCTCGGTTACCTCGAGATCGTCGCCCTCGAATGCGGCGCGCAAACGATCTTTACCGATTCCGGCGGCGTGCAGCGCGAGGCGTATTTCGCTGAGGTTCCCTGCGTGACGTTGCGTGACACGACCGAGTGGACCAACACGGTCGAGGCCGGCTGGAATCGGCTAGCGGGTGCTTCGACGAGCGCGATTCGAGACGCGCTGCGTTCGCCGCCGCGGCCGCCGAACGATCATCCGCCCTTGTTCGGCACGGGCGACGCCGCCCAAAAAATTCTCGCCACCCTCGAAAATCCCGCGACGGCGGCGATCGTCGCGGCGGCGCGCAAGACCCGCGCGGCGCGCGGCTATGCCGCCGCGTCGGAGCGCTGAACGGCGACCGGTGACCCGAGCGGTGCGTTGATGCGAAACGCGGAGACGAGCAGCGCGACGCCGTTGGAGAGGAGCAACACTTCGATCACGGCCTCGAGCGTGGCGTGGTGCAGCGAGATCCCGACGATCTGACCCGCAGCGCACAGTGCGAGCGGGACGAGAAAATCGAAGCGGTGGATGCCGATCTTGTACATCACGACCACTTGCAGCGCGGCCAGGAGCGCCATGGCGCAAGCGTACGAAAACACATACGGCGCGGCCGGAGCAAACGAAGGACCGGCCAGCGCGGTGACGACGAAGCGCGGAAAAAATCCGTACACGGCGAGACCGGCGACCGAGATCACCGTGACCAGGCCACAGGCCTGGACGAGCACGCCGAGCGGTGACTGGCCCGCGAGTGCCAGCCGCGTTGCTTTGGGCAACACGACGGCCGGCAGAAAGGCGCCGAGGAACAGCAAGATTTTTCCCGCCAGCGAAAGCGCACCGTAGAGCCCGGCAGTCGTCGGGTCGGCGTAGTGCTTGACGACGAGCACATCCGCGTAGCTGAGGCTCGTCAAGAGCGCGGTTGCAATCGAGACGCCGGCCATCGTCGAGAGCAAGCGCCGGAAGTCGATGAACACGGCGGCTCCGGGTACGTGGCGGAAGCGTACGACCAGCAGCGCAGCCGTAGCGACGACCGCGATCGCGCTGCCGAGAGCCCAGCCCCCGAACGCGCCCTCGACGCCGTAGCCGGCGTAGACGAAACCGATTCCGAAGACGGCCTTGAGGGCCGACTCCAAGGTGCAGGTGAGCGCGAACATCCGGAAGTCTTCGATGCCTTGAAAAACCGCCCGCAAGGAAGGCGTCAAGACGCTAATGCCGATCACGACCATGGCAAGCGCCACGGCAGCTACGTCATCGATCTTGAGGAAGTGCGCGATCGCGCTGGAACTCGCGACCGCGGCCGCGGTCGCGACGATCGCTGCGGCCGTGCCGTAGCGAAGGAGAGCCCGCACGAGCGCCGCGAGGCGCGCGCGGTCGCCGGTTGCGCGAAACTCCGCGGCGTATTTGACGAGCACGGTGGCGGCGATCGTCGAGACGACCAGGCTCAACATGAAAACGGCGTTGAGCGCCGAGAGCACGCCGTATTGCACCACGCCGATCTTGCGGCTGATCGCGAAGTGGAAAGCGTATCCGAGCGCATTCACGAGCGTCGTCGAAACGAAGACGATGAACCCGTGGCGCAAGAACTCACTGGTTGCAAAGCGCCGCAGGCCCGAAAGCGCTCTAGGCAATCGGAACCTCCCGGTTCTCCGGGGGGCTCGGTACGCGCCCTTCAAATTTCTGCAAGATCAAGTTGACGGCAATCGAAAGCTCTTCGACTCCGAGTAGCCGCGCGGCTCCCAGAAAAACGAATGCACCGATCACGACCTGTCCGGCCAAGTACCACGCGCGCGCTGCAAACGACGGCGCCACCACGACGTCGAGCGCGGCGATCCAGTGCAGCGCAAATGCCATGACGAGCGAGCACAAGCCGATGCGGACGGCCGACCACACGACCGTCTTCCAATCAAGCCCGTTGACGAGACGCCACACGAGGGCAAAGAGCAAGACCGCCTGCAGCCATTGGCTGACGGAATTCGCAAGCAGCAGGCCACGCGCTCCCAGCGGCCCGAGCCACGCAACCGAAAGCGCGACGTTGAGCAACACGGCCGCGATCGAAATGACGACGGTCCAACGCGTCTCCTTGCAAGCAAAGCAGCAGCGCGTTAAGACGATGCTGGCCGCCACGCCGGCGAGGCCGATCGCGCCGAACGGCAGGAGTCCGGCGCACAGGTCGGTCGCCGATGCCTGAAAGGCACCGCGTTGGAAGAGCGCCGCGACGATGGGATGCCCGAGGGCGATCAAGCCAAACACCGAGGGTATCGTGATGAAGTTGACCAGACGCAGCCCCATGACAAGGCTGCGCTTGACGCCGATTCGGTTCGCGCTCGCGAACTGCGAGGCCAAGAGCGGGAAGATGACCGTCGCAATCGCGGCAGCAAAGATCTGCTGCGGAAAGCCGACGAGCTTGGTCGCGTAGTTCATGCCGGCGATGTATCCGCTCGAAAGCGTCGAAGCGAAATGGCGATCGAAGAAGATCGCCAGTTGCCCGGCCGCCGAGCCGACGACGATCGGACCGAGCATCATCCAAACTTTTGCCAGGCCCGGATGGTGCAGATCGACGACCGGCCGGTACATGCGCAAGCGCACGATCAGCGGAAGTTGAACCAGCAGTTGGGCGGTCAAGCCAAGGGCCGTTCCGAGCACGAGCGCGTAGATGTGCAGTCGGGGTTCCAAGGCAATTACGCAAGCGATCGTAACGACGTTGATTGCGATACCTTGCACGGCCGACGCCGAGAAGCGGTGCCGTGCGTTCAGCATCGCGCTGACGACGCCGGCCAAGCTCGTGGCTACGATGCTCGGCATCAGCCAGCGCGTCATGCGTATCGTCTGGGTCATTTCATCGCCGCGGAAGCCGTGGGCCACGATCGGAACGTAGACCGGAGCAAATACCCAGCCGAGCACCGCCAGCACGCTCAAGGTTACGAGCAGCACGTTGAAGATCGTGCTGGCCAGCCGCCAAGCCGACTCCTCTTCCCCGCGCGCTACGAAATCGGCAAAGACCGGTACGAGCGCGCTGACGAGCGCACCGTTAAAAACGCCGAAGAGAATCGTTGGAATCGTGGCTGCTGCAAGAAACGCGTCCATCGTGGGAAGCGTGCCGTAGTAGCGCGCGTTGACGACCTCGCGGCTGAAACCGAGCAAGCTTGACACGAGGGTGGCCGCCATGACCACGACCGTCGAGCGGGCCAGCGAGACGTGAGTAACGGCCGCCGGTGGAAGCGCTCGAAGCCGTGGCTTCACGAAGACCTGCTAATGTGCACCCTCGCCGCGCAGTACGACGGGTATCGTCTTGCAGAGAATTGCCAGATCCCCGAGCGGCGACCACGTATCGATGTAGAGATTGTCCAGGCGCATCCACTCGTCGAAGGTCACGTTCGATCGCCCCGAGATCTGCCAAAGGCAAGTGATGCCGGCGTTGACCGTCAGGCGCCGCAGCGCAAAATCGTCGTACGTGGCGACCTCGCGCGGCAACGGGGGCCGCGGTCCCACCAAAGACATGTCGCCGCGAATCACGTTGATCAGATTTGGTACTTCGTCGATACTCGTTCGGCGCAGCAGTTTTCCGAGCGGATGCAAGCGCGGGTCGTTGCGGATTTTCAAGACGGGGCCCGGGACGTCGCTCAAGGCACGCATGTCGTCATGCACCAAGTGCGCGCCCTCAACCATCGTTCGCAGTTTGAAAAGTTTGAAGCGGCGCCCGTCCTTTCCCATGCGCTCTTGCGTGAAAAACGGCGCACCGGGCGACACCGCCACCACGCCGAGCGCCGCCAGCGCTACCACCGGAGAGAGAACGAGCAATGCCCCGGTCGCTAGGGTCACGTCGACCGCGCGTTTTAGCGCATGCCAGGAAGCTGGAACGTCGCGTCCGCGGCGTTCCACCTTGGCCGGTGCCAGGCGCGGTGCGACGACCGCCGTCTGTTGTATTTGCGGCGTCACACGCTCTCCGCCGATGACAGGGCAACGGTTCTCTCAACGGTTTGACCGACGACGTCGAAGCCGGTAAGCGTACCGCCGAGACCCCGCCGCAGGCCGAGTTCGATGTACGGAGCGTACTCGCGCGTGTGATCGCTGCCCGGTGCCGTCGGGTCGCAGCCGTGGTCGGCCGTAAAGATCGCGACGTCTCCGGGACGCAAGAGCGCCTCGAACGCCGGTAGGTGGCGGTCGAGCCGTTCGAGCGCAGCGGCATAGCCCCGCACGTCGCGCCGATGACCGAACTTCGTGTCGAAATCGTTCAAGTTCACGAATACGAATCCTGATTCTACGGAGCGAGCGATATCGAACGTACGCGCCATAGCGTCCTCATTATCGACGACCCTCACCGATGTGGCGACGCCTCGGCCGTTGAAGATGTCGCAGATTTTACCGACTGCATATACCCCGATTTCGGAGCGAGCCAGACGATCGAGAAGATTGTCCGGCGGATCGAGCGCGTAGTCGCGCCGGTTCGGAGTCCGCGCGAAGGCCCCGGGAAGGCCGACGAACGGGCGTGCGATGACGCGATTGAGGTTGTGGGGGGGCACGAGCATCTCGCGAGCCCGCTCGCACCAATCGTACAGCGTATCGAGCGGCACGACCTCTTCGTGCGCAGCGACTTGAAAAACACTATCCGCCGACGTATAGAGTATCGGGCGGCCGCTTTCCATGTGCTGTTTTCCCAGCTCTTCGATGATCTCGGTCCCCGAGGCGGCCACGTTTCCAAGCGGCCGTTTGCCGACGATGGCGGTAAAACCGTCGATGATCTCGGGGGGGAAGCCTGATGGGTAGGTCGGAAACGGAACGTCCGTGTGGATGCCCGCCATCTCCCAGTGGCCCGTGATCGTATCCTTACCCTTTGACGTTTCTCCCAGGCGGGCAACATAGGCCGCGGGCTCGAGCGGCTCGCCGACGCCGCGAATGCTTGTAAGGTATCCCAGTCCCAGTCGTTCGAAGTTGGGGAGAACAAGACCACCGACGCGCGCTGCGACGTTACCGATCGTGTTCGCTCCCGGCGCATCTCCGTAAGTGGCGGCATCGGGCAACGCACCGACGCCGCCCGAATCGAGAACGATGACGAAGCATCGTGGCATATTGCCAAGCGCTTCGTAGTCTAACGAACGATGCCTCCCCGAACGAAACACGCGTTAATCAAAGTCTCACATCGCAACCCGCGCAGGATGAACTCGGAGAAACCGCTTTTGTCTGACCACCGGCCGCCGCGTTGCGTAGTTGCTATTGCGTTCGCATTCGCTTCCTTGCTGTGCTGCGGCGCAGTGCCGGCTACCGCGCAGTCGGTCGTGCCTACTCCGCCCGCGGTGCCCGGGCCGCTGCAAACACCACCACTCGGGCCGGCACCGGCCCCGCTCGCATCGCCCGTGCCGAGCACTACCGCGCCGAGTTCCGCCGCGCCGTCGCCGTCCGCAACGCCGTATACCGGGCGACGCTTGAATGCGTATCATCTCTCTGCCGATCGGATTGCTTTCTACAGCAATCGCTACGTGCTCGGCGCCGATGGAAGGGTCACGGTAACCCTGGGAGACGGCACCCGCATCACCGGCAACACGTTCTACAACGACCTCCGGCTCAATCGCTTCGTGGTCGCCGGCGACGTGACGCTGTCGGTGGCCGGGCGCGAGATCCACGGCGCGGCATTCTCAGAATACTTCGACTTCGATCGCGCGTATTTTGTGCCGCTTCTTGCCGAGCCCGACCGCTGGACGTTTGCGGGCGGCGATTACGTGCATCCGCTGTTCGGACGCCAGATGCCCGGCGATACGTTCTTCTTGCCGGACCTGTCTGGGCAAAGCGTCGCGATCTACTCGAAGGTCGCGACGATCGATCCCCGTCAAAGTATTCGTTTCAGCCCCGCCGACGTCAACTTTGGAATGGCGCGCATCGCCTTTCCGAGCTATTTTCTCAACTACTCGCCGAATCCGAACTTCGCCCAGAATTCGTTGACGGGCGCTTTCGCCGACGGCCCGCTCGACTTTGCGGGAGGCGAACATGCTCTGGCAACGGCCCATCTGCGGTACGATTCCGTCAACCACGTCTTCCTCGCGTACGAAGAGCACCAAGTCAGTGAGGACCACTATCTGGTCGCGTCGATCAATCCGCTGACGGCGCCGCTCAAGACCTACAATTTTCAGGGGTTCGATCGCCTCTCGCCTGGATTGCAAGTCACCGGCACGTTTCAAGAGAACGCCTTCCAAAGCGCTTTCCACACACCACTCTCGGCGACAGCGTACGGCAGCGTCGCGGTCACGGGCAGTTTGCCCCACTCGTCTCTAAAGCTTAGTGCATCGCAGTACTACGATAGTTTGCTCGCGATGCCGAACACGAGCTCGCTCGGGCAGCCGTTCTATTTCGATCCCTCGCATCCGTGGATTCCCGATCATCCCGATCAAGTGTTCCTCACCTGGCTCGGATACCGCCACCAGATCAATCAACTTCCCTTGACCTTTCAACTGCGCTCGGGCTACGGCGTGGCCGGAAATGGTCCGTATGGGGAAGCCGCCCTCGGCGGCGTCACGGTCAACGACGAGTACTCAACCGAGATCGGGTTCAGCCTTGCGACCAAAACCCTGACGCTGATCAAAGATCAGAGCGGACATCACGACGATCTCTACCTAACCGGGTCGTTCGACAAGCAACGGCAGTGGTACTCGCTTCCGAATCACGTGGACACGACGGTTGCGACCGTATCGCTGACCAAGATCTTCAACTCGCAGTTAACGTTGTTGACGCAGTACACGAATGTAAACACGGGAGACTTTTTCGGCGCAGCGCAGAGCGCCGAGTTCCCACCCAATGCGAGCTATTTCAACTTCTACACCGGTCAAACGGTCCTCGTGTCGCCGGGCTTCCGCGGCTTCGGCACGACGCGCGGGCTCGTCGAACAGCTGGTCTACAATCCGAACAAGGCGCTGACGTTGAATGTCTCCATGCACGAGAACCATGACTTCCCGCGCCCGGTCGCCGGGCCGCTCGAACTTCTCGGCGATACGGTCGGCTTTGTCAACTTCGGCTCGAGCCCGTACGAAGCGGACCTCGATCTGCGCTACCGGATCAACAGCGTGCTGGTATTGGACATCGCGAGGTCGTACTATTTCAACTTCGGAGGGTACGAGCGTTGGGCACCCCAGTTCTCGTTTCAGATTGAGAAATGATGCAGAGCACGCACCGGATCGCCTACACCCTGCTCGCCGTCTTTGCCTTACTGTCGGCGAACGCCGGCTCGCTTGCGGGTTCAGCCCGAGCCGCCGCGCTCGGACCGCCAAGCGGCCTCGCTACGATGGAGACTCCGCCGCCGCTCTCAGCAACTGCGACACCGCACCCTTCGGGTCAAGTCGTTAAGTACGCGGGTCAGATTCTCGATTACCAAGGCGGGTTTGTGTTTTTCACGACGGGAGACGGCTTTCGTCTCGCTCCCGACGTGAAGATCGATGATGCGGCGACCGGCGGCCCGACGAACCTCGTGCCCGAAACGCGCACCTACGCGCGTGCTTCTTTCGACACCGGCAACGGTGCGGTCGTGGAACTCTCGCTCTCGCGCAGGAAACTGCCGGACGACGCAACCTACGATCAGATCAAGAGCTTTGCCATCGCACTTTCGACCCCGCAGGCGAATCCGGATCTTGGCCACCGCGAAGGTTACACCGGCTTGCCCGTGCAGGTGACCTTCATCGTCGAAGTTCCCCCAAAGACGCCGTTCAGCGACCAGATCTATCTTGCTACCGACGTGAGCGGCTGGAGCGCGACGGCCATCCGCATGGATCGCATCGATTCGCTGCATTACCGCGTGACGCGCGTCTTCTCATCGGGAACCCGCCTGCTCTACCGCTACACGCGCGGTTCCTGGAAGTCGTCCGACGTCGGCCAAGACGGCATCCAAATGAAGCCCCGAGTGCTGCTCGTCCGCAACACCGATGTTTCTACCCAAAGCGATACCGTCTATGGCTGGGAAGACCAGGACCCGTTTTCTCCGGACCTTGGCAACACGCTGCCGACCCCGTTCAATCCGAACCCGTTCCCGATCGGCCGTAGAGGCCAGCCGGGACCGATCGGACCGCCGCCGGTACCGCTACCGCACAAGTGAGGTGACGAACTTGTGCGCGACGCACGCCGCGCCGAAGCCGTTGTCGATATTGACGACGCTAACGCCCGGCGCGCACGAGTTCAACATCGCGAGTAGCGCCGCCAGCCCCTCGAACGACGCACCGTAGCCGACCGACGTCGGAACCGCGATGACGGGCGCGCTGACGAGCCCGGCAATGACGCTCGGCAGCGCCCCTTCCATCCCCGCTACCACGATGATTGCGCGGCAGGCCTCGAGGTCATCGCGTACGGCAAGCGTGCGATGGATGCCGGCGACACCGATGTCGTAGCGCTCGATCAGGTGGTGACCGAAGGCTTCGAGCGTGCGCGCCGCTTCCTCGGCGACCGGCACGTCTGAGGTCCCGGCGCAGGCGACCGCGATCCGGTGGCCGGTCGGTGGCAGGGAGCCGCATTGCAGAACGCGTGCCGCCTCAAAATATCGCGCAGCGGGAAGTGCTGCGGCAAGCGCCGCTCCGTCGACGGCGGCGACGCGCGTCGCTAGCGCGAAGCCGTTGGCTGCGTAGAGTTCGCGCGCAATGCGCTCGATCTGCTCGCGCGATTTGCCCGCACCGTAGATGACTTCGGGAATGCCGGTGCGGGTGACACGGGCGGGATCGACCCGTACGTCGGGGTGGTTGCGTTCGCTCACTCGAAGCGAACTTGAACGCTGCGTTCGGCGGTTGCGCCGTCGCGCGTGCGCGCCTGAAAATTCATTTGGTACGTGCCGTGGAACATCGACGGAACGTTCGACGGCACCGTGAAACTGACGGCAAACAAACCGGGACCGGTTTGCGCCAGCGGAAACGAGTAGGCCGACACGTGCGCGCGTACCGATACGACGTTGGGTGTCGTGCGCACGTCCCAAGTGACCGACTGGCCGGCATGCACGACGCCCGGCGGCGTGATCGAATAGATGCGTGGGGCGGCCGATGCGGTCGCACTCACAGTGGGCGAAGGACCGGTTGTCACCGCCGCAAGCGCCGGCCCCGGTGCTTTCGTAACGGCCACCTGAGCGGTCATCTCCGCAACCGGCGCTGATGAGACTCGCTTGGCCGTGGGCACCCGCGGCGCGATCGTGAGATTCACGAGCGGGCCGGCCGGCGGGCTCGGGGCCGTCTGCGGCGCGCGGGCACAGGCGACAAGCGCGAAGGCAAAGCCCGCTGCAAGGGCTCGCATGAGGCTAGTTGAACCGCTCTCTCGTGGGCTATTCCCCGATCGATCACCGGCGGCTTCGAGTGACGTCTCTCGAAGATCGGCCTTCAAAGGTGCGTTCTGCCGATGGCGCGCGCACGGTTGCAACGGATGCCTCATTCCGGACGTGGTTCGACGCACTGCCGAACATCCTGGCGGGCGAAGAGATGCGCGAGCTCGTCAAGCGCACGGCGAGCGCCATCACGGCGCAGCGCCCCGTCCTGCTCGGCATGGGTGGTCACGTCATCAAAGTCGGGTTGGGGGGCATGGTCTGCGACCTGGTGCGCGACGGCATGATTGCCGCCGTCACCTCGAACGGCTCGGTGACGATCCACGACACCGAACTCGCGCTGGTCGGAAAGACCTCCGAAGACGTTGACGCAGCCTTGCGCGACGGCTCGTTCGGCATGTCGGGCGAAACGGCAGCCTTCATCCTGGGCGCAATCGCAGCGAGGCGCGAACACGGTATCGGACGGGCGCTCGGCGAGGCGCTGCTCGAGGCGAACGCGCCGCATAACCAAACGTCGGTGCTTGCGACCTGTGCTCGTTCGGGGGCGCCCCTCTCGGTGATCGTCGCCATTGGAACCGACGTCATCCACGCGCATCCCCAAGCGGACGGGGCGGCCCTGGGAGAGGCAGCACTCGTCGATTTTCGTGTACTCTGCTCCGTGGTTGCCGATCTTCTGGATGGAGGGGTCTATCTGAATTTCGGATCGGCCGTCCTTTTGCCCGAAGCATTCCTCAAGGCGGTAAGCGTGGCGCGAAATCTTGGTCACGGCGGAAACTTTACCACGGCCGACTTCGATTTCGTGCGCCAGTATCGGCCTCAGACAAACGTCGTGCGCCGGCCGCACTTGGGGACACAGGGCAAAGGTTTCGCCTTCACGGGTCATCACGAACTGCTCTTTCCCCTGTTTTGGCAAGCCGTACGCACGGAGCTCGCATGAGCCTGATCAGCATCGTCGTCCCCCTCTTCAACGAGGAAGGCAACGTATCCGAACTCGTCCGCCGTATCGGCGCGATCATGAACGACACGATCGAAGGTGGCGACGACTACGAAATCATCGCGGTCAATGACGGCTCGCGCGACGGCACGCTCGCTGCGCTGCGCGCACTGCGCGCAGTTCAACCGCGCTTGGTCATCGTCGATCTCTCGCGCAATTTCGGCCATCAGATCGCCGCAACCGCTGGGCTCGACATCTCGCGCGGCGACGCGGTCGTATTGATGGACGGCGACCTGCAAGATCCGCCCGAATTGATCGAACAGTTTCTCGCCAAGTGGCGCGAAGGTTACGATGTTGTGTACGCAACCCGCAAGACGCGGCACGGCGAAGGCATCTTCAAGCTCTTGACCGCGCGCATCTTCTACCGCACGATTCGGCGTCTGACGAACGTTTCGATTCCGGTCGACACCGGCGACTTTCGCTTGATGAGCCGGCGCGTCGTCGACGCCTTGTCGCAGACCCGTGAGAAGCATCGCTTCCTGCGCGGCCTCGTCAGCTGGGTCGGCTACAAACAAGTCGGCGTCGAATACGAGCGCGACGCGCGGCTCTCCGGCACGACCAAATATCCGCTTTCGAAGATGCTGAAGTTCGCGATCGACGGCATCACCTCGTTTTCCGAAATCCCGCTTCGGTTTGCGACCTACCTCGGTTTTTGGGTCAGCCTTTCGGCCTTCATCTACGCCGCCGTCGTGCTGATCTTGAAGATCTACGGCTACAACGAGCCCGGCTACACCTCAACGATGGTCGCGATTCTCTTTCTGGGTGGCGTACAGCTGATCACGATCGGGATCGTGGGCGAGTACCTCGGCCGGATCTACGATCAAGTCAAGGAGCGTCCCCTCTATCTGCTGTCGAGCGTGGAACGCGATACGGCGGCGGCGGTTGCCTCAAGCCCGGCGCCGCGCGAACCGCTTTCACCGCTCTCAAAGTAACGGCCCAAGTCTTGCACGAAGCCCGCGACTTCGTGTACTTTCCTCCGGTCGCCGTCCCGACGCTCGAGCGTATCCCGCTCGACGCTCCCGCGATAGCGCTCTATGCCGCTTCGTTCGTTGCAATCGTGCTGGCGGCGCGAGCGCGGCCGGCCTACGTTCCCGCGATTCTGGTCGCGCTCGTCCCGTTCGCCTTCTATCATGACGTCGGTGCGACGACCATCAGCCTCTCAAAGGTCGCGCTCGCCGCGGCAATCCTTGGTCTCGCGCTCGGAAAACGAAGCCTCTCACCGCTGCGCGACGGCTCGGCCCGCCTGCTGCTCGTTTGTGCGGCCCTCGTGACCGCTGCTACGGCACTCTCGCTGTGGCCCGCCCTATACCGGGGTGCGGCCCTTCGCGAGACGTTGAAGAGCCTCGAGTACCTGCTTCTCTTTGCAACGGTCGTCGTCGCTTTCCGCAGCGAGCCGGACGAACGGCCCGTGCGCCTAGCACTCGCGGGCAGCGCCGCGGTCGTCAGCTTGCTTGCGCTCGCGCAGTACCTGACCGGGGCACCTTCGGGAATATGGTTCATGAACGTACCAATTCCGCGCATCGCGGGACCGCTCGAGGGACCCAACCAGCTCGCCGGCTATCTTGGCATCGCTCTTGCTCTCGTTACCGCCTTCGTTTGCACGCGCCGGCAAGTCCTCGCCGAAACCGCTGTACTCGGCCTCGGCTCGGTGGCGCTCGTGCTTACGATCTCGCGGGCGGGCGTCTTTGCCGGATTGCTCGGCATCGCGATCGTCCTGCTGTTGGCAGGCGGCCAAGAGCGGCGCGCAGTGATCGTGGCCCTGAGCGGCGGCGTGCTCGCCGGCGTCGCCATCCTGGGCGCGTGGGGCGTGGCGATCGCGCATTCCGGCTTGGGCTTGCACTTTCTCGAGCGCTTTGCGACGGCGGCCGAGGATCCGAATTCGGGAGAAGTCGGGACCCGTTCGCAACTCTGGCGGGCCGCCTGGATCTTGTGGCGGCGCAGCCCGCTGCTCGGCATCGGCGCCGGCAACTACGAACTCGAGCTTGGCCGGGCCGGCTATCCGAAACTCCACACGCACGCGAATAGCTTGTACATTCAAGCGTTGGTCGAAGGTGGCGTGCCGCTGCTGCTTTCTACCTTAGCCTTGGTTGCCGCCTCGATTGCGCGCTTCGCACGCGGCCCGTTCCGCGAGCCGCTCGTACTCGGTGTTTTTGCGGCAAGCGTTGGATTCGCGCTGCACCAAGTCTTCGATTTGCTCGTGTTTTACCCGAAGGTCGGCGAGCTGTGGTGGATCGCGCTCGGGCTCGGTGCGGCACGCCTTGACATGCTCGCTTCCGCCCGTACCGTGCACGCGAGCGCGGCGTGAAGGCGCGCGCTTTGGCGGCATTCTTTGCGCTTTCGAGCGTGGCGGTTCCATTCGCGCTCGGGGCGCTCGCGGCGCGCTGGTGGCTTGCGCGCGCTCCGGCGCATCTCGCGATCGATCTCGCGCAGCCGCTCGTGGTCGTGACCGCGTGGGGCGGCTACGGCGGCGTGTGCTTTGCGATCCTTGCGCTCACGATCGTCTGTGCGACGATCGCCTTGCTTCTCGCAGCAGGGCGTCTCACATCCGCGGCGCTCGGCGCCCGATCGGAACTCGCAATCGTCGTTTCGGTTGCGGCCCTCGCGCTTGCGTGCGCACTGTTTTGGCCGTTCGTTTTTTCGAGTGATACCTACGCCTACGCGGCGTTCGGTGCGATGGCGCAAGCGGGTCTCGATCCGTACGCCCCGGTGCCGGCAGCGGCGCATGGCGCTTTTGTCGATGCCGCACGCTGGCAATGGAGCGGCGTGTTTCCCGTTTGCGTTTACGGTCCCGTGTTCGTGGCGCTTGCGCGCAGCGCCGTGCGGCTCACCGCGCAAGCCGGCGTGGGGACGACCTTGTGGTCGCTGCGCGGCATCGCCGTCCTTTCGTTTCTCGCCAGCATCGCTCTGCTCGGAATCGCGCTCGACGCTTGGCCCGCGCGCCGGCGCTTACTCGCACTATGCGCGTACGGACTCAATCCGGTCATTCTCTGGAGCGTCGCCGAGGGACACAATGACGCGCTCGTCGGGCTCGTGCTCGCAAGCGCCGCAACGCTCGCACGCTGTCGCGGCTACGTCTTGGCCGGTCTGCTGCTCGGCCTTACGCCGCTGCTCAAAGGCTCGGGCGCGGTCCTCGCCGCCGGCGCCGCGCTCGGAACGTGGCTCGAACACAGACCGGGATGGCGGCTGCTCGTTGTTGGGATCGCGGCGGGCTCGGTACTTGCTGCCGGAATTGCGTTGCCGCCGCTGCGTCCGGCGCTCGCGGCACTTGGCAGCCGTGGGCACTACCAACCCCAACTTTCGCTGCAAGGACTCGTTGGAATCTGGCCGGCGATCGCCCTCGCCGTCCTGGCCGCCGCCTACGGCGTGCGTCGCCTGTGGGGTTCGTTTCCCGATGGTTATGCTTGGCTTGGAATCGGCCTCGTCGCCGGATTGCCCAACCCCTACCCCTGGTACGCGCTCTGGATCGTCCCCTGGGCGATCGCCGGCGGCGAGACCTTGGCTGCCGGCTGCCTTTGGCTTGCGACGATTTTTTCCGTTCTGCGTTATCTTCCCGACGCGACCGGCAACATGGGAACTACTGCCCTTCGAGTCGCGGCGGCCGTTGCGGTTGTGCCCCTCGCGCTCGTACTGGCCGGCTTGGGAAGCTTCAGCACCGCACGAAAGAAAGCAGTCGTACAACCTTGATCGTCCTCACCGTGCTCTTTTTGGGGCTGGCCGCCGGCCAAGCGCAACCCCAGCAGTCATCGCAGCCGTTGCCTCCGGCGGCGTCCGCGGTGCCGGCAGTCTCGCCCGCTCCGAGCGGCTCCGGCGCGCCGGCTCAAGCGCCGCCCCCCGCTGCGTCGACGGAGCCGGTCGTTTACACCTATCGCTTCGTTCCGCACCTGCCGGCGACGCCGGTGGCCGGACAGCCGCTGATCTTCGCGGTGTACTTGAATTCCGATACACTTCACTCGGGCGGCGTGATCGCGATGAAGGTGGTGACGACGCCGGACGTCGTGAAAGTGGCGACGCGCAGCGCGGGACGCGGCGGCACGGTTCCCCAAGTTGCGCCGGGTGATTTCGAAGCGACGAGCAAGTTGCCGGTGATCCCGATCATCGCGCGCGGCGGCACCGTGGACCTCGACTTCACCGCTTCCAATGCCGACGGACACACCTTCAAGGTAACCGTGCCGGTGAAGCTACGATAAAGCGAATGACTTGCCTGCGCGCGCTCGCGTTCGTGGCGGCGGTTATGCTTTGGCCTGCGCTTGGTCTCGGGCAATCGTCTCCTACTCCGAGCCCGTCTCCCTCGGCAACGCCCGAGGCCGCACCAAGCGAACCCGCTGCGACGCAAGCGACGGCCGCTCCGTCACCCTCGCCGTCAAGCAGCGCGCAACCCCCGGCGCTCGTTTACAAAGTTTATTATCGCTCCCCGCCCGTTCCCGCCGGCCAAGATCCCGATCCGAGCGTTCCGGTCATCGATGAGATCGACATGAACGACACGGTGTTCGTGACGCCGAGCGACCTTCACGTCCAAGTCCTCACGACCGCGAACGTCGTTTCCGTTACCGCCGAAACGATGGGACACTCGCTGCCCATTCCGCAGCGCATTGCCGGGGTATTTGCCCTCGACGCGTCGATTCCACGCGTTCCGGGCTTCCTGCGCAACCGTACCTACGACGTTTCGTTCGATGCCGCGACCGCCGCCGGCCAGCACTCGAGCGTCACCCTACGGGTCTTGGTGAAATAGTCAAGCCCTGAAGTTCTGCCTCCCGCAACCAGGGGCTGTTCGCTCGGGTCGAACACCAGCGGCCTCTCCCGAGCACCCTACCGAGGATTCTCATCGCCACCCTCGCTCCGACACTCGTTCGTGCCCTTCCAAGCTCGAGCCGTCCGCTTGCCGGACTGCTGGAGCGCTTGCGCACGCATCGCGGCGCCTTTTCGCTGCACGAGACCACGCAATCGGCCCGGCCGTATCTGTATGCCGGTTTGTTCCGGGCGCTACGCGTCCCGTTCTTGCTCGTCGTTCCCACGGCCGATGCGGCCGAACGTACCTTCGCCGATTTGACCTACTACCTGGCCGATGATGCCGGCAGCGACAACGTCGTGCTGGTGCGCCCGCGCGAAGAGAGCGTCGGCGTGATCGAAAGCCCTTCGGAACGCAGCGCCCGAATGACGCTCTTGGCCGATTTGGCCGCGAAGCGCAACATGCTTGCGGTCGTTCCGGTCGCTGCCCTGCGGCAATACGTGATGCCGAGCGACATCTTTGCGGCGGCCACCTTCATCCTCGACGTCGGCAGCGACTTCGGTTTCGAGGAGCTTCAGGACCGGCTCTACGAACTCGGCTATCATCGCACCGATATCGTGGCGGCCGCCGGCGAGTATGCGGTTCGAGGTGGGATCGTCGACGTGTGGGCTGCGACCGCGAACAGCCCGGCGCGCGTCGAATTCTTCGGTGATGAGATCGAGTCGATCCGCAGCTTCGATCTGGGCACGCAGCGCAGCACCGAATCCCTCGCGCAATTGACGGTTACCCCTTGGAGCGAGCTTCTACGAAACGAGGGCGCGCAAGCGCGGGTCGCCGCGCGCATCAGCGGAACGCCGGCAACGATGTCGGCCGCACGTGCCTACTTGGCAAGCGGCGCCGATGTCCCCGAGGCGTGGCTCTCACTCGCTTACGACGAGCGCGCCACGCTGCTCGATTATCTTTCCGACGATGCGCTCGTGATTCTCGAGGAGCCGGCCATGCTGGCAACGATCGAACGCGGTCTCGACGAGGAGCTTTCGCGCGAAGAACAGGTGCTGCTGGCGGCCGTTGAGTCGGGCGAACTCAGCGTCGACGACGACGCCGTGGGCGAAGCGCTACTGGCCGACGTCGAAGCCCCCCACCCCGCGCTCGCGACGCTGACGGACGCGCTCGCGACCCGCCGCACGTTGATCGTGCCCGGCGCAATCGAGGGCGAGGCCGGACCCTGGCTGCCGCGTTCACTCGAATCCTTCGTGCTCGAAACGCGCCCGGTCGAACATTTCAACCGCCAGATCACGCTGTTTCTCGAGCAGGTGAAGACCTGGGTCGGGGCCGGCGAAACGGTCGCGCTCGTCGCCTCGGGCGCTTCTCGTTTGGCCGAAATGTTGCGGGCCGCCGATCTGCGCGTCGAACGCAGCGCGACCCTCCTGCACTTGCGGGAAACCGGAGCCGCTTCTTTCGTCGGCAGCTCGGGTGCCGGGATGACGCGGGCGGGCGTCGTGTTCGTCGACCAAGGCAGCATTGAAGCGGGCTTCACGATACCGGGCTTGCGCCTGCACGTGCTCGGTGACCGCGAGATCTACGGTCAGCCGCCCAAACGCGTCAAACTCCGGGCCGTCAAGGAAGGCGTGCCGGTCACCCTGGCGGATCTCAAGGTCGGCGACTACATCGTCCATGCCGTACACGGTATCGCGCAATATCTCGGCCTGCGTACCGAGACGATTCTTGGCGCCAAGCAAGATTATTTAGACCTGAAGTATGCCGGTACCGACCGGATGCTGGTACCGGTCACGCAGATGCACCAAGTGACCAAATTCGGTGCGACCGAAGGCGCCGCGCCGCGTCTTTCGAAGATGGGCGGCGCGGATTGGTCGCGCACGAAGACGCGGGTGTCGGAGAGCCTGGCAAAGATCGCTGAAGGCCTGGTCGATTTGTACGCGGAGCGTGAAACCGCGCCGGGCCACGCCTTCGAGCCGGACACGCCCTGGCAAGCAGAACTCGAGGAAGCGTTTCCCTATGAAACGACCCCCGATCAGCAAAAGGCGATCGACGAAACCAAAAGCGATATGGAGCGGCCGCGCCCAATGGATCGCCTCGTCTGCGGCGACGTCGGCTATGGCAAGACCGAAGTGGCCGTGCGCGCCGCCTTCAAGGCGGTGGCCGACAAGCGCCAAGTCGCGGTGCTCGTTCCGACCACGCTGCTGGCCGCGCAGCACTACCGCACCTTCAGCACGCGCTTCGCGAGCTTCCCGGTGCGCATCGAAGAGCTCTCGCGCTTCAAGACCAAAAAAGAGCAGCAGGCGATTCTCAAGGACCTGGCCGACGGCAAGGTCGACGTCGTGGTCGGCACCCACCGCATCTTGCAGAAGGACGTCGTCTTTCGCGACCTCGGACTGATCGTCGTCGACGAGGAACAGCGTTTCGGCGTCATGCACAAGGAGCGCCTCAAGCAGATGCGCGCCAGCGTCGACGTCTTGACGCTCTCGGCCACGCCGATTCCGCGCACGCTGCACATGTCGCTGCTCGGCGTGCGCGATCTTTCGTTGATTCAGACGCCTCCGAAGAACCGTATGTCGATCAAGACGGTCGTCATCCCGTTCTCCGACGCGATCGTGCAGAAGGCGATCGTGCAGGAGCTTGACCGCGGCGGTCAGGTGTATTATCTGCACAACCGCATCGAATCGATTTACGGAGTCGCGCGAGCGCTCGAGCGTCTCGTTCCGAAGGCGCGGGTTGCCGTCGGTCACGGTCAGATGGGTGAGACGGAACTCGAACCGATCATGGCACGCTTCGTCGAAGGTGAGATCGACGTGCTGGTCGCGACCACGATCATCGAAAACGGGATCGACATTCCGAACGTCAACACGATCGTGGTCAGCGATGCGGACCGCTTCGGTCTCGCTCAACTCTATCAGTTACGTGGCCGCGTCGGTCGCTCGAACCATCAAGCCTACGCCTATCTGCTCTATCAAGCGCACAAGGCGCTGAGCGAGGATGCGAAGGCGCGTTTGGAAGCGATTCGCGAGTTTACCCATCTCGGCAGCGGCTTGCAGGTGGCGATGCGTGATCTCGAGATTCGCGGGGCGGGCAATTTGCTCGGAAGCGCGCAGTCCGGTTTCATCGGCGCGGTCGGTTTCGAAACGTATTGCGAATTGCTCGCAGAAGCGATTGCTGCCAGGAAAGGCGCGGCTGCCCAGTTGCCGGAGAAGCGCGAAGCGGTCATCGACGTCAAACTTGACGCCTTCATCCCGAACGACTACGTACCGCAGGTCTCGCAAAAGATCGCGGCTTACCAGCAGCTTGCCAACGCTCGTACTGAAGCACAGGTCGACGAGGTCGCGGCGGGCCTGCAAGACCGTTTCGGCGCGCTGCCGGAGCCGCTGGCCAACCTCGTGGAGGTAACGAAGCTCCGCACGAAGGCGCTCGAGAAGAACGTAACGCGGGTCGTAATTGATAATGCGCGCTTAACACTTGGGGTGGGTAGTGCGTTTGCCATCGACTCGGCCGCCGTTCCAAAGCTTCAATCCCTCACAAAGAATAAATTCCGCTTCGGCGAGGGCAAAATTACGATCGATCTGCCGGACCGTAAACCAGCCCTGCACCTGCCGCTCCTGCGCTCGCTACTCGAAGCACTCTGAGAAAGAGGCAGGAGCGCCGGACCGCGGCGCACGAACTCCCCGGAGTTTGCGGGGTCCCCATTTGATTGACTCCGCACTTTATCCGGCGCACGGCTCCGCTGTGCTACATTTATGTTAAGGCTTGGAGTTTCTTTGATGCCCACTCGCGTTTTGGCGGCGCTCGCCACCCTTCTGCTCGGCTTTACGCTCGCCGCTTGTTCGGCGGGTGCCGCCGGCGGCGACGTCGCTTCGGTCAACAGCGACAAGATCACTCGCGCGGACTTTGATGCAAAGCTCGAGTCCGGCCCGCAAGCTCGAGCGATCTTCAATCAGCTCGTTCAGGGACTGCTGATCGATCAGTATGCAACCGACAACCACATCCAGATCCCGGATGCGGACGTGCAGAAGAAAGAAGACGATATCAAGACCAAGTTCCCGCCCGGGCAATGGGATCAAACCCTCAAGGCGCAGGGACTGAGCGAAGATGACGTTCACAAGATCCTCCGCCAGCAGCTGATCATCCAGAAAGCCGTCGGCTCGACGATAACGGTCACCCCCGCGCAAATCAGCGACTATCTCGCGAAGAACCACGCGACGCTCGATACGCAAGAGCAAGTTCGCGCGCGCCACATCTTGGTGCCCGATCTCAAGACGGCGGAACTCGTCGAATCGAAGCTCAAATCGGGCGCGAAGTTCGAGGACCTCGCCAAACAATACTCGACCGATCCATCGAGCAAGGACAAGGGCGGCGAACTCGGATTCTTCCAAAAGGGCCAAATGGTACCCGCCTTCCAGAACGCTGCCTTCTCGCAAGCGATCAACGTCGTTGGTCCGCCGGTGAAGTCGCCCTTCGGCTTCCACATCATCGAAACCGAAGAAAAGAAGCCCGCCCAAGTCGCGACGGTCGCGAACTCGGGTCCCAAGATCAAGGACCTGCTTACGCAGCAGCAAGAGCAACAGCAAATCCCGCTGTTCATCAACAACCTGCGCGCGAAGGCCAACATTCAAATCTACGACGACCGTCTCAAAGACGCGCTGCCTCCGGTCCCGCCGGCGCCTGCCGCCACGGCCGCCGCGAGTCCCGCACCCGCCGGCACGCCGGCAGCCGGCGGAAGCCCGGGCGCGGCACCTACCTCGCACTGAGGCGCGAAGACGCCTCTTCACACTGAGGCGCGAAGACGCCTCATTCACACTGAGGCGCGAAGACGCCTCATTCACACTGAGGTGCGCATAAGAACTCCGCGGTAAGATGCCGAAGAAAAATCCCCAAGGTGTGCCGAGCACCTTGGGGATTTCTTTATGAGTTTGGTGCGGATCGTGGGTCTGGGGCCGGGCGATCCCGATCTAGTAACCCTTGGTAGTCTTGAAGCGCTACGCGCCGTCGGTCGCGCCGTGACGTTGCTGGCGCCGCCGGAACTCGTGCTCTTCCTGGAGAGCGAAGGCGTCACCATCCTGCGCGATCGCGTCGCTGCCGCGGCCTTGTTCGTTCGCGGCTCGAGTGAAGCGATCGAAGCTTTCGTGGCCGGCCTTGACGATGAGGACATCGCGGTCGGCGTGCTCGGAAATCCGCTTTCGGATTTCCCGGGGTTGCCGCTCTTGTTACGCGCGCTCGAACGGAAGGGCACGCGCAGTGAACTCGTCCCCGGCATGCCGCGCGCGACGCTTTCCGCCGCCGTCGCGATGCCGCTCGTGCCGCTACCGCCGGCATCGGCGCACTACTCATGGAACGATCTGGTCGAGATCATGGCGCGTTTGCGCCGGGGCTGTCCCTGGGACCGCGAACAAACCCACGAATCGCTCGTGCCGTACCTCGTCGAAGAGACGTTCGAGGTGGCCGAAGCCATCGAAGGACACAGCGACGGCGATCTCTGCGAAGAACTTGGCGACCTCTTGTTGCAGATCGTCTTTCACTCGCAGCTTGCGACCGAGCGCGGCAAGTTTTCGATTGCCGACGTCGTCGACGGTCTCTCGAACAAGATGATCCGCCGTCATCCCCACGTCTTCGGCGATCAGGCCGTCTCGAGCGTCGCCGAGGTCTGGCAGAACTGGGATCAACTCAAAGCGCTCGAACCCGCCGGCAAGAGCCGTTCGAGCCGGCTCGACGGCATTCCCAAGGGCCTTGGCTCCTTGCAGCGCGGGCAAAAGATGCAAGAAAAAGCGGCTCGGGTCGGCTTCGACTGGCCGAAGATCGACGGTATCCGCGCGAAGCTTGCTGAGGAAGTCGCGGAGCTGGAAGCCGCGCGCCGGGCAGCCGATCCGGCCGCGATTCGTGAGGAGTTGGGTGACGTGATCTTCACGATCGTCAACCTCTCGCGCGCCCTCGGTGTCGACGCCGAAGGCGCGATGCGCGATGCCAATGAGAAATTCTACAAGCGCTTCACCTTCATGGAACGCCGCGCCGAAGGCGAGGGCCGCGCACTCAACGACCTGTCACTCGACGAACTCGAGGAACTCTGGCAACTGGCGAAGACGCAAGCTGCGTGAGGGAGACGCCCTCCGCGCCCGTCGTCATTCGCTTGCGCATGAGCGCGCACGACGCTCACTACGGCGGCAATCTCGTCGACGGCGCAAGGCTGCTCGCGCTCTTCGGCGACGTTGCAACCGAGTTGCTGATCCGCAGCGACGGCGATGAGGGCTTGTTCGCAGCCTACGAGTCCGTCGAATTCCTGGCCCCCGTTCACGCGGGAGACTACATCGAAGCCGAAGGCCGCATCGTGCGTTTCGGCAACCGTTCACGAACCATGGAGTTCGAAGCGCGCAAGGTCATCGCCGCACGCCCCGATCTCTCGCCAAGTGCTGCCGACGTACTCGACCCGCCGATCGTTGTTTGCCGTGCGAAGGGAACCTGCGTCGCGCCGAATGTTTCGGGTTCAAAGCGGCGCGGATAATACGGAAGACGCCCTCAAACTCGTCAGAGTGCCTCTTGTTGTCCCCCAGAAAGCTTACTCATGAAGCTTTCTAGGTAAGCTTTCGCGTTGGTAGTGGACTCAAAGCTCCGCTCGAGCGCTCGCGGCTACAACGCGGTCGAGTAGGTTAGACGAATGATGCGGCGTTGAGCGGGGTGGAAGTGGAAGTCGTTGATGCCGCTGCCCCCGAGTGCCGGATTGATCGCGGGATTGTTTGCGATGGCCGGGTTCTTCGCATCCTGCGGCAGATATGATGCGTAGAAGTAGGTGACATCGGGAACGTCGGCGTTCAAGAGATTGAGTACGTCAAGTGAGAGACGTTTGCCGGCACCCATCTTCGCCGTGAACTGCGTGTTGAAGGTCGTCGAGGGAGGCGATTTTGGGATGCCCGTCTGGTCGAGGTTGCGCGGGCCGAAGTAACGCATCCGCAGCGAAGCGGAATATTTCGGTTCATCGACGGTCGCGCCGAGCGAGATCACGCCGTTGAGAGATTCGGGAACATGGGTTCCGGCATCGTCCGGGTTCGCGAGGAATACCGCACTCGAGGAAGCGAGGTCTGCATCGAACGTCAGATAGTTGGTCGGCGTGTAATAGTTTGCGAGCTCGATGCCTTTGCGGAAGGTCGGTCCTCCGACGTCCACATCGCCGTGATCGCCGTCAAACACGAGCTCGTTGGCGAGCAGCAACTGAAAGCCGGAAACGGTGGTCGTGATCTTCTTGTTGGTGTAGCGGAAGCCGACTTCTTCGCCAACCGCTCGATCGAGCGCGGTGTTCTTGGTAACGGGAATACCGGTTGGATCGAATGGGGCGTGCGTTTGCGGATCGTCAACGCCGTTGACGCCGCGCGCATCGTTTGAGTGGAAGCTCTCGCCATAATCGGCGTAGGCTTCCAAGCTCGGGTTGAAGGCGTAAGCCAAGGTCAATTTCGGATTTATTTGCGCATCCGTCGTGCGCCCGCTGTTTTTTGGGTCGATAGCATCGACGTCGAAATTGAAGACATCAGCTCGCACGCCCGGCTGCATCCGGAACTTTCCGAACCGCAGTTCCGATTGCACGAAGGCGAACGAATCGCGTTCGACGACGTGGTCGTTGCTCAGCGTGCCGTCGGGATAGCGATTGCGCGCGTCGGTCAGAAACAGGCCGAGGGTACTGATATTGTCGTTGCGTACGCCGATGCCGATTTCCGACTTCGAACCGGGCGTCAGGAAGGTACGGTCGAGATGGAATCCGCCGATAAAACGCTTGTCTTCCTGTTCGCGCTGATCGGGGCACGAAAACGTGAAGGCGGCAGGGACGACCGAATGCACGGCAGCACCGGCCGGTACCATTTGATTCGCGGGGCAGTAGGTCGTGTAGTCGTTTGTGCGCAGGGCCTTTCCGCTGTTCGGGGTGCACGTCACGTAGGCGGCGTTACAGGTAATCGGATTCGAGACCGTATTGAAATAGTCTTGAGCGTCGAATTGAAAGTAGGTGAAATTCGAGAACAGGTCGAGGAAATATTCCTCGCCGTACAAGCCGAATTTCGTGTCGCCGTTTGCGCTGTGATGTTGGAACTGGGCCGATAGCGCGTAGCGATACGTATTTCCGCCATCGGTCGGGTCGATAAACCCTAACGGACTGAGCTCACCGGCCGTCACCAGGCGCTGCGGAATCTGGTCGCTCGAATTGAAGGGGCCGTTGTAGCCGTAGCCGGTAACGGTGTACGAGTTCGGACCGATATCTCGCGAATATCGCAGGACGCCGTTAACTTTATGATATTCGTCCGGCTTTTGCTCGGTGCCGTTGTCATGATAGATCTCCAGCGCATACAACAGATGGCCGCCTGCGAATTCCGGCGAGGCCGCGGTAAACAAGCGATCGTATCCGTAGTCGCCGATTCCAAACGAGGTTTGGGTCGGAATCGTGTCGCGAAAGTAAAGATTGTAGGCGCCGGCGGTCGAGAAGTCGCCCTGGTCCGCGTAGTAGGTGCCCTTCTTGAACTCGACATAGCTGACGAGCTCCGGCATGAGCCAGTTGATATCGGAATACCCTTGGCCGTGCGCGTGTGACGGCATGTTGATCGGAATGCCGTCGATCGTGCTCTCTAAGTCCGTGCCGTGATCGAGCTGAAACCCGCGCAGATAATACTGATTCGCTTTTCCTTCGCCGCTGTGCTGGCTGATGACGAGGCCCGGAATCGCCTCGAGCACTTCACCCGGCCGCAAGATGGGGCGCGTGGCAATCTCCTGTTGATCGATCGTCCCCTCCGACGCAGCGTTCGCGACCCCGACCAAGTCGGCTTTTCTTCCGACCACGATCGTCCGGCCGATTTGCCGCAAGGGCGTGCCGCTCGGGCAAGGTGACGGCGCGACGGACTGGGACAAGTTGCTCGCGCTCGGCGAGGGGCACGGAGAGGCGACGGCCGGCGCCGTAACCGCGGATGGCGCGGGGCTGCCGGTCGCGGCGACGAGCGGCGATGTCACTATGGCAATCATCGCCAGACCACTGACAAACAAGGCATACCTCCGAGCGCCGAGACGATGAGGCCCCGTTTGTGCCGCAAGTCGCGGCTTCGGGTACCCTCGGAGCTTAGAACGGCGCTGCGCGAGAAGGCGGATTCTTTTTCAGCGAAACGTCATCGTTGAATACGATATCGAATCCATTCTGAATACAATGATGACGTTTAGCCGAAATTCAATCGCTCTTCGGACCGGCACCGTAAGTACTAGAGGTGGGTGTAAGGAACGACATGCTTGT